>JGI24806J26614_1000243_pt1 | contig 14602 bp, 16 predicted proteins | sample Kansoi200umMDA_FD_26614 | JGI IMG/M metagenome (IMG submission 26614)
GTAATAATAGTCGGGAGCTTCACATCCGCCTTCTTTTAACGAGATCCAGGTATCGGTTGCTTTGCTTTTATGATCAACATACCTCTTAATATCTCTCGTCAAACTATAGTCCTTGTTTGAAAGCTCGTTCTGCCTTGAAATATATTCAGGATAACCTTCTGACTTCCAGAATTCCGGGTGCCTGAATGGGTTAAATTTAAGGATTCCATACCTATGGGCCTGCAGGCAATGAATCATTTCATGCGCAATGAGTTCCGCCAAATTTTCTTCACAGGCTTTATGAAAAGTAGGAAAGAACAAATTATTTTTTGGATCGATTCTGACTTTGATGATCACATTTTTGAGTCTCGCTCTTGCGCTTGGTCCAACCCCTAAAACTTTGTCGTCAATTTTATTGTAGAATGAATTGTAACAAAGTACAATGTTATACTTATAATCCGGATCGTATAGCTCAGACCCCTGGACAAGGATCAACGCATCGTCCAGGACAGTTTTTATATTATCATCTACCTTATCGGTCGAATACACTGTGAATTTTTTATAGCTGAGTTGTTTAGCAAGCAATTGTTGCGGAAATAAAATAATGATAATGATTGTCAGGATTCCCGTTAAAATTGCCAGGAAGGTAATTTTCAAAGCCCTTTTAAATATCTTTTTCATTGGAGGTTTATTTTATTTTATAAGTACCATGCAATTGCAATTTCGGATATCACAGAAAAACCATTTTGGTTGAAGTTAATGAATCGAAATTTTTCCATTCTTGATCTCAAAACTGTACAGCCTCAGGCTGTCGACAGGTTTACCGTTTAATAACCCCGCTCCCCATTTACCAAGGGTATTAAAAACCGCAACGATCTGGCTATCCAGTGTTGCATCCTTTGTTTTGTTGTCCATTTCACACTTAACGACTTGCCCTTTGCAGCTGATCCATACAGCAACCATCCCCTTATCATTGTGTGTAGGATTGTCTTTCAAAAATGTTACCGCAGAATCCAGGCGCCTGACGATTTCCGAATCGCCGACCGGGCATGGTGCTTCCTTTTGATCCCCAAACGCTGGAAACAGAGTGTAGACTTCTTTCTCGTTGCATATGCCCTGTATGTGCTCTTTCACTTCAACCTTTGCCACGAATTGTGCATTAAGGGTAGTCATTGCAAAAAAAATTGAGAAGGTAAGAATGATGGATTTCATTTAAATCTTTTAGGTGGATAAGACAATGTCGCAGGGCGTTATACCGCGTTCTACGTTAAGATAAAAAAAATTTCTGAGTCTCAAGCCCGATAACCAAAAGTTCGCCGGAGGAACGGCTTATGAGTTGAGGTTGGTAACCTAAATCAATTTTACCATCAGTAATGATGTGGAATTGCTGGTCTAGTTGTTGAGCATTGTTTTTCCTTCAGTAATAAATTTGAACAGATTGTCCCGGATCACTACAGCCCATCCATCGTGTGCACATCGTGAATAGCACTCCAGCCGGGGAACTAACCCTTCATGCGTAAAATGTATCTCTGTTTTATTTTCTTTAGCCTTAATTTCAAAAATTACTTTTGTATTTGCCCATTCGTGCTTGTCTTTTTGAAGCCAATGGAGTGTGGCTTCTGTAATAAGCCAGCCAATTTTTTGATTAGGGATCAACTCAATTAATTTTTGTTTTGAAAAATGTGCGTTAGGGTGATGAATGGTGAATTCAGCTACACTTCCTTCAAGGTCATTTCCACCCCACCATTTTGAAACATCTTTTATGCAGTTAAAGACTTCCTGCGGTGATTTTTCAACTTCTATAGTTGCGGTGAAACTTTCGATAAAATTGTAGAGTTTATCTTTGATGCAGAAATCACATATTTGGGCCAACCTGTCCTGTTCAGCTTCAAGAACAGGACCATCATAAGAAAATGTTAGTGAAGTGCCGTCAGTTTTAGGGGCTAATTCAAACATCATTTTTGTTCCTGACCAGTCAAAATTGTCTGCCGTGCGAATGCTCTCGGTTACAAGCCATACAACTTTTTTGTTTGGTACGAATTCAATCACCTTGTTTTTTGAATAGTGCCCATCACCTGTTCTGAATACGAATTCTTTATTCAGGTTGATTTGATCGCCGAGAAATTCTTCGGGCCACCATTTTGAAAGTTCCAGAAGATGATTGAAAACATCGTCTTGAGATTTTGAAAAATCAATTGCTACTGTATATTTTTTGTTTATCACTTTGCTTTGTTGTTTAAAATGGTTTGCAACTTTTTGAGTTTGTTTAACCAGAATTTATCGAAGTAGTTGATGAAATCCTGCAATTCTTTAAAGCCGTCTTGCTTTAGGGTGCAATAGCGTTCCCTGCCGATGTCTGTAATGGAAATGAAGCCTGCATTGTACATGATTTTTAAGTGTTTTGAAACAGCAGGACGGCTCATATCAAAATTTTCCGCCAAAGCGTTTATTGTCATGCTGTCTTTTGAAAGCATTTGTAGCATTTGCCTCCGGCTTGGATCAGCGATAACCTGGAAAGCATCCAGTGCAGGTGTTGTCATGATTCAATGTTATTTAATAGTTCTTCAAAACGGTTTAAGCAATTTTTCCATCCATTGTCGTGGGTGAGCATGTCTTCCAGCATGGTGAATCCATTATGCAATAGTTGCAATTCTGTTCCATTTTCTTTCGGAACGAGGTTCCACACAACTGTTGAGTTAAAAGTTCTGCTGCCATCTTTGGTCTTTCCATTCCATGAATAGGAAAGTTTGGCAAGTGGTTTTACTTCCAACACTTCGCACTCAACAACACCGGCATACTTGCTTTCGTTCTTTGGGACGAAAGTGAACCGGAATTTGTGTCCTGCAAACGGTCGGAAGTCATTTTTCATTAACCATAATTCGATCAGTTCAGGCTTAGTAAGATATTCCCAAACCTCTTGTGGCGATTGACTAAAGTGCCACGTTTGTTTGATTTCTTTTTGCATAACAGGTAACTTGAAGGTTACACAAATATAGGTAACTTACGAGTTACTAAACAAATTTTTTGGAAGCTTTGACACGCCAGGGGCACTGTGCACCAGTCACCGGCTGCTGCAATTCAACAGTTAGTTCTGTTTTTTTGCCATTGCTACCCGGTAAAATTCATAGCCTTTTTCGGTTCGTTTCGGCAGATATTTTTGCCTGTATTCTGTTGCTCCTGAATCTACAATAAGTGTCAATCCGAAGTCGGATAGATAGTTTGCGAGTTCTTTGGGATAAAAGCCAAATGTCCAGCGTTCTTCAATTTTTTCAAGATCCTTTAAAAGTTTTTCGCCGCCGAAAAATGAACCTGGATCGTCAAGAACCTGTTTATGGACGTAAGTAAAAATTACATAGCTCCCTTTTGGATATTTTGAAATAAAGGTGAAGGTGTTGTCAATGGCTTCTTTTGTCAAATAATTGGTTACGCCTTCCCAAATAATTGTTGTAGGTGTAGTAAAATCAAAATGATATTGATGAGCTAAACTATCAAGACTTTGTTTATTGAAATCAATTTGGCAATATGTTACATTTTGCGGCAAATGCCCAATTTTCTTTTTATAAGTGTCAATTTTAAAGTTCGATGTGTTTGGATGGTCAATTTCAACAACGGGAATTGATTGTAGGAAGTCAAGTCGCGAAGCTCTGGTGTCAAAACCTGCACCTAAAATGATCACCTGCGTAACCCCGTCTTTTATAGTAAGCTCCAACAGATCGTCAATGAATTTTGTCCTGGCAAGCCCCGATGAATAGGCACCTGAAATTCTTTTTTGGATTTTCCTTTTTAAATAGGAGCTGAACAGAGAAAGATTTGAAGCTTTCACCGCAAGTTTAAGTCCGTCATCTAAAAAATGAATGGCGAATGGGTCGGAGAAAAGTTTATCGCGGTTGTTTCGTTTTGTTTCCAATGCCCTGAAGAAGGCCATGTATTGAGCAGTCCTGCTTGTTTTGTTAACTTTCATTGTTCTGTCAATTTATGACTTTCGGGCGCCGCGTGGCGATGCGAGTGGCTTGTTCAAAGGCAAATCCCATTTGTAGTACACTCAGCTCGGCATTTTGCCTGCCTACTATTTGCATACCAATGGGCAGCCCGCTTTTTGAAAAAGCGCAAGGCACAGAAAGGGAAGGATTGCCTGTCACTGAAATGTAATAACACGACCGCATCCAGTCCAGGTAAGTCATCATTTTCACACCGTCTATTTCCGTTGGATAATGCGTGTTCACATCAAATGGCAACACCTGGCTTACCGGCATGATAAGAAATTCATATTGCTCTAAAAACTTTTGCATTCGCCTGTAGAGCGATGAACGTTTTATTTCAAGACGTGAGAGATAGGTGCCCGTCAGTTTCTGCGCTTCTGCTATATGCCATTTGGTGTATCCATTCAACTTATCACCGTTACCTGCCAAGAGGTCGCCATATTGCGCTTCGGTTTGCCAGTGCCGGAATTGATTAAAGCATTCATCAGCGTCGGTCATGTCCGGTTCATTCTCCTCAACAATGCATCCCAATGATTCAAATACTTTTCTTTGCGCATCAATGGCTTGCTTTACTTCCTTCTCCCACGGTATGCCAAGGTTTTTGATGAACGCAACTTTCACCCCCTTGAAATTTCGTCTCAGCGGTTGCCTGAATTGCTCACCACTTTCCATAATTGAAATGGGTGAACGGCTATCTGGTCCTGCCTGTACGCTTAATAAGAATGCGCAATCGGCAACAGTGCGTGCCATTGGTCCCTGTACACTTAAACTTTGCCATGCGAGTTTGGAAGCAGCAAGTGGTACTCTTCCCGGCGAAGTACGCAATCCAACAACATTACAAAAGCTTCCAGGGTTTCGCAGCGAGCCCCCCATATCACTACCATCTGCCAGTGGTGTCATTCCGCAGGCGAGTGCCACCGCACCACCTCCCGTGCTACCGCCACATGTTTTTGATACATCATAAGGATTAAAAGTAGGTCCAAACAAAGGATTGAAAGTTTGTGAGCCCAATCCCAATTCAGGCACATTTGTCTTGCCTAAAATGATCGCGCCAGCTTTCTTTTCGCGCTCCACGATCAATGCATCCTGCGCTGGAACATTATCCTTCCACAAAGGAGATCCAAAAGTGGTTTTGATTCCCTTTGTGTCCGTAAGATCTTTTACGGCAATGGGTATACCGTGCAAAGGTCCCATGATATTTCCTTTTGCAATGGACTCATCTGCTGCAAGTGCCTGTGCCATCAATTCATCTTCCGGTATAACGGTTATGATCGCATTTACTTTGGCATTCACCTTTGCAATTTGCTTAATGTGCGCCTGCATCACTTCACGGGCTGATATTTTTTTGGAGCGCAATAAAGCCGCCATATCCACAGCATTCATAAAGCAGATATCATCGCCCGGGCCAGGAATGTCAATGTTGTTATTTGCTGGATCAGTCACGCAAGTTGTGACACTGGCTTTTGAAAGCAATGGCGAAACGACTGCTGATAAGCTGCCAATGGTACTGAGTTTGAGCATGTGCCTGCGGCTGACCTTCATAAAATGTATGTTTTAAAGAGCAATAAATCTGATTGTTCGTGAGACGCCTCGCTATAACCGCTCCATTGTACGCGGCCTTTCACGACCTAAGAAATGTCAAGATCGCGTTAGCAAATTCTGCAGGTGCCTCCTGGGGCAGATTATGTCCTATTCCTTTAACAACTCTTCTTTCATAACTGCCTTGAAAATAACCAGCATCTTTCCCCGTTCCGGAAAAAGGTTCAACACCGTCGGCTTCGGCATCCAATATTATTGCAGGGACTTTTATTGCCGGTTGCTTTTGCAGCGACTGTTCCATTGTGTCAAATTTAGGGTCGCCCTTTGTTAATCCATAGCGGTGCCTGTATGAGTGCACGACTACTTCTACAAAATCGGGATTATTGAATGACATTGCTGTTGCTTCAAAACTGTCATCATCAAATTTCCAGGTTGGAGACCAGTTGCTCCACAATAACCGGCACAACTCTTTCCGGTATCTCGTTAATCCGAGGCGTCCACGTTCACTATGAAAATAGAATTGATACCAATTCAGCATTTCAATTTCAGGTGCATCGGGTTCTGAATATTTTGCTATGTTCTGAATGTTATACCCCGCCATTGATACAAGCCCGATAATACGTTCAGGAAAAAGTGCAGATACAATGCAACAAGCCCGTCCACCCCAATCATACCCGCCCACGATCGCCTTTTGTATGGATAGTACATTCATTAATGCAACTAAGTCATTGCCTAATGCAGCTTGCTGACCGGAACGCATAGTACCAGGAGATAGAAATCTTGTTGGTCCGAATCCGCGTAAGTAGGGAACGATGATCCTGCAGTTTTCAGTCAGCAGAATTTTTGCGACTTCATCATAAGCTCTAATATCGTAGGGAAATCCGTGCAGAAGTATAATGGTCGTTCCCTCAATATTGCCACTTTCTTCATAAGCAATGCAAAGGTCTCCCGCATTGATATATTTTAATGTTCCCATATCATTTCTTTCACTCGTACATTGTCAGCATACCTTGTCGGTGTCCATTGAACCGAGCTTAGATCCTCTTTCTCATTGTTACTAAAATAGGCTTGAAGCCTGCTTTCAAATAAGCAGTCTTTGCCACAATATTTTCATCATACACATCCAGCCTTATTTCAGAGATGCCTTTTTCTTTAGCCCAACTCATCAGTGATTCCAGTAATGACTGGTTGATCCCTTTGCCTCTGAAAGCAGGCTTCACATACATGAAGCCCAGGTAAGCGAAATGTGTGTGCTTCAAAAATGGTTCAGCTTTCCTGATCTGTGCATACCCTGAGCCGACAAGCTGGCCATCTACCTCAGCCACCACTACCTCCGAGCCAGGTGACCTTATCAATTCCAACAAATCATAATAATGAATTTCCTCATCCTTCAAAGTCATGTCAAAGGGCCGTTCTGCTTCAATGATCCCTTTTTCAAATTCAAGCAATATCGCGATCTCCTCTTCTTTAGCTGGCCTGACCTTTATTTCCATTTGTAAATTGCCGGTTTTTGCGGTTGACAAATTAATAACTTTTTCGGCCGATTACCCAATGTCTACCCCACCAGCAGCAAAAGATATGTTGGGTTAATCATGCACTCATTTTTTTGCCGGCTCGTAGTAAAAAGTTACAGCGCCACAGCCAAATGTTTTCGTTTTTAAAAGTTTAAGATTAATTCTATCCTTGATGTTTTTAAATAATGGTAAACCGCTTCCTAAAATAGTTGGCTGAACGCTAAGTTGGTATTCATCAACTAAGCCGAGTTGGATGAATGCTACTATTAAACTTGGGCTGCCGACCAAAATGTTTTTTCCAGGCTGATGCTTGAGTTCTAAAACTTCTTCTACAATGATTTCCTTTTTCAATGTTGTGTTTTTCCAAACAACACTTTTTAGTGTGCGCGAAAAAACAATCTTTGAAATATTATCTATTAATACAGCAAATTCATCGGTTGGTTTATTGCCGGTAGGGTTTTTTACAACAGATGGCCAATAACTTTCCATAAGTTGATACGTCGTCCTTCCGTAAATAAGAGTGTCTGCATTACTTAACAGGTCATTGTAATGTTGATGTATTTCATCATCTGCAATCATTGCGGTGTGGTCGCAAAACCCGTCAAGTGTCATATTGATCGCTGCAATTAGTTTTCTCATGACTTGATGGTTTTCATGTTTGATTAAATATTGTACACAAACATACATTCTCTTAAAGATTAAAAAGGGGGCAAAAAACGACATACACCGGGGCTGACTAGACTTATATCTAAAACAACATATGCTTACATTTGAAAATTAAATCTCTTCGTTATGAAGTACATTCTCTATGTATTTTGTATGCATTTGTGCCTGGTGGCAGCTGCTCAGCAAAAGAAAGAAAAGGAACTCAAGGTACTACTTATCGGTACTTTCCATTTTGATAACCCTGGACTAGATGTGGCAAAATTCAAGAATGCCGATATTTTATCACCGAAACGACAACAAGAAGTCGAAGAAGTAACCAGGTTGCTTAAGATATTTGCGCCTGATAAAATATTTATCGAAGCGATTCCTGCCAGGCAACTTCAAATAGATTCGTCCTTTGCATCATATAAAGCTGGGAAAAAAGAACTTAGTCCTTCTGAAGTAGAGCAGCTTGGTTTTCGGCTTGCAAAGCAATCAGGTCTTTCAACTTTATACGCCGTAGATTACCAGGAAGCTGAATTCCCGTTTGACAGTTTGATGAAATCGGCTATGGAAGCCGGGCAAACTGATATTACTTCTTTTGTGCAAAAAACTATTGAAGAGGTACAGAAATCATTTAATGAAGCATTGCAAAAACTTACGATCAAAGAAATGTTGTTACGGGAAAACGGCGAAGATTTGATGAGATTACAGCATGAATTTTACTTTAAACTTTTACCTGCAGGAAGGCCCGGTAATCATATTGGTTCTTATCTGGTGAGTGAATGGTGGCGAAGGAACATGGTGATTTATGAGAACATTCTAAAACAACTAAATGGTAATGAAGAAAAAATAATGGTCATTTTTGGCTCCGGGCATACAGCCATTCTGAATGAACTAATGAAATTTAATCCGAACATTAAATTGGTGTCAGTTTCGGAAGTTTTAAAGGCAGCTAAATAATAACCATCAATAAGTTCCTTCAGAACCTTCGCTGGCTCTTTATACTTTTCAATGATTAGCTGTGACTCGTCGCCGAAGAAATAAAAAACTCCGTCAAAGCAAATGGATACGTTTCAATAAAAAGTAGTTGAACATTACACCTTAACCCAGCTCTGCTTTTTATTGCTTTCCAAAATTCTTTCGCAGATCAACAATTCACGATAGCCATCAGCAAATGTCGGGTAGGATGGGTTGGCAGATGGTTTGCCTGCTGCTACGGCCTCATACACTTCTTTAAATAATTGTTTGGAGGTATCCGGAAAACCTTCATTATGTCCACCGGGGAATGTCATGATTGCTCTCGCCTCAGGGTAAGCGAGCGAAGGATCACGCATCAACGATTCGTTATAACCATCCCGGTTACCTATCCACACCTGGTTGGGGGCCTCAGAGTTCCAGGCAAATGTTTTTTTAGATCCTGATAACTCCAGCCTCAACTGATTTTTTCTTCCGGCAGAAACCTGGGACACTGTAATTGATCCCCGATTGCCATTATCAAAACGCAATAACACATTTGCATGATCTTCTGTAGTAATTGGCACATCCACATAATCTTCCGGTTTCAACATTTTGCCCGAATAAGTTTCTACTTCCCTTAACGGTTTTTTACGGGTTTTATGTATGGTATTGAAGTCAGCTAAAACTTCAGTTGTTTTTAAACCGGTAATATATTCGATAATATCCATCAAATGTGATCCTATGTCTGCAACAGCGCGTGAATCACCAGATTTGTCCGGTTCGAGTCGCCAGTTATAATCGGTTTCGTGAAACAACCAATCCTGCAAGTATGAACCCAACACAGAATAGATTTCACCCAGATCACCTTTTTCACGCATGGTTTTCATTTGCCTTACTAATGGATAATAACGCAAATTGAAATGAACAGCATTGACAAGACCGGTTTGTTTTGCCAATGCCACAAGCTCTTGTGCTTCGTGCAGGTCTTTCGCCAGGGGCTTTTCACAGACCACATGTTTGCCGGCCTGCAAAGCCGCTTTTGCTTGCGGATAGTGTAAAAAGTTAGGTGTGCAGATATGAACCGCTACAATGTCTTTCATCGCCAGCAATTCATCGAATACACAGGCACGGTCTATACCAAGTTGTGCGGCTTTGGAATTGGCCAGTTCAGCATTGGCTTCACAAAGTGCAACTACTTCTATATTAGGCAATCGCCTGAGCGCTTCGATATGGGCGGGGCCGATAAAGCCTGTTCCTACAACTCCCACTTTAATTTTTGACATGTCAGTAAGGTTTTTAAAAGAATCGAAATGAAAATTTTTTGTCCCGACTTTCAGGGGCGTTAAAATTACAAGTTATTGCAAATAAGCAACTACTTTTTTAAATGCTGTATAACTTAAGGAGCTAATGCTAAACAACAACTATGAACGAGTTGTTAATTATTTTGTAGCAGGCTGTATTGCTACTATTGAGCAACAGTTGCGACGCTCCGTTCATCGCTCGGTAATTCTGCGCAGCATAGACGTGCATTGTTATTTTAAACGATTTGCTTTAAACTCTAAAAATTTTTTATCCAAAATATTTTTAAGTTCTTCAAAAGAACATTAAGTCCATTGGCAGAAACACTTATTGGTGAACCAAAACTTTTAAAATTCATTTGCATTGCTTTTTGTTTAATAGAACTGGTTTGCCTGCTTATATATTCTTTTGGAATGTCAAGAATAAGCATTAAAAAATTCGCAAATGACCAAGGAGAATTACCAACCGAAATTGTCAGGGAGGATGATTACATTCGTTTCCTCAATTTCGGCCTTGAATAAAGTGAACTTACTAATCTTGTGCTACTGTGCTCAAAAATGAATTCATAAAAATTGAAAAGGAACGGTTCGTTACGTTCATGGATGCGCTTATGGCCATTATCATGACCATTATGGTTTTGGAAATCAAAATACCCGATGTTGAAACCCTCACCGATGAAACTCTTCGGCAGGAGCTACACAAAGCCATCACTCCCTTCATCGGCTTCCTTGTTTCATTCGGCACGCTTACCATGATCTGGATCTCTCATCATGATTTGGTGAGAGAAATCAAAGTCATAACCAAACAATTTGCCCTTCTTAATTTCTTATTGATCCTCATTATCGCCCTTGTGCCTTTTTCCACCGCGCTGGGCTGGGGCTATTCAAAAACTTCCCTCGCCGTGTTCATTTATGCGCTCAACGTCTTCCTCCTCAGTGCGGTCTTCGCCATCTTATATGGGTTCTCTGTAGTTAAAAAGCTAATACCTGTCGCGACTTCTCAATATATGAGAGCAAAAAAAATTATTTCGTTTTCGGGCCTTGTTCTATTGGTGATAGCCATGTTCCTCTCCTTTGTGAATCCCGGTATATCACTGTTTTTAACAGCTTTAATTCCATTAGCACACACCCTTCCCATCGTTTTCGCTTATAAGTTTAAGAGCTGAGTTTCTGTCAACATGGAAGAAGCTTCAACTACCTATTTTAATCCCCGGGTAATCAATGAAGCATTCTGATTTACTTCATAGTCAACCGAAGAAACATTCTTTACGAACGGTCGGCTTACAACTGCTTTTACCAGGTCAGAATTCATAAAATCTTCCATTGCCTTTTTGTTTTCCCATAAATAGAAACCGCCAAAAGTGTTTCTTTCTATGTCTGCGAGCCAAACTTTTGAAATAAGACCTTTTACTTTCGCTAAAATTGGTGCATCTGGTTCCACCATTTGCTTAAGATATTCCGCTTGAGAAATATCATTTAACTGATAAGTGATTATTTGTGCTTGCATTGTTCGATATTTTAAATTAATAATAATGCAAAAGTAAAAGCGCACCCCACCTAAAAACTGCACAAATCACAAAATTTTAATGCACACTTCTTTTTGTGAATTCTTTCGGACCGAAACCTGTTCTATTTTTAAAGGGCCTACTAAAGTATGCTTTATTTTCAAAAACCGAGTTCGCAAGCAATAGTTTTACTTCTTTCATTTGTATGAATAAAAAGTCTCTTTGCTTCTTGTATTATTCGTTCGTGTATGATTGATATAGTTGTTCCGTTATAGCATTAGCACTAATGGCCAACGGCTTGCCGCTACCTGCGTTAGATTATGGCAAAGGACTTCTCCTGTAATAAATCCGGTCTGAGACCTTGATAAAGTAGTGATCATTTCTGTTGGCTGTATTGTTCGCGAAAGTCCTCTGGCGAAGAGCAAAATCGTAAATTATTTCTGTCTTTCCGAACGGTGTTAGAGAAGTAAACGTAACCATGCTATCAGGGATAAACTCATCTAATGTATCATCGTACGAAACACTAATAGTATTTCCGATCTGGGAAATTTTGGTTCTCATATTTTCATCAGAAATTTCATTCGCATCAAAGTATCGGATGTCCGTGGAATAGGTTTGCCCTATCGCAAATCCTGCCGCTTCGCGTATACTCCCGGGGTCGTGCTTTATTTTCTTAATGATTAGGGAATCAGCTGCCTCCTTTGGGATCACACAGCTTTCAAACAAGCAAAATGCAACGGCCAGTCGTAATAATTTATTGAATTGTCTCATCAGATCTTTCTACATCAACTTTTAAAGTTACATCTTAAAAATTGCCTCTCAGTCTTCCTTACAATCTGTCAAACAATTTTCTTAACCTCTCTCTTGTCATTGTTTTTTCCCAGTCCTTTCCAAGTGCGTTTTCCCAAAGGGGTTTCATGGCCATCGATACATTGATCATGGTATCAAATTGTTCATCACTCAATCCCTTTGTTATGTGTTGAGGGATGTCAATTTTATTTTTCTCGACCATATATTTAAATTCTTTCACTCCTTCAGGATAAAATTCTTCGAGCTTATCAAAAACGATGCAATTCCCAATGCCATGTTTGGTGCCCAGTAAATAACTCAGACCATAACTCACTGCATGTGCTACCCCTACCTGGCTGTAAGCAATGCTCATTCCGCCGGCGTAGGAGGCCATCATTAACTGGTCGTCGCTTTCATCATCCCACTCTTTCCGTTCTACAAAAACTTTCCGGCAAAGCTGCAGGGCTTTTTCGCCATAGCTTTTGCTGAATTCATTTAAGTAAGTTCCATTTAAACTTTCAATGCAATGGATATAACAATCCATGCCAGTATAAAAACGCTGATTGACCGGGGCATTGGTTGTTAACTCCGGATCAAGAACGATCTGGTCGAAAGGAGTGAAATCGGAGTTCATTCCAAGCTTTTTTGTTGGGCCTGTCAGCACACAAGTGCGACTTACTTCGGCACCGGTACCACTGAGCGTTGGAATTCCCACTTTGTAAACTCCAGGGAATTTTACAAGGTCCCAACCCTGGTAATCAGCTGATGAACCCGGATTGTTCATCATTAATGCGACAGCTTTTGCAAGATCCATTGTTGATCCTCCGCCAATTCCAACAATGCCACTCACTTTTCCAAATTCATCTTTTAATTGTTGCGCCAGTTTGTCAACGAGAGATGTTTTTGGTTCATAGGTAACGTCGGCAAAAACGATCTTATCATGTCCTCTTAATGGGATGCGATTGATAAGCGGCTTCTTTTCGAAGAAATAATCAACCAAGAAGATCATGGGATCGTCCTCCCTGCGGTTTGGCTCAATGATCTCATCGAGTTGATTAAAACTTCCGCGGCCGTACACTACATAACCCACCATTTTGAAATTTCTGAATTTCATATTTAAATCTGTAAGAATTTATTTTTACCACAGAGGCACGGAGCGCACAGAGATTCACGGAGTGGTCTCCGTGTAACTTAGTGTTCTCTTGTGTCTCCGTGGTTTTCTTGGTTCGCTGCGAAGGTAGGTAAATGAAAAAATTGTAACTTGAAGAGAGGGTTGTTATGACGAACAGAATCTTTGTCTTGGCCTTGCTTTCTCTCTGTACCGGTTTTCTTGGTGCACAGCAGGTCCTTTATTCTCCTTTTATCAGCAACCAGCCCGAAACCCGTTTCCAGGTAATTGGCAAAGCAGGAAATTATTACTGGGTTCAAAAAAGTAAAAAAATATTCAGACCAAGGAAATATACCGGGGTTTGGGATGAAGGGAATTTCAATTTTGAGATCTACGACGAGAGGATGAACCAGGTCACTTCTATTCCTTTTGTGGTGTCGAATGATGTAATGAAAGAGTATTTTGTTCCGGGCGAGGAATATTTTGACCAGCTTCTTTTTTTGGGAGAGAATTTGCAGACCATTGTCCTCTTGAACCGGTTTGCTCCTGACGGAAATACCGTTACAGTCAGCGATACACTGGCTCATTTTCCTGCAAGAATGAAGTACAGTAATTTTTTACTGGTGAGGTCGGAAGATAAAAGCAAGATATTATTATTGGGTTTTGAAACGATCGCAGACTCTCTGCCAACGCTCCATTCATTTTTATATGACAATAACTGGACCCTGCTCAACAAAACTGTATACACCAACGCTAATATCAGCCAGCCCTGCGTTCAATACGATCTCGTAGATTATCCCCTTGAGCATTTCAGCAATACAGCCGTCAAACTTGCCAATAGCGGTGAATGGTTAATGACGGTTCCTTCCGGCACCAATCATAATTTCCTACTGTTTCATTTTAATGGGCTGAATGAAAAATTTGTTTATAAAGAGATCAAATTGTCATCGTCAGCGTCACCGGAAGAGATCATACTCTCCCTTGACAATACAAAACACGAAGCTTCGACCGGCATTCTTTCCCGGATACGGTATGAGTCGGTAAAGAACGTAAGGATAGCACATTATTTATTTTTCGATCATCGTATCGACTTCGATACTTCTTTTCGTTTTAATACCCTGGCCAATAAAACGAAGAATGAGAATCTATATGAAGAATATTTCATGACCGTCCCGAATAAAGGATTCATGCTATTGAAAGAATATGGGAAACCATTTTCTTTTAACGACCAGGAGGAAAGAACCTATGAACGCAGAGAAGCCGACAGTATTTTTTCTAATGCGGT
>JGI24806J26614_1000244_pt1 | contig 14588 bp, 11 predicted proteins | sample Kansoi200umMDA_FD_26614 | JGI IMG/M metagenome (IMG submission 26614)
CGCATCAAACCATCCGCCTACTACTAAAGTTGGAATGCTAATGTTGATAAGGTGTTGTCTTATATTTCTTGACTTCCAATAGGCGTCGTAAGTGTCGTGTTGTAAATATTCATCCCAGATATAACTACGGTGGTTAAAATATTTTGGCGACTGTGTATTTTTTAGCGGCCCTATTTTTAGGAAAAACTGGTAAGCGTCTTTATAATTAACATTAAATACCCGTCCGCCATAGTCCTGCACCGGGCCGTTTACGGGCTTTCCGAAATAATTAATAAAATTAAGATTATCGAGGAGGAAGAAAGCTCCGTTGTGGTTCACATCATCTCCCATAAACTCATCTGTAACCGGCGCCTGCGGGCTTACTGCTTTAATTGCAGGATGTGCACCGGGCAAAGAAGCAGTCGCGTAGAATCCCGGATATGAAATTCCATAAATACCTACGCGTCCATTGTTATTACCGATGTTTTTTATAAGCCAGTCAATGGTTTCGTAGGTATCACTGCTTTCATCTACGTCTTTTTTTCCTTTATTCAAAATATACGGGGTTACTTCAAGATTATGCCCTTCGCTCATATAACGACCCCGCACATCCTGTACAACAAAAATATATTTCTCCTGTGTGAGTTGCGGGTTAGGCCCTATTCTCCTCCTGTAATTACCCCTGCCATAAGGACCGGCAGAGTAGGGGGTTCTCTCTAAAAGGAACGGGTAGTTTTGAGCCTGATCTTTTGGGATATAAAGGACTGTATATAATTTTACCCCATCCTTCATTGTTATTGTTGTATCAACTTTCGTGTAGTTTTCTTTTATAAAAATAGCGGAACTGTCAACAGGCTGCCCTTTTACTGCCGATATAGAAAGGCAAACAAAAAATAAAATTATATTCCGCATATTTATCTGGTTGTAATTAGAAGGGGAAGAAGAATTCTACTTGCATTGGCCTGGTTATGGTATATTCTTATGGTTGCTTTTTGAAAATCTCTTTCGCCGGCGTGATAAATGTCAGTAAATTTTTGAGGATTCCTGTCAGCCAACGGAAACCAACTGCTTTGCACCTGCACCATTATTCTATGTCCCTTTTTAAAAGTATGCGCAACATCCGGCAATGTAAACTTTACCTCTGTTATTTGATTAGGAACGAAGGGTTCGGGTTTTTCATAACTGTTTCTAAACTTTCCGCGCATAATCTCTGCACGTACCAGCATTTCATATCCGCCCATCGGGTAAATTCTTTCAGGATCTTTTTCTGCATAAATATTTACATTATTATAACTGAGATAATCAGGAAATACATCAATTACCTTTACCACAAAATCGGCATCCGTTGTTGAAATACTTACCACAAGCCCGGCAATCACATTGCCTGCAATTGTTACATCATCCGTTAAGGTGTCTGTTTGAAAAGTCAATACATCGGGCCGGCGCGAAGCGAAGCGCTGATCATCGGACATGTAAGTTCTTGTTCTGTTGAAATGTACAAATTCTTCATAAGGTACCGGTTTAGCAGGATCACTTAAATATTCACTGAAAGTATTTAGCGCCGCAGGCCTGGCCCAATCGAGCCTGCCATCGTTTTGCAGGTACATAAGCCTGTCTTCTTTATTTGCAGGTGGCCATTGCGAAAATGTTCCCCATTCATTTGCACCTGTAAAAAAAACAGTTGCTTCCGCTATTTGAGAAACGTCTCCTTTGCCTTTTAGAAAATAATTGAAGAAAGGAATTTCAAGGTTTTGCTGGTAATATTCATTGGTATTAGAACCAAATTGAATATTGCCATGATGGGTACCATCATTATTTGCCCATTGCGAATGGTACCACGGTCCTTCAACAATTTTATTAAATGATTTACCAGGATTATTTTTTTCAGCAGCTTTGTAGGCATTCCAGGCGCCCCAACAATCTTCCGCGTCAAATAAACCGCCAACCCACAACATTGCAGGCTTTAAATTCTTTGTGGCATTGCGTGCATCACGAGCCTGCCACCACGCATCGTAGTTTGGATGCAACATTAAGTCGTTCCAAAAGGCAATGCTGTCTCCCGTATATTTTGTCAGATTTTTCAAAGTACCGGTTTCGAGGAAAAATTTATAATTATCATGAAGAGGGTAACCTAAAGAAGGTGGTGCAACAGATATGGGTTTGGGATGAGGTACACCAAATCCAAATCCCAGTGCAGAATAAAAGTCAAATGCATCCATCTGGAAGAATACGCCGTTGTGATGGAAGTCGTCACCAATAAACCAATTGGTAACCGGAGCCTGCGGACTTACCGCTTTCAGTGCCGGGTGATCACTTGCTGCTGCCATGGTGGAATAAAACCCGGGGTATGAAATCCCATATACACCTGCACTTCCATTATTGCCCGGAACATTTTTAATAAGCCAGTCAATCGTATCGTAAGTATCGCTCGCTTCATCAGTTTCAGTTCCTTTTTTATTTGGATTAAACGGGCGCACATTTTTAAATTCGCCATTACTCATCCACCTTCCCCGCACGTCCTGTATTACCATTATGTAGTTTTCTTTAAGATATTGTTTTTTATAGTTGCTCCAGAAATCTGCCCATTTATCTTCTCCGTATGGCGCACAGGAATACGGTGTTCTTTCTATCAGCACGGGATGTTTTTCGGTTATATCTTTTGGTGCGTAGATAGCAGTAAACAATTTTACACCATCCCTCATCACGATCTGCCGCTCCATTTTAGTATAGTGGTTTATAAACCACGTACTATCTATGTTTTGAGCCAAAAGTTTCAGTGAAAGTGAAATAAAAAACAAAACTGCAAAATACTTTTTCATGCGCAAAGCTTTTAAATTGTAAATTAAAGAAACTAAATTGTAAGTATGAATATAAATGAAGGTGTGATCCAAAGTTTCTATACTGCCTTTGCCCGGCTTGATTATGCAACGATGCAAAACTGTTATGATGATAACCCTATTTTTAATGATCCTGTTTTCGGCATTTTACAGGGAGAACAGGTAAGATCAATGTGGAAGATGCTTTGTACCAATGCCAAAAACTTTTCGTTGGAATTTAAACAGGCAGAGGCTGGTGATGAATACGGAACATGTTTGTGGACAGCAAGATATACCTTTTCAAAAACAGGCAGAAGCATTACAAATAGTGTAAAAGCACATATGCGGTTCCGGGAGGGAAAAATAATTGAGCACACTGATGAATTTGATCTGTATAGATGGAGCAGGCAGGCCTTTGGAGTGCAGGGCTGGTTATTGGGCTGGAGTGGATTTATGAAAAACAAAATACGTTACCAGGCTCTTAAAAGCCTCCAAAATTTTAAAGGCTAATCAGAAGATACTCTTGATATTTTAAGTGTATTGGTAGGTAAATGCAGATCTACGGGAGTGCTGCCGGTATTAACTACAAGATCACCGTCTTTTAAATAACCGGCTTTTTTTAGAATATTTATTTCGTCAAAAATGATATCATCCAGGCTTTCTTCCTCATTGTAATATAAAGCTTTTACGCCCCAGCTAAGGCTAAGCTGGTTGATGAGGGCTTTTTCTTTACTGAAAATATACAGTAGAGATTTCGGCCGGTAGCTGCTCAATACAAAAGCTGTATAACCACTTTGCGTCATTCCCACCAAAGCTTCTGCATGCGCATCCTGGGCTAACTTACACGCGCTATAACATAATGCGTCGCTTAAGAAAGAGGGCGAATGAGGTTGTGGTGCGAGTATATCGTCCCTGTTGTAGTCGTAGGCAGTTTTTTCTATTTCCATAATGATTTTGCTCATGGTTTCAACAACCAAAGTGGGGTGCATCCCGGTGGCTGTCTCGGCGCTTAACATTACTGCATCAGCACCTTCGAGTACAGCATTGGCAACGTCGCTGATTTCACTCCGGTTTGGTTTAATCCTGTCAATCATGCTTTCCATCATCTGCGTGGCAACGATGACGGGTTTTGCCCGGTGCATGCACTTGCGTATCAGTTCCTTTTGTATCAATGGTACTTTTTCAACGGGAAGTTCAACGCCGAGATCGCCACGGGCTATCATAATACCATCGCTCTCAATAATAATATCTCTTATGTTTGTGAGCGCTTCCGGTTTTTCAATCTTTGCGATTACCTTGCTCTTGCAGTTATGTTCTTTTAAAATAGTTTTTAGCTCTGTAATATCTTTAACCTGTCGTACAAATGAGAGCGCTATCCAGTCAACGTTTTGCCCTATTATAAAGTCAAGGTCAACCAGGTCCTTTTCAGTAAGAGCGGGTAAAGAAATCTTGGTATCAGGTAAATTAATGCCCTTTTTAGAAGACAGCAAGCCGCCCATTACCACTACTACTTTTACATCATTTGAAGGCAAAATTTCAGTTACCCTCACTTCCAGTTTTCCATCATCTATCATAATAAGGTTGCCCGGCTTTACGTCAGAATGGAGGTTAGGATAACTAACATATATTTTTTCCATCGTTCCAATACATTTTGCATTGGTAAAGGTTAAAATATCGCCTGCATGAATTTCCAAACCATCATTTTCTATTTCACCGACCCTTAATTTTGGACCCTGGAGGTCTGCAAGAATGGCTATATTATAAGGTTCGGCGTTATTGATCTCTCTTATAAGGTTGATGATCCTCGTTTTATCTTCGTGACTTCCATGCGAAAAATTAAGCCGGAAAACATTAACACCTGCTTTTACAAGATCAAGTAATTTTTCATAGGTATCACATGCAGGGCCTACGGTGGCAACTATTTTTGTTCGTTTTATTGAATGCTCTACACTAGCCAGGTTATCTTTAGTGGTTTGCATGTAGCTGCTTAAAGTATTTGACATCTTCATGGTATTGTTATTATGGCGTAGATTTTAGTAAATGGTGTTAATTCCTTTTGTACATGTTATAAATATCAATAAGTGCACCATATGAGATTTTCTTAATGATATGAACATCTTAAATACTGAATTCCAGGCTGAAGGTATAAAATCACGTTGATAATATTTTAACAATGGTCATCCACTCCTCATTAATTCTTTGCTTCTTTTTTACCGCTTCATTCAGGGGTATATAATGCATCCGGTTATTTATGATGCCAACAAAAACATTGTGCCGGCCTTCTATTAAACACTCTACTGCTGCATAGCCCATCCTGCTGGCAATTACACGATCAAAACAGCTGGGAGATCCACCACGCTGAATATGCCCTAAAACGCATACCCTTACATCCTGCATTGGCATTCTTTCCTTAATAATTTTAGCCACTTCATCAGCTCCGCCAAAGTTTTCACCTTCTGCCACCACGATAAGGTTAACGAGTTTTTGCCTCCTCTCTTTCTCTGTAAGGGCTACTATAACCGCTTCTATATCTGTTCTTCTTTCGGGAATCAAAATATTTTCCGCACCGGTGGAAATACCGCTGTGTAATGCGATATATCCTGAATCCCTGCCCATTACTTCTATTATAAACAGGCGATCATGTGCATCCATTGTATCGCGGATCTTATCTATAGCCTCAACGGCAGTGTTAACTGCAGTATCAAACCCAATCGTAAAATCAGTGCCAGCGATGTCCTTATCAATTGTGCCCGGCAAGCCAATGCACGGCATGTCATATTCATTACTGAAGATTTGAGCTCCGCGAAATGAGCCATCTCCTCCAATAATCACGAGAGAATCGATACCATGTTTTTTCAAATGATCATAAGCTTTTTCTCTTCCTTCTTTTTTGTAGAATTCCAGGCAACGGGAGGTTTTTAAAATAGTACCTCCTCTTTGTATAATATTAGCTACGCTTTTACTATCCATTTTACTGATATCGCCTTCAACCATGCCAAGGTACCCCCGCCTGATCCCATACACATCCAGGCCGTAGTAATTGCCGGTGCGAACTACAGCTCTAATGGCGGCATTCATGCCGGGAGCATCACCTCCTGATGTAAGTACACCTATTTTTGTTACAGTTCTAACCATGTTTTAAAAAAAGGAATTTAGTTGAAATATACCATATATAAATAAATGTGTCAAAACTACATATTTAGATTGAAAGTTAGACTAGCGGTTTATGGCGATTTATTGTTATAATTGCTGCACTACCAGCGGATAATGCCGTAATTTAGCCGGAAAGCGGTGGTTTATGCGCCAATGATCTGTGAATCCTTGTTATTAAGTTCTTTTGTAATGTACCCGGTTCGGGGTAGTTTTAATCCCGTCTATCATGGTTCTGTTGTCGGGCCGTCATTAGTCAATAGGTCAATAGGTCAATAGGTCAGCGGGTCATTGCTACCCATATAACTCACTAAAAGCCAGATTTTAATCAACGACTTACTCATGTGAATTTTTTTGGATTCTCAGCAGGGCTTTTATTCTTGTTTCCAAATACACTGCCCCGGGGTTCGTGGGACGCGAACCGCAACAATGGTTATCTATTTTTGAAATTGGTGTATGTCAACACCCTGCCACTTAGTTAACAAAGGAATTTAAAAGGGTCGGGAGCAGATGGCTTCATAAAAATTGCCATATATTTCTGTCAAAGGAGGTACATTAACCATCGTACATCGCACATCGAAGATCGGACATCAAAATATTCAGCAACGACATTGATCAAAATATACTTGCAAAAGTTTTGGTGAATCAGGACAGGAATATAGACGCGTTTCTCAAAATATCAAGGGGCGAAAAGGTCAGTCAAAATACCTCGATTTCATTTTTGACAAAGGAACAAACATCACCGGAAAAGGTGAAACTGTTACTTGAATAATACCGAAGCCCGGAGCAATAACAATTGTATTTTCATCGTATGAAAGAAGTGCAACAGGCTAAGTCATTTTTTACCGGCAAAATTTTTACGATTGCAGCCATCCTGTTTTCGGGCTTATGCTGGTATTTATCCAATGGATTAAGCGGCAACTTTTGGTACCTGCTATGGCTTGCGCCAATTCCTGTTCTGATCATTTCATTTAAGATCACGGCACGGCTCGCTTTTGTTATTTCATTCGTGGCTTATTTGATCGGGCGGCTTAGCTGGTTCTATTATTTGGTAAGTGTGTTAAGTATTGTACCTGCGATAATTTTTACCTTAGTTCTTCCCCTGGTTTTCGCCTTGATAGTATTGGTTACCCGGAAAATGGTTATTAAAACCCGTGCATGGTATGCAGTGTTTGCTTTCCCGGTTTTCTTTACAACTTTCGAATTCCTGGTTATACAATTTTCGCCGGATGGGTCTGCAGGTAGCATTGCGTACTCCCAGTCTGATTTTCTACCTGTAATTCAAATCGCGTCTGTAACCGGAATTTTAGGGATCACTTTCCTGGTAACGCTGGTGCCTTCCGCTATTGCTATTGGATGGTATTTACGTAAGCAAAAAATCAAATTAACATATGTGGCAGCTGTGGCTGTAATTATTGTTGGTACAGCACTAATATTTGGTATGGCCAGTGTCAGGAGCGGTTCTGCAAAACCCGCCATCAAGGCCGGGCTTGTAGTTTTAGACGAGAAATTTCATAACACATCTAACCACCCCGATTTTAGTAAAGAGAATGTGGTAACCGAAAATTATGCGGAGCAGGTTTCAACTCTTGCTACCCGGGGAGCTGACGTGATTGTTTTTCCCGAAAGAGCGATCAATATGAATAAACAAACAGATACCGCTATAATTAATATTCTCACTAATGCAGCAAAGCAAAATCATGTTTTTATTATTACCGGTTATACAAATTTTAGAACTGACCAGGAGCGAAACTCTGCATTAATAATTGATGCCGGAGGAAACGTGGTTGCTGATTATGGTAAAGTTCATTTTATAAAGGGTTTGGAAGCACAGTTTACACCTGGAAGCGGGCCCGGACTGTTTAATCTAAACGGCGTGAAGGCTGGTACGGCAATTTGCAAAGACCTTGATTACCCCGGGTATATAAAAAAGTATGGGGAAAATGAAGTTAGTGTTTTATTAGTGCCTGCCTGGGACTTTGTGATGGATGACTGGCTTCATTCACGTATGGCTATTTTAAGAGGGGTTGAAAGTGGCTTTTCTGAAGTAAGAGCCGCAAGGCTGGGCAGGTTAACCATAAGTGATTGCTATGGCCGGGTGACGGCTGAAGCAAGCAGTTCCAATAGCAAAAGTGTTACATTATTTGGAGAAGTTTCGCTGCAAAATAAACATACTTTTTACACGCGTTTTGGGGATTGGTTTGGGATACTTAATTTAATAGTAGTGGTTTGTTTTGCATTTATATTGGCAAGAAAGAAGAATAAGATTGATACGGATTCGGCTAAGTTGATGATTGATAAAAGGTTTGTTTCGAAAAATAGAGATTGAGTAGAATATTTTTTAATTTTTCGTAAGTTCCTGCCAGTTCAAAACCCGCGTATAGTAATTTAGTGCCTTGTGTAATAAAATGACAACACATTTTAATTATCATTTAAACGGCTATGGATGGGCAGAGGCTTTCTTTTGTAATGAAAAACAAAATGTAAGATTTGATGTTTCGTATTTGAGTGACCCGGTTTCAGATTTATTTTGTGGACTTTTAAAGTTAATAAATAACCAATCTGACTTTGAAACAACTGAATTTTATGACGAACCGACAAAAAATTCTTTAATTATCACAAGGCATAACCCGGATGCTGTAACAATTGAAATTTATTGGAGTGATAGCTGGGAAGAATCAGGCACTGCATCAAAAAGACTCATCTATTCTGATGTAGATACATTAAGCAATTTTACATTAACAGTGTGCAAAGGAATTGAAAGTTTATTAGAAAGAAATACTGCTGAGGAGTATAAACAGGAATGGGTTGCTCATGAGTTTCCAATGGAAAGCTTTAACCAGTTAAGGGAAGCTATAAAATATATGTAAAGCAAACGCCCGAGTGCCTCTTAAATGCCGATATCTTACGGAAAGTTTTTTCAATCCGATAGCTGCCGGATCGCAAATTTAAGCGGTGAAGACTCCGGCTGGATACCACGCTGACAATAATTTGTATTTTTGGTAAAAAGCTTTTTATTAATATGGAAGGACGGGTTATTAATATTGAACCTGAAATTTTGGGAGGAACGCCTGTTTTTTTTGGCACAAGGGTTCCCATTAAAAACCTTTTTGATTGTCTTGAGTCCGGGGAGTCAATTGATTATTTTCTTGATGACTTTGAAGGTGTGCGGCGGGAACAAGTAATAAAAGTTCTTGAAATGTCACAAAAACTCATTGAAACATCGTCAAATATTCTCAATGAAAATTTTGCTTGAGGAGTGCGTGTCAAAGCATTTAATACCTAGCCGTAACAAAAGTTTGGAAAGAATCTCAATCTCTACATCCTCTCCGGCATTGCTATCCCTAATAATTGCATCCCACTAGCTATAACATTTGCTGTCATTTCCGCAATACATATACGTAAATTCTTTTTCTCCTCATCTTCAGCATTGGCAATTGAATGTTCTGCATAGAATGAATTAAAGGTTTTTGCAAGGTGAAAAACGTACAGGGCTATTACCGATGGATTCAATTCTTCCGCCGCCTGTTCAATGATATTTGAATACTGTTCCAGAATGAGTATGAGTTCCCTTTCGAGAGGCAGTAAACTGCCGGTAAGCGGTAATCGGTAGTCCGTAATCGGTAATCGATTGCCGGTAACCTTCCTCAACACAGACTGTATCCTCGCAAAGGCATATTGCACAAAAGACCCGGTAAACCCATGAAAATCTATACTCTCTTCGGGATTAAAGATTATTCTCTTTTTTGGATCGACCCGGAGTAAATAAAATTTCATTGCGCCGAGCCCCAGGATCTCATATAAAGTTTGCAATTCTTCTTCGCTAAATTCTTTTACTTTCCCGAGTTCTTCTGTATGTCTTTCTGCGGTCAGGATCATTTCATCCACAAGGTCATCAGCATCAACCACGGTGCCTTCCCTGCTTTTCATTTTACCCGTTGGCAGTTCCACCATGCCATAGCTTAAATGGTATATGCCGCGGGCAAAAGGCATTCCCAGTTTGTTGCAAATCAGTTGCAATACCTTAAGGTGATAGATCTGCTCATCCCCAACCACATAAATGCTTTTATCAGGATGGTATTGTTCATATTTTAGTTTGGCCAGGCCTATATCCTGTGTAATATAAACTGATGTGCCATCCCCTCTGAGAACTAATTTTTCGTCAAGGCCGTCTTCAGTAAGATCTATCCAAACACTTCCATCTTCCTTTTTAAATAATATCCCTTTTTCCAAGCCCTCATTCACAAAATCTTTTCCCAAAAGATAAGTATCGCTTTCATAATACATCTTATCAAAGTCGCTGCCGATACGCTTATACGTTATGTCAAAACCCTCATATACCCACGAGTTCATCTTTTTCCAAAGTGCTTTTACTTCAGGATCGTTGTTTTCCCAATCAAGCAACATTTGCTGCGTAGCTTTCATTATCGGTGCTTCTTTTTCCGCTTCGGTTTTCGATTTGCCTTCCGATATCAAGTCCTGCACCTGCTTTTTATATTCTTCATTAAACTTAACATAATAATCTCCTACAAAATGATCCCCCTTTGTGTGTGTAGACTGAGGTGTAGCGCCGTTTGCAAATAATTTCCATGCCAGCATGCTTTTACAAATATGGATTCCGCGGTCATTTACTATACAGCTTTTAATAACATGATGGCCGGCTGCTTTTAGAATCTCTGCAATGCTCCAGCCAACGAAATTATTCCGTAAATGCCCAAGATGCAATGGCTTATTTGTGTTTGGAGAAGAATACTCCACCATAGTTATTTTGCCGGCAGGTGATTGCTTTCCGAAAGACTTATCCCTGTAATTTCTTTGCAAAAAAGTTGATAGATATTCGCCGGTTATACTGATATTTAAAAAGCCTTTGATAACATTATATTTACAAAATATCGCAGCATTATTTTTAATGATATGCTCCCCTAATTCAGTGCCTAACACATCAGGAGATTTTTTTAATTTCTTTACCAGTGAAAATAAAACAATAGTGTAATCACCTTCAAATTCAGGTTTTGTCTGGCTTACCTGGAAATCCTTTTCACTAAGTATCTCTTCATACAAAGTGATAATACTCTCTATCGCTATTTCCTTCAATTTTTGTTGTATCGACATCCTGCAAAAATACGCTGTTGCCGGTAACTTTACTAAGTGAAGGCTATACCGTGTGCGGTTCTTCTTTTGTAGAGAATTTATTTATATTTACTGGTATAACGCAGTTCAAAAACTGCTTCAACTTTCAACTTTAAAACTCTCTCAACACTCAACATTCAAGTAGAGTACTCTGCTGTTCTGTTTCGCATCAACTTCAACCACTCACCACTCACGTAGACTACCTCACCGTATCTGAGTGATATTTCGCATGATTTTTTAAACATTTAACATTCAAATGGAGCCCTGTACCGGTCAAAGTGATATCTCCCACGGTTTTTTACTTGAGTGTTGAGTGTTGAGTGTTGATTATTGAGTGTTGAGTGTTTGTTGACTGTTGAGTATTTCCAAACTTTCAACTTTGAACTTTGAACTTTGAATTCTCAATTCTCAATTCTCAATGCCTTACCTTTGCGCCTCCAAAAAAAGTAAGTATAAATGATCAGTGTAAATAATGTGACCCTTGCGTACGGAAAAAGGGTTTTGTTTGATGAAGTAAATCTTAGTTTCACAAAAGGCAATTGCTATGGGATTATTGGCGCTAATGGGGCTGGCAAATCAACCCTGCTAAAAATTATTAGTGGAGAAATAGAACCTAATAAAGGTACAGTAAGCATTTCTCCGGGAGAACGTATGGCTGTGCTGAGTCAGAACCATTTTGAGTTTGATGAGGTTACCGTTTTAGATTCTGTATTAATGGGCCATAATAGAATGTGGAATGTGATGAAAGAAAAAGATGCCATCTATTTAAAAGAAGATTTTGACGAAGCCGATGGAATGAAAGCAGGTGAACTGGAGGCCGAGTTTGGCGAAATGGGAGGATACACCGCCGAAAGTGACGCTGCAACTTTACTCAATGAGTTGGGGGTTGACGAAGAACTTCATCAGAGGCTAATGAAGGAAATTGGCGGAAACATAAAAGTACGGGTTTTATTAGCCCAGGCACTGTTTGGAAACCCTGATATCTTATTGTTAGATGAACCTACCAATAACCTCGATGTTGAGACCATTTTATGGCTGGAGAATTTCCTCGCCGATTATGAAAATATCGTTTTAGTGGTTAGTCACGACCGCCACTTTTTAGATGCGGTATGCACACACGTTGCCGACGTTGACAAACGAAAAATAAAGATCTATACCGGCAATTACACCTTTTGGTACGAGAGTAGCCAGTTGGCGGCAAGACAGGCAGGTGACAAGAATAAAAAAATGGAGGAGAAGAAAAAGGACCTTCTTGAGTTTATTGCCCGCTTCAGCGCCAATGCGTCAAAATCGAAACAGGCAACCTCGCGTAAAAAGGCACTGGATAAATTGGTATTTGAAGATATTACGCCGAGTAACAGGAAGTATCCCGGCATAATATTTAAGCCTGAAAGAGACGCGGGTAATCAAATTTTAAATGTTCAGAAACTTTCTAAAGAAATTGACGGCCGACCGCTTTTCACTAACATATCTTTTGATGTAGTAAAGGGCCAAAAGATAGTATTTGTAAGTAAGGACCCAGTGGCACTGACCAGTTTTTTTGAAATTATTAATAACAAAATGCCCGCGGATACAGGCAAATTCGAATGGGGCACCACCATTACCAAAGCTTATCTTCCTAACGACAATACTGAGTTTTTTACGGGCAACCTTACTTTAATGGATTGGTTAAGGCAATATGTGCCACCCCATTTTACCGATGTGGATGAGGATTTTTTACGTGGATTCCTGGGCCGGATGTTGTTCAGCGGGGATGAAATACTGAAAAAAACATCAGTATTGAGCGGGGGAGAAAAAGTACGGTGCATGATAAGCCGCATGATGCTTCAGAATCCAAATGTGGTAATACTTGATGAACCCACCAATCACCTTGATCTTGAAAGCATAACTGCATTCAACGATGGTATGATAACTTTTCCTGGAATAGTTTTATTTACTACGCACGATCACCAGTTTTCGCAAACTGTTGCCAACCGCGTTATCGAATTAACCCCAAAAGGGATGATAGACAGGCTGTGCAGCTATGATGAATACCTGGCAGATCAAAGAATAAAATCTTTGCACGTGGAAATGTATAACTAAACTTTATAATTTCATTGTAAGTACCGGCACTGTTTTTCCTTTAGATTTATGACAAACTATAAATCTTTTATGAAAAAAATACTCGTTCTGTCAATGGTGTTTATGATTGTCACATTGTCAAAATCAATCGCACAGGAAAATTCCACTTATAATTCCTATGACTATAAAACCGCCATAGGACTTAAATTCTATCCAACCGGCATTACGCTGAAACATTTTATTGCTGAAGGAAGGGCCCTGGAATTTATCGGTTTTTTTTATAATGAAGGCTCCAGGATTACTGGATTATATGAATTTCATAATCCCATTCCCTCAGTTCCTGGCTTAAAATGGTATGTAGGGCCGGGTGTACATGTAGCGCTATATAATAATAAACACGGAGGTTTTACCTCTGTAGGGATAGACGGGGTTATTGGGTTAGATTATAAAATTAATGGCGCGCCCATTAATTTATCTGTAGATTACCAACCTTCTATTCAGCTAACTGATTTTTTTGGCGACAGATTTACAAGTTGGGGAGGTTTGGGCATACGATATACTTTCTGAGGTTAAAAATTTATAGTGGTGGCGAATAATGCCAGTGCTTTTTAATCTTACTTTGCATTTAAATTAGTTATTCTGACAGTAAAGATTACGCGGTTCATAGATTTTTTTTATCCTCCGTTTAAAAGATTTATGCCTGTACGCACGTTTCGTTATGCAGCATGCGGGGGAAGTAACATGTTGCTGGACATTTTTTTGTTTTACATTAGCTACAATTATATCCTTCATAAAGAAGTTCTTGACCTGGGCTTTATTGTTTTAAAGCCATATACTGCGGCATTGGGAATGTCGTTTATTATTACCTTCCCGATTGGGTTTTTATTATCCAAATATATTGTTTTTAATACGTCTGAATTAAGGGGCAGGATCCAATTCTTCAGGTATATTCTTATTGTTGCCGTGAACCTTGCACTAAACTATTCGATCATAAAAATGATGATCGAGTACATGAATTTCTATCCCACAATCGCCAGGATATTTGCCACAGGCATCGTCGTTACCTTCAGTTATTTATCTCAAAAGCATTTTACCTTTAAAACGGTAAATAAGGATAATAAGGCATTGAGATAACATATTTCTGCCATAATTGCACAATGTTAGCCCTTGGCACAAACCTTGACAATACTTTAGAAACACAAAAAACAAAAAAATGGGAAAAATTATAGGTATAGATTTAGGAACAACCAACAGCTGCGTTGCGGTAATGGAAGGTAACGAACCTATTGTTATAGCCAACGACGAAGGACGGCGTACAACTCCTTCAATAGTGGCATTTCTAAAAAATGGAGAAAGAAAAGTAGGTGACCCGGCAAAACGCCAGGCGATCACGAATGCCCACAACACAATCATGAGCGTAAAGCGGTTCATAGATTTTTTTTATCCTCCGTT
>JGI24806J26614_1000245_pt1 | contig 14582 bp, 14 predicted proteins | sample Kansoi200umMDA_FD_26614 | JGI IMG/M metagenome (IMG submission 26614)
TGGAGCAAATGATACCGACATGGGGCACGTTGAAGGTGGCAACGGACAGGACATCACACAGAACCTTTTGGGAAATATTCTGAGGATTGATGTCAGTCCCGCGACTGGTTATAGTATTCCTGCAGATAACCCTTTCGTAGATTCCGATGGATTAGATGAAATCTATGCATATGGATTCAGAAATCCCTACAGGTTCAGCTTTGACCCGAACGGTCAGATCATTGTTGCCGATGCAGGTCAGGATCTATATGAAGAGATTGACCTCGTTGAACTAGGCGGTAACTATGGATGGAATATAAAAGAAGGAAGACATTGCTTTGATCCGTCAAACCCCGGCAGCGCCCCTTCTTCCTGTGACTCCGACGACGCATATGGCAATTCCTTGAAAGATCCGGTGATCGAATTCAAAAATTCGAAAAACTTTAGCGATGGATTGGGAAACGTCTCTATTGGAGGGTATGTCTATGAAGGAAGTGTTGCCGAGTTGGATGGTAAGTACATCTTCGGTGTGCTAACTCAAAAATCCGACGTAGCAAACGGTGCAGTGTTCGCAGCCGATCGAACGGGTGACTCATGGAACTATTCCAAACTTGAAATTGGTACGGGCACTAACAAAGAGCTGAATGAATACGTCCTCGGATTTGGAAAGGACAAAAATGGCGACGTTTACGTCCTAACAAACGCAGGAACGGAAGCATCCGGAAAAGTTTATAAAATTACTGACTAATTGGCTTTACAACATCCCGCCTTCAACGAGTAATATACTTTTTGCGGCGGGATGTTTTTCCCAATACCTGACCTCTTCCGGGAGCGGTATGAGCTGCTAACAATACTACTTCGGCGATTCAGCACAATAGCTGCCTCCACGGCAATCCAGCGCCGTAAATACTTCTGCACTGATCAGCCATTTATCGTTGACTCTTTTCCATTTCGCATAGTAACTACCCGATACGTTGACGGATGCCGTGTCCGCTTTCCATTTTCCAATCCAGCGCCCAGATTCGGATGCCATATTCCAAGCCGGAAACACTTCAATCAGCTGAGGGGTGCGGATATAAATAACATCTTCTTTGGATTTAAAGTCCTGCTCCAACCATGAGGCGTACTGATCTCGATTAGCGGATCGCGCATTCCGCGACGTGAGCACCATGATGTCTCCCGTGCAATATTCATCCATCTCGGAAAGGTCATGATTCGCAATAGCAAGATTAAATGCTATCCGGGTATCGGCGATCTTTTTTTCATCGGTAGTAGCTGAATTGCAGGCGAGGCACAAGGAAATCAGGATAAGAAAAGAGAGATAAGATTGCATCTTAGTGGGCATTTTATTTTGACGATTTAGATGGTTCGCGCAAGGACTCCAATACGAAATGCATTAATACAAATTTCATTGTGCACTCCTTTTCCTTTACATTGAACCTAATATACTGACAGAATTCGCATTTATACGGAGCATCGGGTTTATGATCAAAGAAGAGTTCTTGAAATCAGCGATTTCGTACGACTCAACAGAAGCCAATACTTCCCTGCTGTGGCATGAGATAGAAAAACATTATTCAGCCCGCGGACGACACTATCATACAATGGTTCACCTCGAGAACCTGACGTCTGAATTACTCGCCGTACAAAACCGCTTCAAAGAATGGAATGTAACGGTGTTTGCAATCGTTTATCACGACATAGTCTACAACGCATCGAAGGGCAATAACGAGGAAAAAAGTGCAGCGCTTGCCCTCAAACGCATGACGAGTCTTTCGGTGCCAAAAGAATCAATCGCCCAATGCGAAAAATTCATCCTTGCAACGAAACGACACGAACCCGCTGATGACGAAACCAATCTTGTTACTGACGCCGATCTGTCTATACTCGGAAGTGATCCAGATTCTTATGCGCTCTATACGCGACAAGTCAGAAAAGAGTACTCCATTTATCCAGACCTTTTGTATAAACCCGGAAGAAAAAAAGTATTACTCCATTTTCTCGGAATGAAGGAGATCTATAAATCGGCATACTTCCGAGACAAGTATGAAATCGCCGCCCGGCGTAATTTGGAAGAAGAAGTGAATTCGTTAATTGTTAATTGTTAATTCATTCGTCATTCGACATTCGACATTCAATCTACGACGACAAGAAAATTCACGTCTGATGAACCCACCTTGCAGCTTAACCCTTATACCCTATATCCAATACTCCTATCCCCTACCTCGCCGGAGTAATCACAATGCTCTTGAACTCAATCGCTCCATGATCTCCCTGAATAAGTATTGGACCTGGTTCGCCTTCTTTGCTATCGAGCGCTCCACCGGTGATCCCAGGAATTAACTGCTCAGTGATTATAGCTTTTCCATTGGCAACGACCGTCACTTTTCTGCCGACAAGAGTGATATCATATGTTTGCCATTCGCCGGCATCTTTAGCCGCCATTTCGTTCGGTGTCAGGAAGCCATAAATGCCGCCGAACAATCCATCTTCTGGTTCGGAACCTTTGCTATCTATGATCTGAACTTCATAACGACCGCGAAGATAAATGCCGCTGTTACTTCCTTTAGGGTAACGGAATTCAACGTGAAGTTTGAAATCAGTGAAGGTATCGTATGAAACGAGGTTGGATCCGGATTTGGGGCTCTTTAGCACACCGGCTTCAACCACCCATTGATTGTCGCCCATAGCTTTCCATCCCTTCATATCTTTACCATTAAAAAGGTTGATAGGTTTGTCCCACACCGGTTCCTTCGTTCTCTTGAGCAATGGTGCACGTGTGGCCGTCCAGTTGTAGGTCTTGTTATCGACGTACTTCATGGTGCCTTTTAGTCCCTCGGCTGTAACGTTGCCTTCAAAGTCCAGGTAAGTGGTTTCTTTTTCCCATTGGGGAGGAATCGAAAAATTGAATTTCCCTCCAGCAATCTTAACTTCTGAAATCGGGCGGGCGCTTCCATTGGCATATACAAATCGGCCAACAAGCGTACTATTTCCGGAATGACGTACCTCCAGCCACGAGGGCAGATCCGTTCCATCTTTCGATATCACAAGGTCCCACCTTCCTTCAAGGTCGCTGGTCTTTATTTCTTGTCCTTTAGTCGTGAATGCAACGCAACAGACTGCCAATAGTATTAAGCCAAATAAACTACTCGATCCTGATTTCATTTCTTTATGGTTTTTTAAGGGTCGCAAATTAGGGCATAAATACGTTCAAACGTATAACCTTACATCAAAAGTCGATTCAGTCGAGATAGACGGCTGTGGAAAGACATAACCGGGACGCCTTGGGTGCAATTGTCTCACGACATTGATCTCACAAACCAAAGTTGTATATTAAAGGACTGCTGATATAAGCTCGCCATATGCATATCTCCATCGCAGGAGTCCTCCTTATCCTGTCGACATTCATTGCGAATGCACAAAAGCCAATTGTGCTTGCATCCCCTGACAACACCCTACAGTTTCAGTTCCAGCTATTCGAAGGTATGGCGATGTACAGCATTGCCTATAAAAAGATAATTATTGTCGATCAGTCACGGATCGGACTGACGTTCTCTAATGGCGCTTTTAACGATTATCTGAAAGCAGGCAAAGCCATTCGGCGTCAGGGCGAAGAAAAATACGATCTCGTAGTAGGCAAAGTGAAATCTGTAAAAGAAAAATTCAGTGAAGTTATCATACCGCTCCGGCAAACCGATAACGGTATACGCGTGAATTTTGTCGTTAGGGCTTTCAACGATGGCATTGCCTTTCGATACGAATTTCTTGAAATACCGAAACAGTCCACCTTCGAGCTACTGGACGAAAGCACTTCCTTCACGCTCAGGGGAAATCCCTCCGTACTTACGATGTTCCTGGATAACTATACTACGTCTCACGAGGGACTGTATACGAAGATGCAATTGGAAAAGCTGACCACAAACAAGCTCATGGCTGTTCCCACATTGTTCGAATATCCGGACAACATTTACCTCGCAATCACGGAAGCGTCTTTGCTGGACTATGCGGGGATGTATCTTATGAAGGAACGGGGAATACTACGCAGCAAGCTTTCGCCCTTGCCGGCAAAACCCGGCGTGAAAGTGGTGGGGAAGTTGCCGCATAAAAGTCCGTGGCGGGTATTTTTGATCGGCGACCGCGTCGGTTCACTCATCGAGTCGAACATAATTACAAACCTGAATGAGCCTAGCAGAATTAAAGATGTAAGCTGGATCAAACCAGGCAAAGCCACATGGCCATGGTGGAATGGAAATGTAGTTTCTGACACATTAAAATCGCCAGGGAATAACTTTGTAACGCAAAAGTATCACATCGACTTCTGTGCTAAAAACGGATTGGAGTATCATTCCATTGTGGAGTATGGACAACATCAATGGTACCAGGACGATGGCGAAAACTTTCAACCTGGAAAACATCCCGATGTTACAAAACCTGTACCTGGCCTCGACATGAAAGCGGTATGCGACTATGCACATTCAAAAGGTGTAGATGTGCGCGTATGGGTTCATTGGGCCGCATTATATCCAAAGATTGATTCTGCTTTTGCGCTGTTTGAACGATGGGGATTAAGTGGGATGATGATAGATTTTATGGATCGCGACGACCAGCAAATGGTTAACATCCAAACCGAGATGCTGGAAAAAGCTGCCAAACATCATTTGCATGTTCAATTTCACGGGGCGTATAAACCCACGGGATTGCATCGTACTTATCCAAATGAATTTACCCGTGAGGGAACATTGAATTACGAAACCAACAAGTGGGATGCCCATGGACTTTCACCGGATCACGACATCAACATTCCGTTTACTCGTTTGTTAGCAGGAAGTACTGATTATCATCTTGGTGGTTTTCGGGCGGTACCACAAGAAAAGTTCAGGGCACAGTACACAAAACCATTGATGCTTGGCACCCGATGTCACAGTTTGGCGATGTATGTAGTACTCGAAAGTTATTTGGCGATGGTTTGTGACTACCCGGAAGCGTATGAAGGTCAACCTGGATTTGATTTCATTAAGAAAGTACCGACGGTGTGGGATGAAACCAAAGTTGTAGATGCGAAGGTTGGTGAATTCGTAGTCATTGCCCGCCGAAAGAACGCCAGCTGGTATGTTGGAGCAATTAATAACACTACAGCCCGGCAGTTATCTATTCCATTGTCGTTTCTTGGTGAGGGGTCCTTTCAGGCGAGTATCAAAACGGACGTCCCAGGTGATCTCAATGCAATCACGGAGGCAACTCAAGTTATTAGCAAAGACAGTAAGTTGAGTATAAAGTTGGAACCGGGTGGCGGTATGGTTGCGGAGATTGTGCCGGGGAGGAGATGAGGAGGAATGAAGAATGAGGAGTGAGGAATGAGCGGCAATTCTAGATTCTAAATTCTAGATTCTAGATTCTAATTTGCCTTAGAGTATATTTGATTTTTAGAACCACATAACGATTTCATGATGAAACTCTTCTTAACCACCCTGATGCTTGCTTCTGCCCTGGGTTTGTCCGCGCAGAAAGTCGACAGCCGTTACTTCGAACTGCGTATTTATTATTGCAAACCCGGAAGATTAGACGCCCTTATTCAACGGTTTCAAAACCACACGACAAAGATTTTTGAAAAACATGGTATGGAGAATATCGGCTACTGGGTACCTGTAACGAACGACCAGAACGCTCTTTATTATATATTGGCTTTCCCAAGCAAGGAGGCCCGCGAAAAATCCTGGGCGGCTTTTGGGGCTGATCCACAATGGAAAGAAGTTCAGAGCAAGTCAGAAGAAAGCGGAGCTATCATCGATTCAATTGCTTCTATTCCTATGACAGCTTCTGAAATCATGCCCAAGTTAAAACCGGGCAAAGGAAACGGCCGCCTGTTTGAGCTTAGAACCTATACGTGTTTACCGGGACGACTACCCAACCTTACAACACGTTTTAAGGATCACACCGTAAAACTTTTCGAAAAGCAGGGAATGGAAAACCTCATGTATTTCAACACGGATGAAAAAGACGGTGGACAATCCAAGCTCGTTTACATGCTTGCTCACAAGAACCAGGATGAAGCCAAAAAATCATGGAACGCATTCCGCGCCGACCCGGTCTGGATAGCGGCACGCGATGCTTCCGAAAAAGACGGAAAGATTGTCGAGAAAGTCGTGTCGGTTTATCTTACTCCACTAAGTTTTTCAAAGATCAAATAAGATTAAGTGTTGAGTGTTTCTTGTTTAGTGTTAAGAGTTGAACGGAGAATCTTCCGGTTCTAAAAAACTCTTAACACTAAACACTCAATATATCAACACTCAAGTGGTTACTTCTGCCCCAGTACTTATATCGCAGGCTACTGAATCTCCACGAGGTCTTCGTATCCTGATTCACCTTTCACTGATATGGTTTTCACTACCCCCAGGCCGGGAGCATAATATTTATGCTCTACGATTCCCGGTTCTAACATATTCCATTCTGCAGTTTGAAGACAATTATTAAATGATCCGTACGCTACTTGTATTGATGTTGACAAACTAAGCACTTGAGCAACATCCTCAGCTTCTCCCTTCAGGTACTCCTGCCGATACCAAAGGTTTGGCAATGGATTAGCTAACATGATGATTCCCGGAAGCGCTCCACCCACACCAGATTCCCATGAGCCGTCTGTTCCAACTACATTTCCGTTTTCTATTTGCTGAGTCGCCTCACCAAAATACCATATGTTACCTTCTTTGTCCTGTGCATACCAATCGAAGGTATCCTCTGTCAATTGTTCGTCTTCGTATCCCCGGTCATGCACTACAACACACGTTATTCCCATAATGACTTTTGTATCCGTGGTGTATTCAGTGACCACGCGGATCTTTTCCCCGTCTTCACCCGTTCCTTCATAAACGTACGTCTTTCCCACGGGCAATGGAAAATATAGATTTCCCGTAATTCCAGTGCTCTCAAAATCCGCCGGAACTATGTCCACTTCATATGGAGCATCTGCGGGGTTTTCCGGTAAAACATCTTCGTCGTCATTACACGCGAACAGTGCAGCCATAATGAACAAATACTTAGGTATGCTTTTCATAATGTGTTAAATTGATAATACATAGTTTGACCTTTCAAACAACACGCGAGAAAAGCATTATTGGTTGGTCCTTCAATTATTATTTCATCTTTTAAGTTTACACGACCAACCATTTCGGAAAAACCTGCGTGTTACAATAGGATAAGACTAAACCTTTCCACCAATCAACGAGGCTGCACTATATAAGCTTCTTGATTCCTGTCAAAAAGGGGATCGCGTTAGCCAGGACAGGCTATACATGACCTACTATTCCTATGCTATGGGAATTTGTATCCGTTATTCAAGGTCCGCGGACGAAGCCGTAGAAATCCTTAACGATGGCTTCATAAAAATCTTTTCAAAACTTTCACTGTATTCGCCGGGATTGTCATTCAAAGGTTGGTTGCGTAAGATCATGATAAACTCGGCGATAGATTATTTCCGAAGGAATGAAAGGCATTATCATAGCCTGGATATATCGCACGTACAGAATGAATCCATGTCGGAGACCGTACTTGACAAACTTTCAGCCGAAGAAATAATTGCTCTGATACAACGACTCCCACCCTCGTATCGAATGGTCTTTAACCTCTACGTGATCGAAGGATATCATCACGAAGAGATCGCGAACCAATTAAATATTACCGTTGGCACTTCAAAGTCGAACCTGGCGATAGCAAGGAACAAACTTAAAAAGATGCTTTCAGGAGATAAGGAGGAAAATTCAAAACACAGTAACCATGGATGACAACAAGTTTGATAACGCAATCAGATCAAAGTTGGAAGGTTACCTGTATCCTGCAGTCGATTCGACCGCCCTTGAAGCATTGCATCAGCAACAAAACGCAGTTCCTGGGATCGGCTCATGGTATTCACGTCACCGAATGGAGATTGTGGTTGGCTCAGCAATCGCCGTAATACTACTGATGTACCTCCTGGGCTACACCTACGTTACACACACTGTTCGTGTAGTTGAGGAGCAAAATGCCAAGCAAAAGGTACAGATCGCGGGACTTGAAAACGAGATCAAAAGACTACGTCAAACAAAGCCAGATACCGTTCGCATTACGGAAGTTCGCACAGAAAATGATGCACTCACTTCTCAGTTGCTGCAACGCATTGTTCGTCTGGAAGAATCGAACCAGGAGCTATTGGATTTCAAGTTGAAAAGTGGACAAATACCAACACCCACATCTGGCGAGGAGTCCAATCCATCACCACTGGTAATGATTGACTCGCCTCAGTTACTTGCCCTGGATTCGAGTCTTAACGACGCAACGCAGGAAATTGTAAAAAAAGAAATAAGTGATCACAACTCTCAAAAAGCATTGGATACAAAATCCATCCGTGCCTTGGAAAAGCATTACATCCATGGAGTGGGTATCAAACTTGGTCCGGTAGTAGATATTTTTGGAGGAAGGTATTCGCTTGGTAATGGAAATGTCAATCTAAGCGGAGGTTTACTGGCGGATTTTATTTTATCGCCGTCGCTGGGATTGGAAACGGGACTAAAGTACAGCGCTCGTTACTATGCTATCGTCGACCCGAACAATCTCGCCAGTACTCATCTACCAGGAGTAGATCCGCAGGTAGGAACGTTACAACGCGCTGAGATTGATTATCAACTTTTTGAAATACCGTTAACGTTGAAATATCGTTATCCCCTTTCGATTAAAGATCACCTGATAGGAGGACTCGGATACTCATGCCTGGTTTATCTCAATCAGGATTTCGAATACACCTATGAATTCGACAATCAGTCACCTAACCCTACCTCGATAGTTTCTACAGTGACCACAGACCAGATCAAAGCTTATCCCGGAACTATTAACATTACCCTGGGAATGAGCCACGCATTGAAGAACAAAAAGATCATCGAAACCATGCTGTTCTATAATCACGGCATCGGCACGCAGGGTGTGGAAAAAACGAGGGCTCAATACTTCGGACTCAGAGGCACGTATTGGTTCACCTTGAAGTGACATCGCCTCAATAGGATACCTGCATCACAATTAAATGTTAACTTCACCGTGCTGGCAGTAAACAGCTCTTTATGGCTAATCGTTCGCTTTCGCGCAAAGAATTTTTACAGCTCATTGCGACAGTATCCACAGCAACGGTTTTAGGAGACATTACGGTTGGGCGCACTCAACCTAGCCTATCGATCGAAAAAGGCAATCAACGTCTTTCCGTCGAGAGACTTCAAGCATGGGAGAAGCTTGGATACGGAATGTTTATTCATTTCAGCATGAACACTTACGATGGTGACGAGTTCTCCAAAGGCGACAAACCCGCTTCGTACTATAATCCCACAAAGCTCGATGTGGACCAATGGATCGGTGTCGCGCGAGATGCCGGAATGAAGTACGCCGTACTTACGACGAAACATGTCCCGGGATTTTGCCTGTGGCCCAGCAAGCTTACAGATTATCATGTGGGGAACAGCGGCAATCACACCGACGTTGTCGAAAAGTTCGTACGGGCCTGTGAAGCGAAAGGAGTTTTGCCGGGATTCTATTATTGCTCATGGGACAACCATCATCTGATGGGCTCACTAACCCCATCGGCTACACGCTTTTCAGAAGCATACACTACGGCAGCTTACAGGGAATTTCAGTGGAAACAACTTGAAGAGCTTGCGACAAACTATGGAAAAGTTGCTGAATGGTGGATTGATATTCCAGGCGTTCTTCCCAGAGACTATCGCAATGACCTCTATAATTTTTTATCAACAAAACAACCCGACTCATTAGTGCTCATGAACCACGGTCTCGGCGACGGATCAAGTTTTAATATTGATTATGCGTGGCCGACAGATGTGATAACCATAGAAAGGTTCCTTCCCAACAGTACAACCAAACACGAAAAATGGCGTGAGATTGAGGGACAGAAATACTATTTACCGGGAGAAGTCTGCGATCCCATCGGCAAGGAATGGTTTTATAAAGAAGGAGATCTATGTCGCAGTGACGAAGAACTTTTGGGGATGTACCTTATTTGCCGTTCGAGAGGAACAAATCTGCTGCTTGATGTCCCCCCTGATAAATCGGGAGTGATACCGGCTTCCAGTGTTAAGTCGCTGATGCAATTGAACAAAAATATTGATCGACTGGGTATGGGAAAATAGCTTCAGGCTGCAACCTTTATTGTAAATCCCTTGACTGGAGATTTAATCCAGCGAACCAATTGTACAACTAATTGAATCGAATTTACTAGTTCGCACTGAATAGATTATATTTATTTGACTCAGCCGAACATTATGCCCATATACATGGACCTCCATATTGTCCCCGGTGTGACGGCGGTAGAAGTAGCGGAAGCTCACCGTGAGGACGCAAAAATCCAGGACAAGTTTTCTTGTCGGACCATGACCTATTGGATCGATGAGCACAAGGGCTGTGTCTTTTGTCTTATCGAGGCGCCCGACAAGGAATCCGTGAAAAGCATGCACGAAAAAGCACACGGCTTGATCCCCAATGAGATAATCGAAGTAAACACGAGTGTGGTTAATTCTTTCTTAGGCCGGATCACCGACCCCGAGACAACAGATGAGATAACTATTCCGAATCTAAAAGTATTTAGCGATTCAGCATTCAGGATTCTATTGGTCACGAAGACAATGGACGCCAAGCTGATGCTTCACGCATTTGGTAAAGAAAAGACACAGGAGCTGCTTCAAATGCATAACAATATTGTCCGAGACCAATTGAAGAATCACGAGGGGCGGGAGGTTGACCTGAAAGAAGAAGGATTTGTGGCTTCCTTTGTGTCGGTTTCGAAAGCGGTTGAGTGCTCGTTAGCGATTCAAAAACGATTACAGTTAATATCCTCCCAGATAGGACTAAGAATAGGAATACACGCGGGCGAACCAGTAACCAAGAGTGACGAACTCTTCGGCAGTGCATTAAAATTTGCCCGATACCTGTGTGGAATCGGCAAAAGCAACCAGATAATGATGTCTTCGGCCGTGAGAAAGCTGTACAAAGAAGACGATTGGAATACGTTAGTTGACCGCAGCAATATCCGTTGGCTCACGTTACCAGAGGAGACGTTCCTCGAAACATTGATCGACACGCTGGAAAATAACTGGCAGAATCCTCAATTTGCTGTCGCCGACTTCTGTCGTATCATGTCGATAAGCAAACCACAACTTTACAGAAAAAGTATGGCGACAACGGGGATGTCGCCGAATAACCTGTTAAGAGAGTATCGTCTGCTCCATTCCCTGGACCTTTTGCGCAACGAAGACCGCAATATATCGCAGACTACTTTTGATACTGGCTTCAGCAGTCCCTCCTACTTCACCAAATGTTTTCAGAAAAGGTTTGGCCTACAACCCATTGCTTACCTCAAAGTCAAGGCCTGATTAGCTGATCCATTTTTACAATTCATCGAACCACCCGTGATAGTTGATCATTGGGCGTACACCTAGTTTTACATAGTTAAAATTTAATCCCTTTACAACTATGAAAACTCTCTTAACAATCGCGGGGCTAATTCTGGCAGTGTTATTAACAGCTGCCGCTTTTGCCCAGACAACGCCAGCAACAAGTTCAACTACCAAAAAAACCAAAGAACAAACAAAGATGAAAACGTACGTAATTGAGCGCGAAATTCCCGGCGCAGGAAAACTCACGGGTGCAGACCTGAAAGGTATTTCACAAAAGTCTTGCGGTGTAATTAAAGAGCTTGGTCCCGGCATCGAATGGGTTCATAGCTATGTCACCGAAAACAAAATCTATTGTATCTACCGTGCGGAGAGCGAAGAAATTCTGAGAATTCACGCGGCTAAAGGTGGATTCCCCATTAACTCAGTCAGCGAATTGTCAACCATGATAAGTCCTGCAACTGCGGAGCTACCTGTAGCTCAACTGTAAATTTATGCAATGAAGAATGAAGAATGAGGAATGAAGAATGACGAATGCATTGGGCTAAAGCCCCTTTACTAACTGGTTCGATATCCCTTTGCTGAAGCATGGGGCAAATGGATGCCTTCATCATTGCTCATTCATCATTCCTCATTCGTGATTAATTCATCAATTGATCAACCCTATGCTGAGAGTATTCTCGCGCAGCCTGGATTGTGTCGTCTGATTCGAGATAGCGCTTAAAATAGGCCAATGCTGGTGCTTTGTCTTTGTAATAGACGTCGTAAGTGCACGCAAGGTGATACAACAAAATGCCTACCCGCGATTCCCTGTAAGCTGCTTTATAATACTTTATCGCCATTTTGAAATTGCTCTTGGCCTCGTAGCTTGTTGCAAGCTGCACAAAGTAACTATTCATGTACTGCGAAGTGCCTTTCTTGACGGCCTTGTTGAAGTAGACAATTGCACTGTCCTGTTTATTCAGCTCCTGATACGCGGCGCCGATATAGTAGTATATCCATTCTCCTTTAAAGCCCGCCTCCAGCATAAATTTTAACCAGGGAATTGCCTCTTCGGAGTGGCCGAGTTTATAATGACTGGCTCCAAGGATCCGGGCATGGGCAGGAAGCGTATCGTTGGTCATAAGTTCCGTGGTTGTTTGGATTGCTTCCTTATATTTCTTTCCATCCATCTGGGCTTTCGCCAGCAACAAGCGAAGATGTGGGCTTGATGTACGAGTAAGCACGTTAGTCAATATCTCTTCCGCCATTTCGGGCTGCTCTCCATCAACTAACAATTCAGCAAGCTTTGTAGTCGACTCTATATCTGTCGGATTCAGCTCGAGGGCTTTTTGCAAACTCGCTATTGCAGCATCCTGCGCGTCAGCTTCCAGCGCAACAAACGCGTATTGCTTGTAATAGTAGCTATTGAGTGAGTCCATTTCGATCAGCTTCCTGTAAGCGTTGAACGATTCTCCATATTGTTTCATGCGTCCGTACAACTGTCCCAACGCCAACCATGCGCGGCGGTTTAATGGGTCTGATTTCAGAATGTTTGTGTACGCGTCAATTGCTTCATTGTAGTTTCCCAATTGATGATAACAATAGCCTTTGTATTGAAGGGTCTCAAGAGCGAGTGAATCGCCCCTCGCGTTCAATAGTGTCAAGGCCTTGTTAAATTGGTAAGACTTCATGAGGCTGTCGACTTTGTGAGTGAGGTCTTCCGTCGATTCTTGCTGTGCAAATAACTGTAAACAGGGAGCCGCCAGCATGATAAAACACATGGCTTTCATAACGGGGTTTTTTGTTTACTTAATTTAATTAAAGCAATCAATCTTCGCAAAGTGTAACCCCCCGGGATTGCGGGCTCACCGTATTAATTTTATGGATCAACGATTGCCGACCCCGTCAATCCGCAGTAACTTCCATAACCAATCAAACACCTCATGAAATACCTCTTATTAATTCTGATCAGCATTCCCCAGCTCATTATCGCGCAACAATCAAAAACGGACAGCTTATGGCGTCCTTTCGATCAGTTTATCGGAACATGGACGGGTCCTGGTGAAGGAGTGGATGGTAAAGGAGTGTATGAGCGAAGCTACAAGTTCGTATTCAACAAAAAGTATATTGAGTTGAAGAACCGAACGACGTACGCTCCGACGAAGGAGAAGCCGAAAGGTTATTTACACGAAGACATTGGCTATTTCAGCTACGACCAGACGCGCAAAAAATTCGTGCTCCGGCAGTTTCATTCGGAGGGATTCGTAAATCAATACATCCTGGAGAGCATTTCTCCCGACGGACGGACATTTACCTTTGTCACTGAGGCCATCGAAAGTATTCCCGCAGGCTGGAGAGCCCGCGAAACCTACACCTTCACCAATAGTGGGGAATTGATTGAAATGTTTGATCTCGCGGAACCAGAAAAAGAGTTCGAGCTGTACTCAAAAGCAAGTCTGAAGAAGAAGTGATATCGCTTCTCACCAGATCTTGTATATCTCACGCGATCCGGTGAGGTACATATCCTGGTAGCCAGCCATTGCTTCAGTCATTTTTTTGACCTCTGCCGAGTTTTGCATGTATTTTTCGAAGCTCGTTTCATAGTCAGTAAGGTTTTCAAATTTGCTAACCATCACAACTTTATTGAATTGGCCGGTCATGTCGGTCATGATATGGACGAGCTCGCGATTCCCAGCCATCGCATCTTTGAATTTTTTGGCAAGCTTTGAAGCATTACCCGGTTTGCAGATAAAAATGTCGTGAACGATGATCATAATGATAGGGTTTTAGTGGATACGTCTTCGGAGGCCTCCGAAGTTACCGGACGGATCTAAATAGTACAAGGAATTTCTGTGATCGATGGTCTTCCAGACTATGCACTACGAGGCGCCCCAATTGATCATTGATCATTGCCTAATTCCCGACAGCACCGTCGTCCACCCAACATGCTATCAAGTCAATTTCTGACTGAGTAAGACTACCGTTTTCCGGCATGGTGCGATTACCGGTTAGCGTTTTGATCTGGGCAGCATTTTTCTGTATGTTGTCAAAAGTCCTGAAGTCTGGGAACTGCGCGCCGTTGTGACATCCGCTCACGGCACAGTTCTTTTCGATGATTGTCTTGATTGAGGAGGAATAACTTACGCCTGACCTCACCTTGATCGTTTGTATCAGCTCGCAACCCGTTTCATCTTTAACTGCAAC
>JGI24806J26614_1000246_pt1 | contig 14574 bp, 13 predicted proteins | sample Kansoi200umMDA_FD_26614 | JGI IMG/M metagenome (IMG submission 26614)
ACCAAAACCCTGTCCAAGTATAAATCCCCACTTAAAAAGAAAATACCCGTTACCTGCTCCGGTCATTTTCACACCAGGCATTAATCCTATTTCAACACCGGCAGTCACTCCGAATCCTGTATATTTAAAGGTTTCATACCCAACATTAAAACCTAAATTTGACATTGGCACGTTTCCTTCAAGAACATATCTATGAACTAATGGATTGTTTGATCCGAATCCTTCTGTATAATAAACATCCTCTAATTTAGAAGTTGTCGCCAGCAAAACATTTGCGTAAAATCGATTAACAAACTGCGCTTTTCTAATACCATATCCTTCAACATCTGCAATTACATCAAATACTTTTCCATACGTTGGGCCAAAAGATAACCATCCATATTGCATATAAGTCACCACAGCATGTTCTGTTGTTATTGTTCCCGTTTCAGGAATATAATAATCCTTTACAGGAATTCCTCCGGTGTTGAAATAGGATTAATGCCTGGTGTGAAAATGACCGGAGCAGGTAACGGGTATTTTCTTTTTAAGTGGGGATTTATACTTGGACAGGGTTTTGGTGCAACTAAAAATAAATAATGATTAAAATTCAAATTATAAATTAAAAAGAGGTTTAAAATATATTTTAAACCTCTTTTTAATTTATAGAAAAAACAGAACGATCAATTATTTAATCAACTCAACTCCTTTATCTGTAAGCTTTACAAGCTTTTCTCTGTAAAGAGCTCCGATGGCTTTTTTGAAAGCTTTTTTACTGATCTGTAATTTTGCTTTTATTTCTTCAGGCGTGCTGTTATCATTAAGTGCAAGAAAACCATTCGCTTCTTTTATCATTTTAAGGATACGCCATTTAACATCATCAACAAGCTCGTATCCGCTTTTTTGCAAGCTAAGATCGATCTTATTATCCTCACGGATGTGTTTTACAAACCCCTTTATTTTATCTCCGATTCGTACATTGTCATAGATCTCATTTCTATAAATAAGTCCGGCCCAGGTATTATTAATAATTGCATTAAGTCCTTTATCTGTTTCAGAAAAGATCAAAAGATCAACAACATCACCTTCACGCAGATCAACATCCTCCCGTTCAATAAACTTATTAAGTTTGGCACTTGCCAGCATACGATCCGTTTCATCATCAACATAAACATAAACAACATAGCTTTTTCCTTCTTCAAGCTTAAACGGCTGTTCACGAAAAGGAACAAACAAATTCTTTTCCATTCCCCAATCCAAAAATGCACCGATATCATTTGTTTGCTGCACTTCTAAAAAAGCAAATTCTCCTGCAGTTGCATATGGCTTAACAGTAGTTGCGATTAAACGATCACTGGAATCGCGGAAAACAAAGACATCCATCACATCACCGATCTGTGTATCTTTTGGAACCCATTTTAAAGGCATCAGAATTTCTACCATTCCATCACCAAGATAGATCCCAAAATCCATCTGTTTAATTACTTCCAATTCGTTGTATTTTCCTACTTGTATCAAAATTCGTTTAAAGTTTAAAGTTAAAAAGTTGCAAATTATATTCCACCATCATTTTCATCACGTTTCTTAATCCCTTCTAAAATGGAAGTAGTTAATGAAAGTATAAGACTAAATAAAAGTGCCCACCAAAATCCATCTACATGAAAGCCATCTACAATTTTAGCGGCAAGCATTATCATTAATGCATTAATTACTAATAAAAATAATCCCAAAGTTAGCACGGTAATGGGTATTGTTAAAATGACCAATATTGGTTTAATGATCGCATTTAAAAATGCAAGTACAGCTGCAACAATAAGTGCAGTATAAAAACTATTTCCCTCGATCGTAACCCCCGGTAAAAGGTAAGATGCAATTAAAACTGCTAAAGTTGAAATTATAAGTTGTATTAGAAATTTCATTTTTTTCTTATTTTTTTACAAAGTTAATATTTATAACAGATGCAATTGCATTCGCACATTTTTGTCCATCAATAGCTGCAGAAACAATGCCACCTGCATATCCCGCTCCTTCAGCACATGGATACAGTCCTTTTATCTGCGGATGTTGTAATGTTTCATTATTTCTTGGAATCCTTACAGGTGAAGATGTGCGGGATTCTACACCAACAATCACAGCGTCATTGCTTAAATAACCGCGCATTTTATTACCAAATTCTTTGAATCCTAATTGCAATCTTTTTCCAATTTCCTGTGGAAGTAATGTATGCAATGGTGCGGATTTTATTCCCGGCTGATAAGAAACAGCAGGAAGATCAGCGGATAACTTATTATTTACAAAATCAAGTAAACGCTGAGCCGGAGCTGTTTGTGTCTGCCCGCCGGCATTCCAGGCCATTTTTTCCAATGCCTGCTGATAACGTAATCCAGCTAAAGGACCATGTTGTGAATATTTTGCATAATCTTCAGGTTCAATTGTAACCACAATTCCCGAATTAGCAAATGGATTATTTCTTTTTGACGGTGACCAGCCATTAGTAACAACTTCTCCCGGAGATGTTGCACACGGAGCAATAATTCCACCGGGACACATACAAAAAGAATATACACCACGACCCATTGCCTGATGCACAAGACTATAAGAAGCGGCAGGTAACAGATCTCGTTTTTTCTGAACTTCAGTTATTGAACAATGATATTGTAAACTATCGATCAAAGCTTGCGGATGTTCGACACGAACTCCCATCGCAAAAGTTTTGCCTTCGATCAGAATATTTTTTTTATGAAGCAATTCAAATATATCACGAGCACTGTGGCCGGTTGCAAGAATTATATTATCCGAATTAAATTCAACAGCAGTATCCTTTTCCAGTTCGTTACAAATAACACCTTTAACAGAATTATCCCTGATTATAAAATCAATTACATGAGTATTGAAATGAACTTCCCCACCAACATCAACTATAGTTTGACGCATAGCCTGAATGATCTTCGGGAGTTTATTTGTACCAATATGAGGATGTGCTTCAACCAGAATATTTTCATCGGCACCATGTGCTACAAAGATCTCCAGCACTTTAGTAACATCACCGCGTTTGGTTGAGCGTGTGTATAACTTGCCATCGCTATATGTACCGGCACCACCTTCACCAAAACAATAATTAGAATGAGGATTAACAATGTGTTCTTTATTGATGGCTGCAAGATCACGTCTTCTGCTTTTAACATCTTTTCCACGTTCAATTACAATTGGTTTTAATCCATTCTCGATCAATTGCAATGCAGCAAACAATCCGGCGGGTCCGGCACCAATAACAATTACAGGCTTTTTGGAACTTACATCCGGATAGTTGATTTTGAAACTAAGTGGAGCAGGAGCAGGTTCATTAATATAAGCTTCAACTTTTAAATTGATCTTTATATTTCTGGAACGCGCATCAACAGAGCGTTTTAGAATTTTTAAAAAAGTGATGGTATGTGGTTCAATAGAAAGTTGCCCGGCAACAATTCCTTTAATTGCTAATTCATTTGCTGCTTCTTCAGGAGAAACAACCAGGTTGAGTTCGTGTTTCATTTTGCTTTGGGCACGTGTTTATCGTGCAATTTTAAATATGTTATTTGTAAAAATCAGCCACAGATTCGCATATTTAGCCGTGAAAAAATAATTGTAAGGATTAAATCTGTGAATCTGCGGCTTTTTTATTTGTTACCCTTCAAAAGTTATGGAGATCAAAAATATTTTCGAATTCAACTTATCAATAGAGTTAGAGTATATCGTATTATCTTTTATTAAAAGATTTTTTGTTCCGACACTTAATTTCCCTTCAATGGCAAACTTGAAATATTGAAGATAAAACTCTGCTCCGGCACCCATTTCGTAAGAAAAATCATCGCGCGCCAATTTAACAATTGCATCGGTTCCGGATGAGTTTTGAACTTTTCTTTTCGAGGCAAGATCTAAGCTATAGCCACCTCCGGCAAGAACATACGCTCCGAAATTTTTCACTCTTTTGGAACGAAGTTTAAGATCTAACGGGAAATTAAGAAAGGTTGATTCAATGGATTTTGTCCGAAGGATAGTATCATGCCCCTGAAAATAATATTGAAGATTTCTTTCGGCAAAAGACAAATTTGGAACAAATCGTAAAGTAATGTATTTCTGCAAACGTAATTCGGAAACGATGCCAAGATTAAACCCAAATTTAGGTACTGATCTTACCCATTTTAAAGAATCAAAACGTTCGAAATGCTCAGCCTGATGAATTATAAAGTTAGTGCGATTAACCCCAATTGTAAAACCAAAATGTAATTTTTCACCATAATAATTTGTAAGATTACCTTTTTCGTTAGGGTCCTGAGCCTTCGCAAAAAGGGACATCAGTGTGATGGTAAATAAAAAAAAATATTTTATTTTATTTTTCAAAATTTCAATTTGAGTTAGAAAAACGTTATTAATGCAAATATATTTTATTTTTTTGCAAAATAAATAGTAGCAATTCCAAAGGTGACCTGTATAGCTTTAGTAGAAACAAATCCGGCCTTCTTCAAAACATTTAAAAAATCTTCTCCATCAGGAAATGCATTTACAGATTCGGGCAAATAACTATATGCCGAACTGTCTTTTGAAAATAATTTCCCGATCGTAGGAGTAATAAATTTCGAATAAAATTTATATAACTGTTTAATAGGAAAACCTTTTGGTTTTGAAAATTCAAGAATAACCAATGTTCCATTTGTTTTCAAAACACGATAAATATCCGCAATTCCTTTTTCAAGATTTTCAAAATTTCTAACACCAAAACCAACAGTCACAGCATCAAAAGCTTTATCTGAAAAAGGAAGCTTTTCCGAATCACCGGGTTTCAGTTCAATTTTTTTTGATAATCCAAGCTTTGCAACTTTTTCAATTCCTAATTTCAACATTCCAATGGAAATATCAACTCCTACTACTTTATCAGGATTTAATTTCATTGCTTCAATTGCAAAATCACCTGTTCCGGTGGCAATATCTAAAATTGATCTTGGATTTTCAGGTTTTAAAAGCATGATCGCTTTTTTACGCCAGCCTTTATGAATTCCTAGTGATAACAACTGATTTAAAAAATCGTATTTAGGAGCAATGTTATTGAACATTTCTGCAACCTGATCTTTTTTGCTGTTACTTGAATTTTTATATGGGGTTACTTGTTTGTTCATTAGTTCAATAATTCATTTGTTCATCAGTTCATCAGTTCAACAGTTTATGGTTGAGCACCAAAAATTCTATTGAAATGGAGATCCGTTTTATAAATTCAATTTCAACGCTTCCTCTAAAAGCTCATTTTTATTTATTGGAACAACACCTACTTTTTCACAAACCAGGCCACCTGCCAGATTAGCCAATGTAGCAAGGTTTTCAGATGAAAAGTTACTTGCCAGACATAATGCAGCAACACTGACAACAGTATCTCCTGCACCTGAAACATCCGTTATATCACGGATGTGTGCAGGTATTACTAATTTACTTTTTTTGTTATTGATATATACACCTTTTTCGGAAAGAGTGATTAACGCGGAATCAATGTTTTGTTTTTTCATAAAAGAATCAACAAGCTTTGATAATTCTTTCATATTGCTGCTGTCGAAATCTGTTTTTAAACCTTCTTTTAATTCTTTTAAATTGGGCTTAAATAAAGTAACTCCACGGTATTCCATGAAATTTCTTTTCTTGGGATCAACAACAGTTGGGATGTTTTTCTCTTTTGCAAAAGAAACAATGCTTTTTATCAATTCAGGTGTGATACATCCCTTGTCGTAATCTTCAAAAATAATAACATCAATTTTCTTTTTAGATAAAAGTTTTTTGACGAAAGTTATCAATGTGTTAGTTTCATTGGTGTTAACAGAAGTTTCCAATTCTTCATCCACTCGGATCATCTGATGATTATTCCCTATAACACGGGTTTTGACAGTTGTAACACGGGATTTACTTTTTATAATTCCTTCTGAAGAAAGTTTTTGTTTTTTCAAAAGGTCGAAAAATAATTTACCTCCTTCATCATCACCGATCGCAGAACATAATATAGGAGAAGCACCCATTGCCTGAATATTTAAAGCCACATTTGCAGCTCCTCCTAGTCGGTTTTCTTTTTTATTTACGGCAACAATTGCTACCGGAGCTTCGGGTGAGATACGATTAACATTTCCCCACATGTATGCATCGATCATCACATCGCCGATGATCAAAACATTCAGTTTGCTAAAGGATTGAAAAGATTTTTTAATGTCCATTTACTTTAGTTTCGCGAATGCTTCCTTAATTCTTTTAACAGCTTCAATTAATTTATCTTCGGAAGTAGCGTAAGAAAAACGGATACAGTTATTATCTCCAAAAGCATCTCCGGAAACCAGCGCAACATTTCCTTCCTCAAGAAGGTACATGCTCAGGTCATGTGAGTTTTTAATGTTGTAGCCCATATAGGATTTTCCAAAATAATATGAAATATCCGGAAAGATATAAAAGGCGCCTTCAGGAACATTTGTTTTCATTCCCGGAATTTCTTTCATTAAATTTAATACAAGATCTCTGCGTTTTAAAAAGGCATCACGCATTTCGAAAGTAATTGAAGGATTCGCTTTTACCGCTTCCAGTGAAGCCATTTGTGCAATTGAACATGCGCCTGAAGTAAACTGTCCTTGCATTTTTTCACATGCATCAGCGATCCATTTCGGTGCTCCGATGTATCCGATCCTCCAGCCAGTCATTGCAAAGCCTTTTGATACTCCGTTAACAGTAATTACCCGGTCATAAATAAATTCAAACTGAGCCATGCTTTCATGCTTTCCGTGAAAATCAATGAATTCATAAATTTCGTCAGAAACAATATATAGATCAGGATATTGAATTATTACATCCGCTAAAGCTTTTAATTCATCTTTACTATACACTGTTCCGCTAGGGTTACAAGGTGTACTGAAAATGATCATTTTTGTTTTAGGAGTAATTGCTTTTCTTAACTGATCAGCATTGATCTTGAAATTACTTTCGATACTTGTTGGAATAGTAACAGGAATACCTTCTGCAAGTTTTATAGTTTCAATATAACTAACCCAGTACGGGATAGGTACGATAACTTCTTCTCCGGGATTTACCATGCTCAGAATAACATTGGCAATGGATTGTTTAGCTCCTGTGGAAACAATTACCTGATCGAAACTATAGTTTAAATTATTGTCGCGTTTAAACTTTGCTGAGATGGCTTTTCTTAACTCTAAGATCCCGGCAACAGGAGTATAGCGTGTTATATTATCATCGATAGCTTTTTTTGCAGCGTCCTTTATAAAATCGGGCGTGTTAAAATCCGGTTCACCAATACTAAGATTAATTATATCTTTTCCCTGTGCTTGCAATTCCCGGCTTTTTTTGGTCATTGCTAAGGTTTGTGATTCAGATAGGTTATTTATTCTATCAGATAATTTACTCATATTCTTTTATTTTAATAAGGATGCAAAGCTACTAAAATTGTTATTCAAATGCTTGTAAAATATGACAAGTACACTGTTTTGGCCGTCAAATTAATATTATTCCATTGCAGGCATATTAAACTCGGCCCATTCTTCTTTAGACGGACCATAAACTCCCGGAACTTTTAGCCCCGCATGACGCATTAGAATTGTTAATTGCCCGCGATGATGTGCCTGATGTCTGATCAAAATTGATAAAACAGTTCCTTTTTTCCAGTTTTCTCCGTACATATTTACTTCTTCAAGAAGTGTATTGTCGTTCCAGTTTTTTGAAACCTGTTCGCTTACCGATCTTGCAGAATTATCATAGGCTTCAACAATTTCTTCTATGGTTGAAGGTGGTTTACTATGTTCTGACGGTCCGCTTACAGGAAGTCCTGCTTTATTCATCATTTCACTTAGAGTGATCGTAGTATGCCAAACTAATACAGCAATACTTCGAACATTTTCGTTATTTTTTTTATTCAACTCTTCATTGCTGATATTTTTAAACACTTTAAGTGTTGATTCACTTTCATATTTCCAGTCCTGTATAAAATCTTCAATTTTTCTAAACATAATTTTCTGTTTTTTTGATCCTGCAAGTTTAGTGAATTATTGATATAAAAAATCAATAAATATTACGATATTTAACCACAAAAATATATACAGATCAGCGATTGTAATAAATTAATAAATCTAAAAACTCATAAAATATGGATCCTCTTTTTCAAATTGCAATGATCGTTTTACCGGCAGCCATCGTTTTTTTAACCACATATTATTTAGTGAAGAATTTTTTGGATCATGAAAGCAGAAAAAAAACGCTTGATCTTAAACTGGCAAATCAAACTGTGCTGACACCAATTCGGCTCCAGGCATATGAAAGAGTGGTTTTGTTTTTAGAAAGAATCAATCCAAGCGGAATGGTCATGCGTCTTAATAAAAATACAAGCGGAGCAATTTTTCAAGCAGAATTATTAAAAACAATAAGAAGCGAATTCGAACATAATTTATCTCAACAGATCTATATGAGTAATAAATCATGGGAAGCTGTTGTTAAGGCAAAAGAGGAAACGATCAAACTAATTAATGTTGCATCTTCAAGAGTTAGCGCTGAATCAAACGGAATGGAATTAGCACAAACAATAATTGCAGTATCATCTCAGTTGAGTGAATTGCCTACAAAGGCTGCTATTGATGCAATAAAAAGAGAAATAGGAAAAGAATTTTAAATTGCGAATTAACGCACTTCGACTCCGCTCAGTGTGACAACGAATTTACGAATCTGTGCAGGATTATTTTGTGAATAAAACCAGTTTCGCTAAATAATTAAGTATAATAATTAAAGCATATGGAAGAAAAAGAAAGAAAGCCGAAATTTTTAACGGATTCAGATATTGAGATCAAAAGGGTTTATTCGAAAATAAATATTCCTGATGAAGAACCGGGAGAATTTCCTTTTACACGCGGAGTCCAATCAACAATGTATCGCAGTAGATTCTGGACAATGCGTCAATATGCAGGTTTTTCAACCGCAGAAGAATCGAACAAGCGTTATCATTATTTGTTGAATAACGGAACTACCGGTTTATCTGTGGCATTTGATCTCCCAACGCAAATTGGTTATGACAGCAGCCATGAATTTTCAGACGGAGAAGTAGGTAAAGCAGGTGTGGCCATTGATTCTTTGAGAGATATCGAAATTTTATTTGATGGAATAAAGCTTGAGAATATTACAACCTCTATGACGATCAATTCTACTGCATCTATACTTTTAGCAATGTACATTGCTTTGGCTAAAAAGCAGGGTGCTGATCTTAAAAAAATATCAGGTACGATTCAAAATGATATATTAAAAGAATATGCTGCAAGGGGAACTTATATTTATCCGCCAAAACCAAGCATGCGTATCATTACTGATATTTTTGAATATTGCAGTAAGGATGTACCAAAATGGAATACCATTTCAATTTCGGGATATCATATTCGTGAGGCAGGTTCAACAGCAGTGCAGGAACTGGCATTTACATTAGCAAATGGTAAAGCTTATTTGAAAGCTGCAATTGATAAAGGGTTGGATATAAATGTTTTTGCAAAAAGATTATCCTTCTTTTTTAATGCGCATAATAATTTATTTGAAGAAGTAGCTAAATTCCGCGCAGCAAGAAGGATGTGGGCAAAGATCACAAAAGAGTTAGGTGCAACTGATCCCCGTGCTCAAATGCTTCGATTCCACACACAAACGGGCGGATCAACATTAACAGCTCAGCAGCCACAAAATAATATTATTCGCGTCACAACACAGGCACTGTCTGCCGTATTAGGAGGGACCCAAAGTTTACATACAAACGGTTTTGATGAAGCCATTGCTTTACCCACCGAAGAAGCAGCCCGTATTGCTTTGCGGACTCAGCAGATAATTGCATATGAAAGCGGTGCTGCCGATACCGTAGATCCTTTAGCTGGTTCTTATTTTGTTGAAAGCTTAACAAATGAAGTAGAAGCTGCGGCCTGGGATTATATTAAAAAGATCGATGCAATGGGCGGCTCAGTTTCAGCTATTGAGCAAGGTTATATGCAGAATGAGATCGCTGCTTCCGCATACAAATACCAAAGAGATATTCAAACAAATGAAAAAATAATTGTAGGTGTAAATAAATTCACTTCAGAAGAACAACCTTTGAAAGATATTTTTACCGTTGATGATTCGATCCGTCAATTGCAAATTGATAAAATCAATAAAGTTAAATCCGAACGTGATAACGATAAGGTGAGGTCAATTTTATCCAAACTGGACTCAAATGCTCGTGCTGATGTAAACCTAATGCCTGTAATTCTAGAGGCGGCTGAAAGTTATGCTACACTTGGGGAAATCGCAGATACAATGAGGAATGTCTTCGGGGAATTTACCGGTTAATTAAAAAAAATTGCTTTTGTAACAAATTATTGTATTTTTACGTTTACCTTACCTGTGTAAGAAAAACTAAGATTATGGTAAAAAAGTTACTCCTTTTTAACATTAATTTTCTTAATAAAATATCTAATATTATAGATGTATTTAAATTTGCGGATAAGTTTTCTGTAAATAAAAAATATATTGTAATAGTCATTTGTTTTGCAATTCTTCCTTTTTATGGGTTTGCTACCAAATGTAATTCAACCGGTAATGGTCCATGGATCCCTGCACCTGTTATGTGGTCATGCGGTCATATTCCGGGATGTAACGATTCTATAAATATAAGGACAGGAGATTCTATCTGGATAGCAAGTTCTCTTGATTACACTGCTAATCCTTATAGTTGCGCTTCTCCTATGTATATTAATATTTCCGGAACACTTGCATTTCAAACCGGAAAGAAATTAAAGTTACCGGCCGGGTCTATCATTACTATACCAACAGGAGGGAAAATTTTTGTTGGAGGAGGCGGTTCAGCAAATCTTATTGATATTGGTCCTGTAACTGTTTGGTCATCAAGTTATGGAACTGCGATCGGCCCGTTAACAATTACACAAAATACACCACTACCTATCGAATTAATTTCATTTACAGCCAAACTTGAAAAACAAAAAGTTGCATTAAGCTGGATCACAGCTTCTGAAACGAATAATGATTTTTATACTATTGAGAGAACTTCTGACGGATCCAATTATGATCTTGTGGCAAAAGTTGATGGAGCAGGAAACAGCACAACGATCTTAAACTATTCAGCTGAAGATAAAAAACCTTTGGTTGGTCTGAATTATTATCGATTATCACAGACAGATTTTAATGGGGTTTCATCTTATTTTAAATTAGCCTCAGTTGAATATACTGAAAATTCAGAATTTTCATTTGATCTGTTTCCCAATCCAAATGACGGATCAGTTTTTAATGTTTCTATAAATTCAGAAAAGGATAAAGATGTTCTTGTCGTGGTCTACGATGCACTTGGAAAAGAGTCGTACTCAAAGGTTGTTGTGAATGAGGAAAATGGAAATAAAGTCTATGTAATGGATCTCACAGGAAATTTACCTTCAGGAATTTATATTATTAAAGCAACTTCTGATCAGAATATCCTAAGTAAAAGAATGATCGTTAGTAATCACTAGATCTGCTTAATTCTTTTCTTCAACGATCACAAAAATATCTTCATTATCCCGTTTCATTAAATACTTTTCCCTAGCGAACTTTTCCAAGGTTTTTGGGTTAGTATTTAATTCTCTTATGTCAGAAGTTATATCAGCGATCTCATGAGCATAATAATTACGCTCTTCCTCAAGTTGCTTTACTTCTTTCCGAAGCTCGATCTGAGTACCAAGATCATTCTTATCAAAAAAAATAACCCACACAGTCAATGTGGTCAGAGTTATTAAATATTTGTTTTTAATTATGGATATTATTTTTTTCACCTATTTAGAATAATTTAGTGTAAAAATAGTTTTGTTTAAACAGCATATTCCTTCTTCAAAATTATTTTTATTAACTTAATAATTAACATTATGATCACAGCAAAACGAATTTCCGTTTATCTTTTACTCTTCTTATGTTTTGTAAATGCAGGATCTGCGCAAACATTCAGGTCAACCCAACAAAAAGCCGCACGTGTGAAAGCTGCATATAATGAGAAATGGGAAGGCTTAAAAAAAGAACTAACACTTAAAGGATTTGATGCAAATAATTTTGAAATGTTAATTCGAGTTTTTAAACAAAACAAATTAGTTGAGATCTGGATAAAGTCAAAAGGAGCTAAACAGTTTCAGCTTTTTAAAACATATGATATTTGTTACTATTCAGGTGACCTTGGACCTAAGAGAAAACAAGGTGACGGACAGGTTCCTGAAGGATTTTATAATGTTGCCGTTTTTAATCCTTACAGCAATTATCATTTATCTTTAGGTGTAAACTATCCGAATGCAAGTGATAAAATTATTGGCAAAGGAAATTTGGGGGGCGACATTATGATCCATGGAAATTGTGTGAGTATTGGTTGTATCCCTATTACAGATAATTATATTAAGGAAGTATATCTTTTAGCTGTTGAGAGTAAAAACGCCGGTCATAACACTATTCCAATTTATATTTTTCCAATTAAAATGGATGATAAAGGAATTAAATATTTGAATGACAGTTATGCTTCGAATAATACTTTATTGAATTTTTGGAAAAATTTAAAAACAGGATATGATTATTTTGAATTGAATAAAAATCTCCCTAAAATAAATGTAGATAGTAAGGGGAATTATTTGTTTTTAGCCAATTAAATTAGGTAGGTAAAATAAAAGACCGCTAATAATAAATTTAGCGGTCTTTTATTTTTATGTTATTTAAATTATTTTTTTCTAAAGTTTTATAAATTTAGAGGTCCAGTTCCCTTCAGCTGCAGAAAGTTTAACCATATAGATACCTTTTATAAGATCACCTATAGGGATCTCGATCACAAACCCTGATCTTTCTTTATAAACTTTTGTATAGACCAGTTCTCCAAGAAGATTGAAAAGCTCTACTTTGAAGTTAGAGATCTCAGAATTTAAACCCACAAATGCATTCATTCCTGAAACCGGATTCGGATACAGGCTCGCAACAATATTTTTATCTGAAAGATCTGTAATTGAAGTTGCAGTATTTCCATGAAGCAGGATAGTTGTGATTGAAAGTGGTGGTAAGGAAACAGTTAAGCTATTAGATGAAACTATTGCAGTACTACTTTGTAATGCATTATTTGTGTGTGACACAAATGTTTCTCCGGAAGGCAAGCTACTGAGTCGTTTAGTAGTATAACTCCCATTAGGAATGCTAAAGTTTGAAAGATTAATAGTAGTATTATGAGTTGCAGAAAGTGATCTGTTAACCAGAATAACTGTCATCGAATCATTTGAAGAATTTACAGAGGAATAGGAAGAAACATCAGTTTCATTGCTTGAAACAGATCTTACTCTGGTAGATTTTGCATATCGGCTAAACAAATGCATTGTTTCCCACATTCCGGGATACCAAAACCAGGGGGCAAAAAATTCAACGTTATTATCTGCGAATGTTCCAAGCAAAGAGGCATAACTATTTGCCGTTATATTTGGATTAATATTTGTCGCACCAAATTCAGAAATACCACATGTTACGCCATGATTCGGACCCATGTATTGTGTTAACCATTTATTTACTCTTCCGAAAACATATTCTTTTGTTATGCTGTTATCCCAGCCGGACGCACTTGTTGTTTTTACACCATTTGCGCCCGGATAATTATATGTAGTATCAAAATAAACACGGTGTCCCTGAAGAATATCAGTACTGTTACTTTCATTAGGATAAGAGTGGATATCGATAACATCTAATAAGCGAATACCTGTAGCAAGTTGTTCTTCGGCACAACGTTTTATAAAATATTGGAGCCACACATAATCCTGTCCGTTGTAATTTATTTTGTTGTTATTCCAGCTATACCATTGCCATTCAGAGCAAGGAACAGGACCGGTGAGTTTTATATTCGGATACTTGGCACGTGCTTTTTTTGCGACTGAAAAATACAATTGCATGAACGCTTCCGCAGTTGGTTGAGTTGGCATAACATCATCATGGGTTGAATTCCATATATCCGGTTCATTATCCATGCTCCAATAACGAATTTTGTTTGGATCATAACCCAGGCTTCCTGCACCAAACCAATGATCTAAAATTCCAACCGTTGAATCAGCTGTCCAGTTTTCTAAATAAAGATTTGTATTTCCATTTGTTGTTGCAGCGCATCCACCACCGGCATTGGGAGTTCCACCGCCAGCCAAGTTTTGACAAGTTCCTGACCACCAGTTTGAATTATTATAAGCCCAGTCATTAAAGTTATTTGTATTGTTAGCAGCCGCTTTGCCGATCAGCTGAAAAGCCCACATTCCCTGAACTCCGGGCATGCTGTCTCCTAAAGTTTTTGCAGAATAATCCCAGTTATGATAATACACATTGTTGTACCAATCAGGATGGCTCGATAATTTTAATCTCCAGTTATATTTGCTTGCATTATTTCCTCCATTTTCTCTTGCAAAACGTAAACCTGCATCACGCATTAATTTCCATTCTGCGGAAGTTGTAGGGGAAGACGGATCATCTGAAATGTTGTTATTTTTTCCATATATATAAGGAGAAATAGGTTTTCTGCCTTGTGATGCATCAATTTGTATTGTT
>JGI24806J26614_1000247_pt1 | contig 14570 bp, 11 predicted proteins | sample Kansoi200umMDA_FD_26614 | JGI IMG/M metagenome (IMG submission 26614)
TCTTAAAGATTTAAAAGTACTTGACAGGCAGCCAAGTTATTATTCTCCCGGCCATTTATGTATCCCTGGTGGAGATACAAGAAAACCTTACCTTCACGAACTACCTTGCTTTCTTTTTCTCCCATAGACACTCCGGGGTTCTTATTTTCATCTATCTTAAATATTTTTAAAGAATTTTTTGAAATAATCTCTGCGGGAACAGCCTGCGCATAATGCGGCTCGCCAATTGTTGGATAATCCAGGAGAAGTTTCATTTTATCGCCGCTGATATCAAACAACTGTGCACTTTGGGCAAGTTCAGGGCCGGTGGGCAAATACCTGTCTTTAGTAATTTTATTATAAGATATTAAATATTTACCGTAAGGTTTTCTTGTATCTCCACCAGGGATACATAAATGGCCGGGAGAATAATAACTTGGCTGCCTGTCAAGTACTTTTAAATCTTTAAGACTCCATTTTACAATTTCCGAGGAAACAAAACACGTAGTATAACCATTTCCTTTGCCATCAAACTCTGTATGCAAAGGGCCCAGACCAGGCTTTTTTACTTCCCCATGCAAAGCTGCTTCGTATTTTATTACAGGAATACCCGAGTAATCACCGTCAAAGGTCTTGTTGGCAATTGCCTGTTGAATTTTTGTAAAAGAAAAAACAGGTATCAGTGCAGCAAGCTTTCCGCTTCCTACTATATATTCACCGGTAGGGTCAACATCGCATCCATGCGGAGATTTGGGGCAAGGAATCATATATACCATTCCGGGTAAATCTTTTGCATCAAGCATTGTTATTTCTGTTTCTGTTACTGATGTTGAAGAATGGGTTTTTTCATCATATTTATTATGTGCGTATTTTACCTGTTGCTTTTGGCCTTTGCCCTGTTTCAAATACTCTTCGGCTTTTTTCCAGTTTACTGCCAGAATGAAGTCTTTATCCCTTTGTGATGCGTTTACTTCAAGTAATGTATTAGCCTGCTCAGAGTTATAACAACTAAAGAAAAACCAATCGTGACTAGGGCCTTTACCGCCATGGCTCAAATCAAAATTCATTCCCGGCAATAATATCTGGAAAGCAATTTTCATAGTGCCCTCAGTTGGATCAACACTTAGAAAGCTTAATGTACCTTTAAAGTTCTGTTTGTAAGAACCGATGGAAACATCGCCACTGGAGTTGTCCATCGGAACACTAAAGCGGGTGCCTGCCACTACGTATTCTGTATTTTCTGTAATGAAAGGCGATGAGTGGTTACCTGCACTATTGGGTATTTCAATAATTTCGGCAGTGCGAAACGTTTTAAGATCAATACGTGCTATGCGTGGTGTATTATTGGCATTGGCAAATATCCAACGCCCGTCAATCTCGCCATTGGTCTGTGAGAGATCAAGGTGGTGCTGGTCATCCCATGGAATTGTGCCATGTGAAGTATTCAACATAGGTTTCGTTTCTTCGCTATAGCCATACCCACTTTCAGGATTAATGGAAAAAACAGGAATTACCCGGAGCAGGCGGCCCGACGGCAATCCATAAACGCTTACCTGTCCACTGAAACCACCCGAAACAAAGTTGTATAATTCATCATACTTTCCCGGCGGAACATAAGTTTTTTCAGCGGCATCTCCACCTACGGCGGTCGCTGCATTCTTCGGTTTACAACTACTTAAAAAAAGCACCAGGCATAAAGAGGCAATTGCAAATGCATTCGATTTAAAATTTTTCATGACATTATTTATTAAGAAGATTATTTAACCCCGTCATTTTTACGCATGAATTCCAAAAGCTGACGTGCATCATTATCTGCAAGACTTTGATTGGGCATACGCACTAAGCAAATTTCAAGCATTGCCTGGGCCTTGGGATCTTTAGTCAACATCTCATCAGTATTCGTTACAAAATTCATGATCCATTCGGGCTTATGCCTGTTGGTAACATCTTTCCACCCGGGACCCACTAACTTCTCGTCAGTAAGTTTGTGGCAGGCTGCACACTTGACTCCATAGACTTTTTCACCTCCTGAAGCCATGGTTACATCCAATTTATCTGCAATATCCACATGTGTAAATTTGCCCACTCCCCGGTTTGGATCGTATTTAGAAACATCACCCCCGCCCGGATTGGGAATTTTTTCGCCACTGGAGTCAGAAGTCATGTCAGTAGCTGTTTTTGAGGAGTCATCAGAGCCGCCGCCACAGGAATATAAAATAGCGGCAACTATACCTGATAGAATTATTTTTTTCATAAATCAGAATTTTTATTATTTAGAATGTAAGATAAAATGCCGAAGGTATAGTTAATCATGACGAAAATCATAGGTCATGAAGATATAAATCACATATTCTTTATTACTATATATCATTTAAAAAATTATGAAGGGCGTGTGGAGAGAAATAACCGTGATCAAATACAAAAGGTAAATTTATCTGCAGGAGCTAATCCTTTTAACTGAAATCATTTTTGCCGGAATTTGTTTTTATTTTGTATTGAACAAAAGTTATGGCTAGTGACGATAAAAAAAATTCTTAAAGAGCTTGAAACATCCCACCATCCCGTAGCAAAGGCGCTTCACAAAGGAGACAATTTTAAAGTTCTGGTTATTGGTTTTAGAAGTGGAATGAAGCTTAAAGATCACCAGGCGCCCATGCCTTCAAAGCTTACCGTTATCTCAGGCAAAGTAATTTATAAGAAGCACGAAAAAGAAACTGAATTGCAAAAGTTTGATGAAGTAGAAATACCTGTAAACATAATTCATTCCGTTGAAGCAACGAAAGATAGTATATGCTTACTTACGCAAGGATAACACCATTAATAGATGCCCGCACAGGAGAATAATATTGCGATACAAAAATGGATAAGCATTGCCTTTATAAATTTACTCATTGTTGCGTTATTAGGCGTGATAATGCGGTATAAAATCGCTTACTATCTTCCTTTCATTGAACAAACGAATTTTTTGCATGCTCATTCACACTTTGCATTTTCAGGATGGGCAACCCAGATATTAATGGTACTAATGTGGGCCTTTTTATATAATTATTTACCGGCAGATTCATTAAGAAAATATAAATGGCTTTTAATAGCTAACCTGGCAAGTGCTTACGGCATGCTGGCTTCTTTTATGTGGGAAGGATATGCAATTATTTCAATCTCCTTTTCAACTTTATCGCTTCTTGTATCCTGGTTATTTGCGGGAATTTTTTGGATGGATCTTAATAAAATCAAAGTTAAAATCATAAGTTCATATTGGTTTAAAGCCGCTTTGCTATTTAGTGTTCTGTCATCATTCGGCATTTTTTTTCTTTCATACATGATGGCTAATAAGCTTCAGCATCCGACATGGTTTTTGGCAAGCACCTATTATTTTCTGCATTTTCAATATAACGGCTGGTTTCTATTTGCCTGTATGGGTTTGTTTAGCGAACAAATTAAATCCCGTATAACTTTTTCATTACAAAAAAAAGTTTTTTGGCTGTTTGCTTTAGCTTGTGTCCCCGCTTACTTTTTGTCGGCCTTATGGCTTCCTATTCCTATGTGGGTTTATATATTGGTGGTTTTCTCGGCGGTTGCAGAATTGATTGGTTGGATATTTCTATTGAAAGCACTTATTTTCCATAAAACAGGACTTTTTGAAAATGTCCCGGGTCAAACAAAGTGGCTCTTCATTTTACCGGCAATTGCATTATCTATTAAATTATTGTTGCAGGTAGGTTCTACTATTCCATCTTTAAGTAAACTGGCGTTTGGTTTCAGACCAGTAGTTATTGGCTATCTCCATTTAATGTTCCTGGGAGTTGTTTCCCTTTTCATTATTGGCTTTTGCAAAATGAATCAATTGATTATTACCAGACGGGGCTGGAACACAGGTATTATGATTTTTGTGTCAGGTATTATTTTAAATGAAATTTTTTTGATGATACAGGGACTTTCTTACATGAATTATATAACCGTTCCATGGATAAATGAGCTGCTATTGGCTGCTGCTATTTGTATGCTTTGTGGGGTATCGCTGTTAAATATAGGATTAAGAAAAAAAAATTACACATATGTACCTGATTCTTACTAAAAATTTGCCAGCTTGGCTTTAAACCGGTTGTAAAAGGCCTTTTCCAGTGATTCCCGGTGATCAGGATGAGCTATTCCGATTAATTCCCGCCCTCTTTGTTTAAGATTTTTACCGAAAAGATTTACTATTCCATATTCTGTTATTACCCAATGAACATGTCCCCTGGTAGTGACAACTCCCGCACCTTCCTTTAAAAAAGGAACTACACGTGAAAGGCCTTTTGAGGTTATAGAGGGCAGGGCGATAATTGGCTTTCCTCCTTCAGATAATGACGCGCCCCTTATAAAATCCATTTGTCCGCCAATACCTGAATACTGGTAGGTTCCAAAAGAATCTGCGCAGACCTGGCCCGTTAAATCGATTTCAATTGCGCTGTTTATAGCAGTTGCTTTTGGATTTTGCCTTATGATACTGGTATCGTTTACATAGCTAATGTCCATAACTCTTATTCCCGGGTTGTCATGTACAAAATCGTACAATTTTTTTGTACCGGCCATAAAGCCTGTAACAGAACGCCCCATATTTAATTTTTTGCGGCTATTGTCAATCGTACCTTTTTGAATAAGTGGTATCACACCATCCGATAACATTTCCGTATGAATACCAAGATTTTTATGATTGATAAGGTTTATTAACACCTGGTCCGGAATGGCACCAATGCCCAGTTGCAGGGTGGCGCCATCTTCAATAAGTGAAGCCACATTTCTTCCAATTTTAATAACTGAATCATTTGATCTTGCGCTGTAATCAACTTCAGGCAGATCCGCATCATGCCATACCATTGAATTAATCTTATTAACATGAATGAATCCATCGCCGTGTGTCCTCGGCATTTTTGAATTTACCTGAGCTATTACATGCGGCGCCACATCAACCGCAGCCCGGGCGATATCTACAGAAGTACCTAAAGAGCAGTATCCATGTGCATCAGGTGGCGAAACCTGTACAATCGCGACATCTAATGGCAAAATACCTTCTTTGAACAATTGTGGGATCTGGCTCAGGAATATCGGAACATAATCTCCGTGATCGCTATTAACAACAGCGCGGGTCGTTTCTGATACAAATAAGGAATTTATAAAAAAACTGTCTTTATAAACCGGGTTATTAAAATTAATATTGCCTAAGGTAGTGATGCTTACTAATTCAACATTTCTAAGCTCAGCATGCCTTTTCTGTAATGCTTCTAAAATATACGCAGGAGTTGCTGCACTGCCGTGAATAAAGACTCTATCTCCTGATTGAATAATCTTTACTCCTTCGTCAGCTGAAATGTTTTTTCGATCTTCCATTAATATTGATAAGTCCTTGTAGTTACAATTCAATTATTTACGGGGAGATGAATTTATGAATTTTTATCCAGCATCCGGTATCGGGCATCCAGTATCCAGGCCGAAGCCTGCAATTAAACAAAGCAATTGTCAATTAATTCAACATAGTGCTATCTTTATTTTACTAAATTTTACCATGCCCCAATCCCGTCAGCTTGCCGCTATCATGTTTACCGATATTGCCGGTTACACGGCATTGATGGGCAAAGACGAGGACAAAGCTTTTCAATCGCTGTCAGAATTCAAGAACATTGCCCAACCAGTAGTGGAGAAATACCATGGAAGCTGGCATAAAGATTTAGGAGACGGAGCACTGATGAGTTTTTCCAATGTACAGGATGCCGTGCATTGTGCTATTTCCATACAAAAAGAAGTAAAGTCCAAAGCAGAATTTCGTCTACGAATAGGCATCCATCTCGGCGACATAACCTTTAAAGATGGTGATGTATTTGGAGATGGAGTAAATATCGCTTCCCGCATACAATCAGAAGCAACACCCGGCGGTATCTGTATTTCAGAATCCATCGCAAAAAATATCCGTAACCAGGACGGAATGAAAGCGGAATACCTGGGCAAACGCCTTCTGAAAAATGTGGATGAACCTGTAGTTCTTTATCAACTGCGTGCAGAAGGGTTAATTATTCATTCCAAAAAACAAACAAGAAAACTTTCTCTTACTTCAGTCATTCTTTTAGTTATTATGAGTGCTATAATTACTGCCTTGTCTCTCTGGCAATTATTATTGCCAGCAAGCAAAGATCAACCACAGGTGAAGAGGCTTAATATAAACTTACCGGCAGAAACACCACTTGGATTTTCTTTTGGCTCCGCATTAGCTCTTTCACCTGACGGTAAAGTGATTGTTTATGTTGGCCCTTATAAAAACACCTATGCCCTTTTTTCCCGTTACTTATCTTCCTCACAGATAGAATTATTATCCGGAACGGAGGGAGCTTACAATCCATTTTTTTCACCCGACGGAAAATGGATTGGTTTTTTTGCGAACGATCGGTTAAAAAAAATTACTCTGGATAAGAGAGGACCCACTGAATTGTGCCGTGCACATATATCATTTGGCGCCTGCTGGACTATCAATGGAAAAATTATTTTTTCAAACGATGGTATGCAAATGCTATCGGTGGATGAGTCTGGTGGAGAACCAAAAACCATAACTATACAGGACAAAATAAAGAAAAGGACAATCAATTCTATCTTCAGACCTTCAGCACTTCCCGGTGGCAATCATATTCTCTTTAATGATGCAATCAATAACATTTATATTTTTTCACTTGTATCAAATGAAGTAACCCTATTGCCAATCAGGGGAATACAACCAATATATATCCTAAGCGGGCATATTGTTTATCTGGTTGATGGCAGTATTTATGCCATACCATTTGACATTAAAAAAATGGAGGTATCCGGCAACCCGAATATGCTTCAGGACGGACTTAGAATGGAAACTGAAAGTGCGACCCATTATGGAATCGACCAGTCTGGTAATTTAATCTATGCACCAGGCGCCGCCTCAAACGTATGCAGACTGGCCTGGATCGATCAAAATGGAAAAGAAGATAGCCTCGCATTTCCTCCGGACTCTTATGGGATGGCTTCTGTAAGTAACGATGGTAAAAAAATAGCCTATACCCAGACGGGAGTTAACGGAGAGCTTATTTTACTTGATACAGAGACAGGAAGAAAAACGATATTGAACAGAACGGGTTATAGTCGGGGTGTAAGATGGAATGCAGATAATCAAAACATCGCGTTTGCATCCACCTATCAATCGGATGAATTGAAAATATTTTCTATGTCAACATCAACCGGCCAGATCAAACCTCTTGTTTCCCAGGTAGATTCTTTTTCTTCCTTTGATATCTGTGATTTCTCAAAAGATGAAAAGTGGATTGCTTTTCAAGCGACATCTAATAATAATGATCACGATTTATGGATCAAAAATCTTAAAGATCTCAACCAACCCGCTAAACCTTTAATCCAGACAACTGCTTCTGAATGGGCATTGCGTTTTTCTCCTAATAGTCAATTTATTGCTTATACTTCCAATTCATCAGGTCAATATGAAGTATATGTCCAGGGCTTTCCAAACGCTGACAAGATAATACAGGTTTCTAGTGGTGGCGGGGAAGAACCGGTTTGGACCCCCTCCGGCCGTCAGGTTATTTACCGTAGGGGGAACCAATGGTGGATGGTGGATGTGATAACAACCAATGGCCTACTTCAACCCGCCACTCCAAAGTTGTTATTTGAAGGTCCCTACCTGAATTGCTGGGGTCCTTCTTTTGATATTGCTCCGGATGGCAGGTTACTTTTATTGAAACCAATTACAAACGATCATACGACTACTGAACTTATACTGATCGAAAACTGGTTTGAAGAATTGAAAAAGCTGCCCCTTGAAAGTGAGACCAAACAACCAAATTAAAAGAGTCAATTAATCAGTGATATAATTCTTTTTTATGCCATCCGCCCGTCAACTTGCCGCTATCCTGTTTACCGATATTGTTGGCTATACCGTATTAATGGGTGAAGACGAACAAAAGGCATTTGAATTTTTGCGTAAGAACAGGCAAATACAAAAACCCATCATCGAAGAATTCAATGGAAAATTTATTAAAGAACTCGGTGATGGCATATTGGCCAGCTTTAATACGGTTTCCGATGCTGTTCATGCCGCTGTCAAAATCCAGGAAAGCTGTAAGCTTGCAAAAGATTTTCAATTACGGATCGGTATTCATCTCGGTGAAGTAATTTTTGAAAACAATGATGTTTTCGGTGATGGAGTGAATATTGCATCAAGAATTCAGGCTATTGCAACACCCGGCGGAATTTATATTTCTGAACCGGTGCATAATAATATTTCCAATAAAAAAGAAATTACAACCCGCTTTGTAAGAAAGGAAAATCTGAAAAATGTAAAAGAGGCAGTTCGTATTTATGAAGTAATAATGGCAGGTGATTCGGGCAGTATAACAGAAAATGAAAGGAAGGATATTCTGCAAAATAGTATTGCCGTTTTACCATTTGCCAATATGAGCAACGATCCTGAACAGGAGTATTTCTGTGATGGAATGTCTGAAGAGATAATTAATGCGCTTGCCCAATTGAGCAACCTCAGGGTTATAGCACGCACATCAGCGTTTTCATTTAAGGGTAAAAATCTTGATGTACGGGAGATTGGGAAGACGCTTGATGTTAAGACACTTTTAGAGGGCAGCGTACGCAAAGCAGGGAACAATTTACGAATTACCACAAAGCTTGTGAAGGTTTCTGATGGTTCTCATTTATGGTCGAACCGCTACGACCGTGTACTTGAAGACGTATTTTCGATCCAGGAAAATATTGCAGAGAATGTTGCGACTGCCTTGCACGGTGTTTTAACCAATAAGGAAAAAGAGGCCATCCGCCGTCCTGAAACAATTATTGAAGCCTACGAATATTTCTTAAGAGGGCGCCAGCTTTTTCATCAACTGGGTTTGAAAGAAGCCAGGAAATTATTTGAAAAAGCTATAGAACTGGATCCCGGGTATGCTCCTGCATATGCCGGCCTTGCAGATGCACATTCGTGGCTTTATGAATGGGAAGGTGGAAAGGATGCTGATCTTGAGGCGGCGGAAAAAAATAGTCAGAAGGCGCTCTTCCTTGCTCCCAATTCTTCTGAAAGTCATTCATCCCGCGGATTTGTTTTCACCCTCAGCAAAAGATATGATGAAGCTGAGCAGGAATTTAAAGAAGCAATCCGGTTGAACATAAACTCGTATGATGCCTACTATTATTATGGCAGGTCGTGCTTTGCCCGTGGCCAGATTCAGCAATCGGCCGAATTGTTTCGCAAAGCATCCGAAGTTCGTCGCGAGGATTTTCAAAGTATGCTCCTCCTCGGCCAGTCTTTACGCATCCTTGGAAAAGAAGAAACACGGGAAATAACCATCGAAGGCATAAACAGGGCCAAAAAACAATTGGAACTTAATCCAACTGATAGAAGAGCGCTTTCTCTTACGTCGGGCTCCCTGTTCGAGATCGGGGAAAGAGAGGAAGCTTATAAATGGATAAATAAAGCATTGGATCTATACCCTGAAGACGCGGGTGTTTTAATTAATGCTACCTGTCTTTTTGCTAAAGATGGCAACAAAGAAAAAGCGCTAAGCACTTTAGAATTAGCCGTTGGGAAAGGGTACGGAAAAAAAGATTGGATTGAACACGATCCCGACTATGATTCTCTCAGAAATGAGCCGCGCTTTAAGGCATTACTTGATAAATTGCAATGAAAACATTGAAAGCCCTCGTCCCCGGATCCCGGGAAAATAAATTTATTTCAAATTAAATGAGCAATATAACAACGATAGAGGCTGCTATCCATTTGGTTCGTGATGAAATCCTGTTCTTTGATACCTTAACATATAGCTTACCTGAGCTTGTTGAGGGAATTGCAGAAGTATTCGATTGTTCTGTGAAAGAGTTATCTGTAATTACTTCATAAATTCTCACAGGGTCCTTCACATTCTTCAATGTCTCTTCACGAACAAATTTTGTTTTAATATCTTTTTTATTCGCAATATTGTTATACACCGGTTCAGAAATCCATGTACCGCCAACTGGAGCTAAAGCTTGCAGCCGTGATGCAATGTTAACTCCATCGCCAAACACATCATTGTTTTCAAACACAACTTCACCAAGGTGTATACCGATGCGCAGTTTTAGATCAGGGATCCTGTCGCAGGCCTTCTGGATTGTACATGCACACTGTACTGCATCTGTAACAGTAGAAAAGCTTGCAAGTATTCCATCACCTAATTCTTTTATCCATTTGCCTCCATATTTTTCAATGAGTGGTTTTTGAAGCAGGCGGTTTTTATTAAGAAGTTCGAATGTCTTTTGTTCATCATCACCCATCAATGCCGTATAGCCAACAATGTCAGTAAACATGATTGCTGCGAGCTGGCGGGTTTGGGACATGTAAACGGGATTGCATTAGAAAGATAAGAAAAAGGAGAGGATACAAGTTTAAATTGTTAATAGTTTATGTGTTGAAATATTCTTGAGAATAATTATTTCGGAAAACCTATCCTGTCCAATAAGTTTTGAAAACGTGGATCATTTTTGAGTGAAGGGGGAACATAGCGTGAATGCTTAATCTGAACCATATTGGGATCACGATCGTTATAAGCTTGCTCCAGGTAATAAAAAGCCTTATTCATATCACCTAGATAAGCGGCGGACAAGCCGGCGTATGTGCCGGCTATGTATTCGGTAGCCGATCTTTCTTCCAGTTCATTCATTAAAACCCTGGCTTCTTCAACGTTTCCGTTGCCACAGTATGCCCAAATTAAGCCGTTAACGGCATGTTGATGCCGGTTGGAGATGTTGATTAAGTGACTAAAAGCATCTATCGCCTCCTCGTAACGGCTGGAGGCCATATAGCTCAACCCGGCCAGACGGTGCGAGAGAAAGGAATGCGTATCCAATTCGATTCCTGTTTTAGCCATCGCTAACGCTTCATCAAATTTACCGGCGGCATGCAGTGTCCAGGCCAAATCGGCATGGTCTATAGCGCTTAGCGGCTCTAACTTAATAGCAATCCGCCCGTGCTTTTCCGCTTTAGCGAAATTCCCTTCAAACCATTGAAGACCGAAGCCGTAAAACGAATGGGCCTGGGCGTATTGTGGATTTAGCTCAATGGCTTTCAAAAAATTCGTTTTCGCTTCTGCCCAGTCCCAGGTTAAATCTTTGTGGCAAGCGCCCAGCGAACAATACGCCTCGCTAAGCGTCGCATCCAGTTTTATAGCCGTTTCTGCCTCTTGTTTCACTTTTGGCAATACTTCTTTTCCCGGAAGAAAATTGTAGAAGGCAGCAAGAAATAAAGCATCGGCGTAACCCGAATGGGCCAAAGCATAAGCAGGATCCAGGGTAATGGCCTGCTTTAAAAAATCTAAACCCGTTAAAATAGCACGACCCCGCCGGTTTATATGAAACCGGCCCTTTAAGTATAATTCGTATGCTTCCGTATTCTTTGTAAAAGTCTTTACAATTTTCTCCCGGTCTTTTTCCAGTAACGTGATTTTTAATCGCTCAGTAATTGCCAGGGCAATTTCGTCCTGTATGGCAAAAATATCATCCATATCCCGGTCATATCGTTCGTTCCATATATGAAATCCGTCCTGTACATTAATCAGTTGTGCAGTAACCCGAAGGCGATTACCCTGTTTGCGAACACTGCCTTCTAATACCGTACCTACCCCAAGTTTTTCGCCCACTTCCCGTAAATCTACCCTGGCTCCTTTAAACTGAAACGATGATGTGCGGCCTGCCACTTTTAAATCCTTTAAATGAACAATTGAACTAAGAATTTCTTCCGCCAGTCCATCTCCTAAATATTCCTGGTCGTGTGAGGAACTCATATCAACAAACGGTAATACTGCAATACTTTTTTCCAGGGATGGTTTTGTTGATTTTTGACTTATGAATTTCGACTGTTCTGTTTGATTGTTATTGGTAATGACTTCATAAATACGAACCGGTTCTTTTATATTCTTTAAAATTTCTGAGCGCACGAATTTTGTTTTAATATCTTTTTTGTTTGATACATTATTTTGTACTGATTCTGAAATCCATATTGCGCCTACAGGAGCTAATGCCTGTAACCTTGAAGCGATGTTCACTGCATCACCAAAAATATCATCATTCTCAAAAACAATTTCGCCATGGTGAATGCCTATCCGCAATAAAAATTCTTTGGAAAGATTACATGCTTCCTGGATTCTAATTGCTGTAATTACAGCGTCAGAAACGGTAGTAAAACTTGCAAGCACTCCATCCCCCAACTCTTTTATCCAGCGGCCGTTGTTTTGCTCGATCAGTGGTTTTTGCAACTGCCGGTTTTTCTTCAGTAATTCAAATGCTTTTTCTTCATCTTCACCCATCAAGGCGGTATAGCCGACAATGTCGGTAAACATAATAGCAGCCAATTGCCGGGATTGAAGCATGGGGCAGTTTATAACCGAAAGTTAAGAAAAGGATGAGGATAAGAAATGATTTTTGTTTCCCGGTCTTTTGTATATTAATTATGTTTCCTTATGTGGCGCCCTGGCACTTCGTATGATTAAGAGCTGCAGTTAAAAATATTGTTTAAGTATTTTATTTTGGAAAGCCAATTCTGTCTAACAGATTTTGAAAACGGGGATCACTTCTAAGCGAAGCCGGAACATAGGGTGAATATTTAAGTGTAACTATAACGCCATCCCGGTCATGATAACCCTGTTCCAAATAATCAAAAGCAGTATTCACATCACCTAAATAGGCTAAGGACAAACCAAAATAAATACCTGCTATATATTCCGTGATTGCCCTGAACTTCAATTCATCCACGAGTAATCTTGCTTCTTCAAAATTTTGATTGGAACAGTAAGCCCAAATGAGACCATTGAGGCCATGCTGATGCCTGCCTGAAATTTTGATCAAATGTTTGAAAGTATCAATAGCCTCCCCATAGCGTCTGAGAGCCAGATAACAAAGCCCTGCCAGGCGATGTGACAAAAAAGAATTACCATCAAGTTCTATGCCTTTATTGGCATAAATCAACGCTTCTTCAAATCGGCCTGCAGTATGGAGAGTCCATGCAAGGTCGGCATGATCAATAGCGCTTAGTGGTTCAATCTTTATGGCTGTTTGTCCCTGGCTTTCCGCTTCATCAAAATTCCCTTCTACCCAGCCAAGATACTCCATTCCATACCAGGAATACGCCTGTGCATACTTTGAATTAAGCGTAATTGATTTAATAAAATTTCTTTTTGATTCAATCCAATTCCATTCAAAGAATGCATAATAAGAACCTAATGAACAATAAGGCTCACTGAGAGTATTATCAAGTTCTATTGCAGTTTCTGCAGCTTGTTTTATTTCCTGCATTACAGTTTTTCCTGGTAGAAAACTATATGCTGCTGATAATATACTTGCGTCTGCATACCCTGCATAAGCCAATGCATAATCAGGATCAGCTGCAATGGCCTGTTTAAAAAACCGTAAGCCTGTTAGAATAGAACTTCCCCGCCTGTTTATATGAAACCTTCCTTTTAAATAAAATTCATACGCTTCCGTATTTTGAGTAAAAGTTTTAGTGATCTTCTCGCGGTCTTTATCTAATAATGTTACTTTTAATTGCTCTGTAATCGCCAGGGCAATTTCATCCTGTATGGCAAAAATATCATCCATATCACGGTCATATCTCTCACTCCAGAGATGAAAACCGTCTTCCACGTTAATTAACTGCGCCGTTACCCGGAGACGATTTCCTTGTTTACGTACGCTGCCTTCCAATACGGTACTTACTCCCAGTTTTTCTCCTACTTCGCGTAAATCCACTTTGGCTCCCTTAAATTGAAAGGATGAAGTGCGCCCAGCTACTTTCAGATCTTTTAAGTGAACTATTGAATTAAGAATTTCTTCTGCCAATCCATCTCCTAAATATTCCTGATCATGTGAAGAACTCATGTCTACAAAAGGCAATACTGCGATACTTTTTTCTGACAAGTTTTTCTTTGATTCTCTAATGATCACATTGGATTGTTCCATGGAAGGGTCATTTGAAATCACTTCATAAATGCGAACAGGTTCTTTTACATTCTTCAATATCTCAGAACGAACAAATTTTGTTTTCATATCTTTTTTATTCGCAATGTTGTTATACACCGGTTCAGAAATCCATGTACCGCCAACCGGGGCTAAAGCCTGCAGCCGTGAGGCAATGTTTACTCCATCACCAAACACATCATTGTCTTCAAAAACAACCTCCCCCTGGTGGATACCAATACGAAGTTTAAGACCATCAATGGCTTCGCATGCCTTTTGAATTTCAGTCGCACACAAGACAGCATCAGTAACAGTTGGGAAACTCGCAAGTACACCATCACCCAATTCTTTGATCCATCTCCCTTTGTATTTTCCAATGATTGGTTTTTGTAATTGCCTGTTCTTACGCAATAATTCAAATGCTCGTTCTTCATCCTCACTCATCAATGCAGTATAACCGACAATGTCGGTGAACATGATTGCTGCAAGCTGGCGCGTCTGGCTCATTTAATTTGAAATAAATTTATTTTCCCGGGATCCGGGGACGAGGGCTTTCAATGTTTTCATTGCAATTTATCAAGTAATGCCTTAAAGCGCGGCTC
>JGI24806J26614_1000248_pt1 | contig 14561 bp, 14 predicted proteins | sample Kansoi200umMDA_FD_26614 | JGI IMG/M metagenome (IMG submission 26614)
AAAAAACAATAGATGGCTTCGTACAGTTGGGCCGGATGACGGGGACGGTTGTCTTCCTGCACAAAAATAAATGCCCAGGGCATATCCGTTACTTTTCCGATAATTTCGCTGTTGATGAGGTTACCGATCCGGATGCACATTCCCGCCAGTGGCACTACTATCACCAGCCGGTCGAAGAGCCATAGCCAGCTTTCCTTGGTTTTTCGGCAATAAAGAATCATTCCCACAATTATACCGATAGCACCGCCGTGGCTTGCCAGACCGCCTTCCCAGACCTTCAGCATGTTTAACGGGTGTGATAAATAACCTTCGTTTACCAGCTGACCTGCATAATTGTACTCATCGAACCAGGGTCCGTAAAAAAGGCAGTGGCCCAGGCGGGCGCCAATTACTGTTCCGAGAATAATATAAAGTGTAAGCGTATCCAACTCCTTATCGGTACGGCCTTCCTTCCTGAAAACCTTGTTCATGAAAAAATGGCTGGCGATAAATGCCAGGGCCCACATTAAGCCATACCAGCGCACAGGCCAGTTAATGCCCGGTATGATAAAGATCTCGGGCGAAGGGTTCCAGGTAATAAAATCAGGGATCATAGGCGATAAAAGTAATAAAATTCTTTGGAGAAGCAGGACCCTGTTGGTTTCTAATAACGAATTATCGCGGCGTGCCTTAAATAAATATTATTTTTGCGCCATGATCAATGCCGCCATATTTGCCAGTGGGGAAGGAACCAATGCCGAGAACCTTTTTAAGTATTTTGACAAGGACCCACGCATTAAAATAAAACTGGTGATCACCAACAGGGATGATGCAGGGGTGATCAAACGCGCTGAAAAATACAGGAAGAATGTGCAGATCGTAAGTAAGGCGGCGCTTGAAAAGTAACGGATATGCCCTGGGCATTTATTTTTGTGCAGGAAGACAACCGTCCCCGTCATCCGGCCCAACTGTACGAAGCCATCTATTGTTTTTTTCTTTTTATTTATATGTACTGGTTCTGGAAAAACAAACGCAACACCGTTGGACCTGGTTTTATGTTCGGGATGCTTTGTGTTCTCTTATTCATCGAGAGGTTTGTGGATGAATTTTTTAAAGAGAACCAATCGGCTTTTGAAGATAGCATGATAATTAATATGGGACAGTGGCTTAGCCTGCCATTTATTATAGTTGGGATTATTATGATGCTCCGGTCGAAAAAAATGACCCCGGGGGATTATGGGAGAGTCGCAGATATTCAAGAGAGAGGTGCAGGGACAGTTTGAAGTTTTAGGTTCAATATTGTTCAAGGTTCAAAGTTCAAAAGATTGCGAATTTGAACAATCTGGAACAACCTGAACTTTGACCAATATCCGGGAACCTGTCCGCATCACGGTTCCCTTTTGTCCTGCATCCCTTTTTTAATTCCATGGGAACCAGGAACCAGGACTAAAGGGAGCCAAGACAGTTCTGTCTTATATCTTGATTCCCTTTTGTCCTGCATCACTCTTCTATAGAAGGCACCCCAGGAATTAAAATTTAGATTTTTTTCTTAGCTTTATTCCATCAGGAATAAAATTTACATATTACTTCTCCTTTGCTGTGTTGGCTCCTGTAAAAAAAAGGGGGTTGGCGATATTGGGCAGAGTGAAATGCACCCTGCAGTATACTTGCCAATGAAAACAGGGAATTACTGGATCTACCAGCACTTTCAAGTCGATACCACCGGCATGGAAGTTCCGGTAAACTATCGCGACAGCTGTTATGTTGCGGGTGATACGCTGATCCGCGGAAAAACATTTTATAAAATATTCAACTTTTCCCTGATTCGTCAGTATTCTTATTTTACAGATTCACTTCATTATGTGATCGATCAGGCGGGAAGGATCATTCTTTCAAGCGAAGATTTTTCCTCCGTGCTTGGTAAAAGTTATACCATTGAATCAAATGACACACTTGTATATACCGAATACAGGATGAATGATAAAGACCTGGAAATTGCAGTTCCTGCCGGAGTCTTCAGAACAATTAATGTACAGGGAACTCACACAATTTCCCCCAACTTTCATGTTCCGGGGACCCGTAATCCTAAATTCAGCGAACAGCGCTTTGCTCTTAATGTAGGTTTGGTTTACGAAAAATATGAGTACCTAAGCGTTGATCAAATGCTGGGCAGAAAGCTGATCAGGTACCGCCTTAATTGATCTGAAAGAACTAAGCAGATTATGCTATCTCCTGCCAATGACCAATATTTCCTATTTGAGGAGTTCTTAATTTTTATACTAATCATTGAGATTGTCGCGTTGTCAGAACTTAATAACTTTTTTGCGGTAGCTTCCCTGTTCATTGATCACCATCACAAAATAAATCCCGGCTTCTTTGCCTGAAAGATGGATTTTAATTACGCCATTATAATGACTGCTATAAACAAGCGCACCCGTTGAATTATAAACTTCAACCGTTGAAGTTATCATGTTGTCAGTTATAATTGTAATGTCTTCATTAAATGGATTGGGAAAAACATTCAATATAGTTTCTGAACCCTGTGAGGAATTTATTCCGGTACATTGGGTAACCTTGTGTTTATACACGGTGGAGTTAACACAACCATTGTTATCCGTCCCCGTAACAGTATAATTGGTAGTAACAGTTGGCGAAACAGTCACAAGAAATCCATTCATGTTGCCAGGTTGCCAGGTATAAGTATTTGCGCCGTTTGAGGCAATGTTAACGGTCTGACCCGGGCATGCTACACTTGGTCCCAATACCGAAATGGTAGGTAATTCACCAGTAACCGATACTGTACTGGTAGCAGTGCCAGTGCACCCGGCCATGGTTGTTCCGGTTAAGGTATAAGTTGTTGTGATGGTTGGGGATACCACAATACTCTGGGTTGGAATGCTCATATTCCATAAATAATTGTCAGCACCATTTCCATTTAGTGTTACAGAGGACCCTTTACAAATATTTAATTGACTGGATGCAATGCTTACCACTGGATTAGGATTAACTGTTACATTTAAGACCATGGGTTGTGAAGTGCCACATGTATTTTTTGCACTCACCGAGATGGGACCTGATGTGCCTGCCACAACCGATATTATGTTGGTTGTTGAAGTACCTGTCCATCCCCCCGGAATACTCCATGTATATGACGTAGCGCCACTAACGGGTGCCACACTGTAGACTATATTAGCGCCAAAACAAACCGAAGTGCTTCCTGAAATCGAAGCCGGCGTCAATGGCGAACCCGAACAGGGAGAATAAGTAAATAAATCATTTATTTCTGTAGATGTTAATACCTTATTATACATATAAAAGTCATCCAGGTCCCCGTTAAAGAATCTTGTTCCCAGATCCCGCCCCACTCGCACCGGTGCAAAAGAGTTGCTGTTCACCGTTGAGGTAGTGCCCCCTTGGGCACATACAATTCCTGGCTGCAATACACCGTCAATATAAATCTGAACACTGCCCACCATAATCCCAACACTTGAATTGAGGATCGCAACAATGTGATGCCATTGATTATTATTTACAATACTATTTCCATGGATCGCGGCTGCATTAGAATTATCAAACCCCGCACCCTGACATCCATAATTAAAATTCACCTGGAAAATGCCTCCCCCACCGGCAGTACCATAGCTATAACCAACGGTTACGGCTGAAGTATAAGTAGTTCGTGCCCAGAAAGAAATCGATCTTGAAACCGATCCTGTTGGTCCTGCATAAAGCATATCAATATAATTACTTGAGCCATTAAAATGGTAAGCAGAATTTAAAGCGCCAAACCTGTCGGTTGTTAAGGATGCACCATACACCGTGCCGTGGTTGCCACTACCCGACATATCATTGGCATTTCCTGTAAATGGCCAGCCACCAATTAATCCAACCGTTGGAATCTGTGAAAAACAAAAAACGGTGGCAAAAAGTATAATGCCGGTGTAAATACTGTAAATAAGTCTCATCTTTAAATATACTTAAATTTCGTGCTCAATTAATTTAATTGTTAACGTGTATTTTAAATCAGCCCGGTCAGCCCCGGTTGAGCTAATATCCCCAGAGCTTAATAATTCTTTCCTGGTAGGTTCTATGTTCATTGGTCACTTTCACCAAATAAATTCCGGATTCTTTACCCGAAAGATCAACAGTGATTGTGTCATCAGAATAACTCCTATAAACAAGCGCCCCCGTGGAACTATATATTTCAACATACGAAGTTAGCATGCTGTTATTTGAAATTGAGATCCTTTCTTTAAATGGATTAGGAAAAATACGGGGTGCAATTTGTGACTCCTGCCAGGAATTTATTCCGACACAATTAACGCAGGGAGAATAGGTATATAAATTATTTACTTCTGTTTGTGTCAATGCTCTGTCGTAAGTATAAAAGTCATCAAGGTCCCCGTTAAAAAATCTTGTTCCCAGGTCACACCCTATTCTCACTGGTGCAAAAGAGTTACTGTTCACTGTTGAAATAGTGCCCCCTGTAAAACAGCTAATTATGGGCTGCATTACACCATCAATGTATATCTGTACGTTTCCTACCTTGATCCCGATACTTGAATTGAGGATTGCAACAATATGATGCCATTGATTATTATTTACAATACTGTTTCCACGAATCTCTGCTTCGTTGGAGTTATCAAAGCCGGCACCCTGGCATCCGTAATTAAAATTCACCTGGAATATACCTCCTCCGCCAGCAGTACCATAACTGTAACCGGCTGTTACGTCTGAAGAATAAGTAGTACGTGCCCAGAAGGAAACCGATCTGGAAACCGAGCCTGTCGGCCCTGCGTAAAGCATATCAATGTAATTACTGGAACCGTTAAAATGATAGGCGCAATTAGCAGCGCCGAACCTGTCCTTTGTTAATGATGCACCATATACTGTGCCATGATTGCCGCTACCCGACATATCATTGGCGTTGCCTGTAAATGGCCAGCCACCAATTAATCCAACTGTTGGAATCTGTGAAGCACAAAACACAGGGGCGAGAAGCGCAATTCCTGTACAGATATTGTAAATACATCTCATCTTTTAAATATACTTAAATAAAGTTGTCTTAAAAGAAAAAAGACTGATTGACCCGAAAGCTGCATCATTTAAATCCAACCCTAAACCAGGTAAGTAAAGCACGCCGCGAATAAAAAATAAATTTAGTGGAACCTTTAGTTCATCAATATTGTCTGCTTCCTGTCGGGACCCACAGAAACAATAGTAATAGGCGCATTAACGGCCTTCTCAATAAATTTAATGTAATCATTTAATGCTGCTGGTAATTTCTGTTTGCTGTCAATAGCCGTAAGATCGTCGTTCCAGCCTTTTACTTTTATAGTGATAGGCTTTAAATATTTGGGATCGATGTTGTAAGGAAGGTAATCAATGCGTTTACCATTGTATTCATAATGTGTGCAGATCTCGATCTCGCTGAAAACACTTAGTACATCGGCCTTCATCATCATCAGCTCTGTAACGCCATTTACCATGACCGCGTATTTCAATGCAGGAATATCCAGCCAGCCTGTCCTTCGTGGACGACCCGTAGTGCTTCCGAATTCTTTTCCAACCTGCCTCATTTTTTCGCCAACTTCATTGTCAAGCTCTGTAGGGAAAGGTCCACTGCCAACACGTGTACAATAAGCCTTAAAAATTCCAATCACATTGTTGATTTTGTTTGGAGGAATTCCAAGCCCGTTACAGGCACCCGCGCAAATGGTATTGCTGCTGGTAACAAAAGGATAAGATCCAAAATCAATATCCAGCAAACTTCCCTGCGCGCCTTCACATAAAACTTTTTTACCTGCAACCATGGCCTCGTTCAGGTAATGTTCGGTCTCAACAAATTGCAGGTGCTTCATCGATTCAATAGCCTCAAACCAGGCCGGCTCAAGCTCCGATAAATTGTATTCGTAATGGTGATAAGATAAAAGCTGTTTGTGTTTCTCAACAAGCGCATTGTATTTTTCGCGGAATTCGTTTGTCTCAATATCCCCGATACGAAGTCCGTTACGACCTGTTTTATCCATATAGGTCGGACCTATGCCTTTTAAAGTTGAGCCTATTTTGTTCTTTCCTTTTGAAGCCTCGCTGGCCGCATCAATCAGCCTGTGCGTGGGAAGGATAAGGTGCGCCCTTTTGCTGATCAATAATTTTGATTTTACATCAACGCCAAGCTTTAATAACGCGTCGATCTCTTTTTTAAAGATCACGGGGTCAATCACAACGCCATTGCCGATTATATTGATAGCGGTTGGATGGAAAATGCCGCTGGGGATAGTATGCAGTACATGCTTGATGCCGTTGAACTCGAGGGTGTGCCCGGCGTTAGGGCCCCCCTGGAAACGTGCAATAATATCGTATTTTGGAGTCAGAACGTCAACGATCTTTCCTTTGCCCTCATCTCCCCATTGTAATCCTAATAATACATCCGCTTTACTCATACCTGCTTGAATTTTACGAGGCAAATGTATTTATAAAACCACTGGTTTTACAGGGATTTTTAATAACTTTTTAAAATAATGGCATGATGTTTTATAGTGATCGCAACAAAGATTTATCACCATACCATGGGATTTAATAGTGTTAACGGGAAATTGCTAAATTTATGGCTGTGCAAAAAATAACGATAGCCATCGATGGGTATAGCAGCTGCGGAAAAAGTACCCTGGCAAAAGGTCTCGCACACCGGCTGGGTTATAAATACATCGATACCGGGGCTATGTACCGCGCAGTTACGCTCTTCGCCCTCCGAAATAATATGATCGATGACGATATGCATGTGAACGAAGAATCTTTATTGGCCGCATTACCCGATCTTGAAGTAAAATTCAAACTGAATCCCGAAACCTACAATTCAGATGTCTGCCTCAATGGTGAGATCGTTGAACGCGAGATCCGGACCATGAAAGTGAGCAGTCTCGTAAGCAAGATCAGCGCCATTAAAGCAGTTCGCGAAAAAATGGTGTCGATGCAACGCATTATGGGAAAGAAAAAAGGCGTGGTTATGGATGGTCGTGATATAGGCACCCATGTTTTTCCAAAAGCTGAAATCAAACTTTTTATGACAGCCGATCCTGAAGTACGTGCTAAACGAAGAATGGATGAGTTCAGCAGCAAGGGCCAGTATTTTACCCTCGAGGAAGTTGAAATGAGCCTTTTAAAACGTGACGTGGAAGATATGAGCCGCAAAGAAAGCCCGCTGATCCAGGCCGAAGATGCAATTGTACTCGATAACAGCGACCTGAATAAGGAAGAGCAGCTTGAATTTGTACTCAAGATTATATCCGACCTGCAGTATATTTCAAAAGAAGAACAATCGCATCACTAAGGATTCAACTGAGGAATTTTTGACAGCCCCTAAAATGCACTTATTCAATATTTTAAGCATTATTTTCAAAAGGCGAAACTTTAGTGCAAAAAAATTACTGGCCAGGTAAAAATGTTACAATGAGAATATTTATTTTAGATATTGTAACATTTGGGATTGGGTGAACGTCTTATTCTAAAATGTAATAAACTCATGAAAACAATTTTATCCTTTTTTGTATTGGTTTTGTGCCTGCAGGTAACAGCCCAACAACACGCTTGTGCGAAAAGCAAACAATCATCAGCAGGTTTTTTGATCAATAATCATTATAAACCTGTAAGCGCAAGCCCGTTTATTTCCCACGAATATAAATATGATGTAAAATTTGTTACGCTCGATCTCCAGGTGGAGCGGACCTCTACTTATATTAAAGGATCGGTTTTAACCGTGGCCACTGTTACCGCTGCGGCGCTTGACACGTTCATGACTCTTTTACACGAGGCACATACGATCGATTCACTAAGATTTAACGGGGCATTGTTAACCTGCACGCGCGTAGACAGTATTGTAAAGGCAAAAATTCCTTCCCCACTTTCCACCGGGGCCTCATTTACAGTGCTTATTTATTACAAGGGTACCGCACCCAATTCGGCTGGTTCAGTAGGTGGTGGATTTTGCCAGGACAGCGTTGGCTGGTATAACAATGCAGCGGTATGGTCATTAAGTCAGCCTTTTGGTGCATACGAATGGTGGCCGTGTAAACAGGTCCTTAGCGATAAAATTGACTCCAGCCGCGTGATCGTAACAACTGATTCTTCAAATAAGGTTGGTTCAAACGGCATATTAAAAAGTGTCACATTATCAGGAAATAAAAAAAGATACGAATGGCATTCCCGCAACCCTATTAATTATTACCTCGTATCGTTAGCGGTTGCCGAATACCATGAATATAACCTCTATGCCAAGCCGCAATACCTTGTTAATGATTCAATTTTCATCCAGAACTATATCTACAAAACGGCCTGGAATAACCCGGGTTTTCAGCAATATGATAAAATTGAATTAGACAAAATGCCGTTAACCCTCGAATTTTTTTGTAATATGTATGGCATGTATCCATTTTATAAGGAAAAGTATGGTCACTGTATGGGTTCATGGGGCGGTGCTATGGAGCACCAGACAATGACCAGCACAGGATTTTTTGATTTTTCCATCGACGCGCATGAACTTGGACATCAATGGTGGGGCGATAATGTTACCTGTAAATCGTGGGGTGATATCTGGATCAATGAAGGCTTCGCTACCTATAGCCAGATTTTGGCCGCTGAATATCTCGATCCCGTGAGTTTCGCCGCCGACTTAACGCAGATGCATGCAGACGTGATGTCTAATAATGGAGGCAGCTGTTTTTTTACTGATACGCTTAACGCGCAAAGAATTTTTGACTCACGGTTAACTTACAACAAAGGAGGCTCCATTATCCATACGCTTCGTTTTCTTACCAACAACGATTCAGTATGGTTCAATACCTTGCGTGGTTTTCAGAATTTTTACAAAAACTCAGCCGCATCGGTGGTTGATTTCAAAAATTACTACATAGCTCAAACAGGCATTAACGCCAATCAATTCTTTAATCAGTGGTTCTATGGTGAAGGATATCCCATCTTTAAAATGAAATATCACCAGGTAGGGAATGTTTGTTGGATAAAAAGTGAGCAAAGCGTAACCATGCCAACAGTTACGCCGGTATTTATCACTCCGGTAGAATATGCTATTAAACGGGCATCGTTGCCGGATACGATAGTTAGAGTCATACACTCCAACCCAATTGAAACTTATTCCTTTGCAATCACCGGTTCAGTTACAACCATACGCTGCGATCCAAACAACTGGCTCATTAATAAAGCGCAGGGGCCCATAAAAGACACCACTCTTGGAATGAGCACCACGCTTGTTCAGGAACATCCTGAAATGAATAATATTATTATCAGTCCGAATCCTTCAGCTGATATTTTTGTTGTGACAGGCGTAACAACTGGAAAGATGATGCTATATAGCGTGGACAATAAATTGCTTTTTGAAAGCGAAGTAAATGATCAAATGAAAATTGATCTTTCCTCATATCCAAATGGAATTTATTTTCTGAAAATCTTAAACCCCGATGGAAAAGCAGTAAGAAATAAAAAGCTATTAAAATTATAAGCTTTAACTATTTTACTGCCAGTAACTCTCTTTCGTTCTGGAGCACGATCATCTGCATTTGCGTGATCTGGTTCCAGGTGATTAAAATCCTGTTCAATTCGATATAGTCGTTGTCGACAAAAGATGCTGTGATGGGAATTTTACTTATGCTGCCGGCAGCTAGTTGGTTATATTCAGTGATTAGTTGGCTCAATTTCGCAAAACTACTCCTGGTATTCGTTCCCAGGCTAACTGCACGATCTTCCAGAAATGTGGCGTTCTCCAAAGTGAGCTCACTTGCTCTTATTCCTGCTTCTGATTCAAGAATGCGTGCCTTCAAATCGTCGCACGACTGGTAAATCTTTCTACCTAAATTAATAGCGGGATCCTCGGTAACAACCGGTATTTTATTTAACTGTCTTTGCTCAGTTCTTAAAATCTGTTCATTGCGCAATAGGTCGTGTGTGCTCATAAGATTGTATAAATGCTGCGCTCGCGGAGTACGGACCATTGCAAAAAGTAAGCAGCAACCAAGAACAATTAGAATAGAAACAGCGATTGTATTTACCCTGGTAACCGGATTTTTTAATCCCTGAAAAAGATAAACAGGCAGAAATATAAAGATCATTAATCCAAGTGCAGTATAAAAATAAAATATGGGGCTAGGCCAGTGCATTACTTTAAAAACAATAGAAAGACAATAAAGTGTTGCCGACAGGGCGCCGCAGCCTAAAAGAAATCTGTCTTTTTTACTTTCCAACTCCCGCGCTTTTAATGCAAACAGTAGCGGAATAAAAACAAGGCTGCCCGAAAGGACCCCAACCGGAAGAAACACTACTGCACCAGGATAGTGCATTATTTTCCATATTAAACCTAATATCATCATAATGACCGAAAAAATTCCGCTGAACATCATCATCTTTTTCATGGTGTAATAGTTTTTATAGGTTAGAAGTGCAATGGTTTCATTTTGTATCTCACTTAATTCTGTTTTGAAGAAACGCGGGATCGTCTTTTCATAAAAAGATTCAAAGGTTGTATTTTCATCCAGCTCTGCCTCCACGATGCAGCAAATATGGTCCAGCAAATCAGCATGTAAACTCTCAAGGTATATCCCGCGTGAGCGAAGATCATTTGAGATAAACTCTATTTGTTTTTCTGTCAGTTGGTACATTAAACTGCTTTTACATTTAATAATATTTTCATGGTGCTCATAAAGTCAACCATCTCATTTACCTTTTCCTTCGTCTTGCTTTTGCCGGCTGTGCTGAGTTTATAATATTTTCGCGCGCGTTTACCTACAAATTCAATCTCTGTAGTTACCAGCCCGTCATTCTCCAGCGCGTGTAGCGAAGGGTAGAGCGCCCCCTCCGTGATCTGGATCTTATCAGAAGTAAGCTCTTTTACTTTTTGTGTGATCTCATATCCGTACATTTTTTTATTGTCGGAAAGTAATTTCAAAACTATGGTTTTGAGCGTTCCTTTTATGAGTTCGGATGAGTAAGTCATGTTATTATAATTGATTGCCAGAAACAAAGATATATCAATCTCCTATACATAAGTGATCTATGTATATAAATGGAATGTAACCTTCTGTAAATCAGGTTAAAAAAATAATTACAATCACAGAAAATAATTTATCCCCACCTGTTTCACATCATGGTTTTTGTAATTTGTGAATATCAAACAGGTCAAAAATCACGTCTCAAAAAAGTATCCGGTCATCAACCGGTTAAATTAATCCTGAAAACATTTTAAAATCAAAATAAATTCATTACCCATAATCTCACTACTGGCAAGCTATTTACCGACAACAAACGGTTACAAACGGTTTTATCCGGCTGTAAATAAGTAAATACCGAAAAAACTTTTTTCCCCTTCCCACCTTTGCATTGTCAAATCTCAACAACGCGTTTTTATTAATGTGGGACTGACAGAAAAAAATAAAATAATCAAAATCAAAAAAACAAGTTATGATGAACATTAAAAATCACGTACAATTAGTTGGACGTTTAGGTGCAAACCCCGAAATAAAAATTTTAGAAAATGGCAACAAGCTCGCACGCTTTTCGGTTGCTGTAACAGAAACCTATACCACCAAAAAAGGTGAAAAAGTAACTGATGTGCAGTGGCACTCGGTGGTAGCATGGAATAGCCTTGCAGGCATCGCCGAAAAGATCCTGCAAAAAGGCACACAGGTTACAGTGGATGGTAAATTATTCAACCGTACCTATACCAATAAAGAAGGTGTGAAACGCTCAAGCACAGAGATAGTGGCTAACGAACTTTTTGTGATCACTAAACCGGTGCAAGCCGCGTAATTAATTCAGAATTAAAAATTAAGAATTTAAAAATCAGAAATCATGAATACAGTAAACAGAGTACAGCTCACAGGCAACCTTGGAAGGGATCCTGAGATCCGCCAGTTTGAAAAAGGCGGTAAAAAAGCCAGCTTTTCAATGGCAACAAAAGAAGAATATACAACCCGCACCGGGGAAAAAGCTTCAGACACCCAATGGCATTTAGTAATTGCCTGGGGCAAAGTTGCCGAACGCATCGAAAGCGACCTGAAAAAAGGCAGCTTCGTGAGCATCGAAGGCAGGCTTGTAACCCGTAATTATGTTGACAAGGATGGTAATAAAAAATACATTACCGAAGTTGTGGCCAACGATGTGGTTCTAAACGAAAAAGCTTCTTAAGAATTACCTCTAATATTAAAAACGCCTTGCGGAATTCCGTAAGGCGTTTTTTTATGCTTTCGACTCAATGTTGGCCGGTCATATATCCCGCCCAGCGTTGGTGTTGGCCGGGATATATAGCCCGACCAGCGATAATAATTATTCAAAATTTCCCTTTTCATCGAGCTTATAAACCTGTATTCTGTACGACTGAAGGAGAACTATTATTAGTTTATTACTCCTGTCAGTCATCATAGACTGCCAACGAAAACTCACCAAAAAACCATGGTCATACAAACTTTTATTATAGATCTGTTCCCCGCCTGGCGAATATTTAGCAAGCTTAGAAAATCCGTATTTGTCAACAGCGTACACATAACCTTCATTATCCATCAGAACAAAATTGGCCTCTGAATTTAAATTCTGGCTGGACTTAATTAACCTGTGCCTCTTTAATTGTGCAGTGTAATTATTGTATTGAAGGAACTCCTTTAAGAGGCCACCGGAAACAAATACAGTATCTGTATACGGATTTGCTACAACAGTCCGGATCTCGTTATTACAGGAGTTATCCAGGGGTTTTACATCTGTCACCAAACGAAAATACTTATCAAATACATACAAATTATTCTGGTTAGAAACATATATTTCCTTTGCAGATACTGAAAGCGAGGGTTCAAAAGAATAAAACTGTGTTTGTATCACATTATACATTGTTTTTAAAGCAATAACATTTCCATTGTTATTTATTTTTTGAATGGTAAAAGAATTTGAATCAGTAGGAAAATCATAATAAGGCGTAAGACCGCCGCTTAACTTTTTATTCATATAGGGGCGATACGGAGCGCGATTTGCAGTTAAAAGAACGAGATTGCCCTCATCATCCATTGACAAAGGATTTCCTCTGTAATAATTACCCTCAAATTCACATTTCCATACCTGGTCGCCGGCTTTATTGAACTTTCTTAAAATAGTCCGGTTAACCACTTTTTGCTCCGGTTTATAATTAAAAGAATTATAATAACTATAGTCAGACGCACTTACGTTACAGCTGGCAGAACCAGGCTTTTTTCCCACATATACAAAGGCGCTTACTGTTTCTGGCGGTATGTCCCCGATATTATCAGATGCACTCACCGTAAAAAAGCAGTCGTCCTTTACGGAGCCTACTACCCGCATTAGTTTTTCCTCCCCAAGTTCTATATTTCGCTGGTAGGCAATGGTAAGATCTCCGGTACATTTTGTAAGAAAATATGATGATCCGGCCTCCTTTTGAACGATATACAGGAAGTTATTTTTGCTGCAACCAGCAAACAAATCATACTGACTTCTTCCGGCCACCTGGAGAGTTTTAGAATAAAAAGGCTCATGTGACGAAAAAACCGGATCACTTTCTTTTCGGCAGCTAACAAAAAGAATAATTACAAAAGATATAACTCCTGTTATTGCTGTTTTCATTATTTATACCATTCGTGGTGTGATTGGACCTGGTACAGCTGGTTTTGCTGGTCGGGCATGGCTGGTCGGGATTTAAATCCCGACCAACATTTAATCCCAACCAACACAGACCAGCTCTTTAAACCGCCACACTATATTCCCTCAGCGTCATTCAACGATGTTTTTAGATCAGTGCTTGCTTTGCGCTTTCCGTGTTGGTCGGGATACACATCCCGACCAGCAGAATTAAACCGCCACGCTGTGTTCCCTCAACGCATCATTCAACGATGTTTTTAAATCGGTGCTCGCTTTCCGCTTTCCAATAATTAATGCGCAAGGCACCTGGAATTCACCCGCTGGAAACTTTTTAGTATAACTGCCGGGGATCACCACGCTGCGTTCAGGCACATAACCTTTCGACTCTACCGGGGAATGTCCGCTTACGTCAATGATCTTAGTTGATTGTGTAAGTACTACATTCGCACCAAGTACGGCCTCCTTCCCTACTCTTACACCCTCCACCACTATACAGCGTGATCCTACGAAACAATCATCCTCTATAATTACAGGCGCTGCCTGCACCGGTTCCAATACCCCGCCAATTCCCACTCCACCGCTCAGGTGAACGTTCTTACCAATTTGCGCGCAACTGCCAACCGTTGCCCAGGTATCCACCATGGTCCCTGAATCAACATAGGCTCCGATATTTACATAGCTGGGCATCATGATCACCCCGCTGGCAAGATAAGCACCGTAACGCGCTACCGCATGTGGTACCACCCTTACGCCAAGGGCCGCGTAATTCTGCTTTAGCGCCATTTTATCGTGAAATTCAAAAGGACCTACTTCCATGGTGTTCATTTTCCTGGTCGGGAAATAAAGGATCACCGCTTTTTTAACCCATTCATTGATCTTCCAGCTGCCATCAGGCATAGGTTGTGCTACCCGCAATTCTCCTTTATCCAGTAAGTCGATCA
>JGI24806J26614_1000249_pt1 | contig 14545 bp, 14 predicted proteins | sample Kansoi200umMDA_FD_26614 | JGI IMG/M metagenome (IMG submission 26614)
GAGCAAATTCCACGCATTTGTCATTCATTCGCATTTTATCTGGATTAAGTACACCACCGGGGATCATTAATGCATCATAGTTATTGGGGTCAGCCTCTTCCTGTTTGGAGAAAAAGTATCACTTACCTGCACGAAGATGGGACCGAGATTTTCTTCGAATGCCTGGACACCGCGAAGGAATTCTCTCGTCAAAAATTCTTTTCCCTTTAAAGTTCCGCGATGTGTAACTCCCTGGTACATTTTTGGGCAAAAAAGAAAATCTCTTCCTTTTGCTTTTTCTTTCCATTTACCTATTCCCACTGCACCATATATTTTGTAATGCGTCGCATTTAACTCGATGCAGTTATAATGCTCAACATAATGTTGCAAGAAATTTTTTTCTTTTGTTTTTGGCGGATAAATTTTCCCGACCCATTCAGGTCGACCCCATTTTGCGCAGCCGAGGTATACTTTAGCTTGCTTGGCTGGTTTGCTGCTTAATATTTTTTTATTGAAAGCGGGTTCAGCGGGTAAGGAAAAATCAATGGTGCTTAATTCATTTTCTTCAACTCTTCCGAATTCCATAACAATATCTTTTACTTATTGATATTTCTTTTCAAGATCAAATAAGATCTTTTTATCGGCATCACTAATGGTCCTTGTTGTATCCTGCGGCACAAAATGAATTTTATAAGATTGAATAGCTATCTCAGGCTTGTTTATATTATAGCCGACAATTCGCAAAGCCTGCATTGCATTAAAGTCAACTGGCACTTCAACATTCGTTGTATCAAACCAAAAACCAAAACCTTTCTCTGCCAATGTTTGCCATGAAAAATAACGGCTTGGATCTACTTTTCTTCCGGGTGCAACATCTGCATGTCCAATAAAGTTTGCCTGTGGAATATTATAAGCTCTTTTCAATCTATCAAGCAATTGCAGCAAACTATTCATCTGCGATTCTGTAAATGGTTCGAAGCCATTATTATCAATTTCTATTCCAATGCTCATTGAATTGAGGTCTGTTGCATTTCCCCATTTGCTTACGCCTGCATGATGTGCCCGTAACAGATCATTTAACATGTGATGAACAATACCATCCCGGCAAATAACATAATGTGCACTCACAGCAGTTCGTGGTAATGTAAATGTTCGCAAGGTTGAATCACAACTATTCTGTGCAGTGTGATGTATAACAACAAAGTTGGGACGACGCATGCTAAAGTTGGTTGTGCCAACCCAATTATCAGCATATTGTAAGCCGGTAGAATCATTTACAGGGTATTCACGCAAAAGTTTTGCATAATTTTTCACCTGTTTCTTATAACTGCGATTAGTGGTTTTGTACACATTGGAAGAACATGCAGAAATTATTGCCAAACAAAGACTGGCCAGGTACAAAAAGTATTTCATGTATAGATTATTCAAACTGTAAAGTAAAGAGTTTTTCTGCCATATTAATGCAGTGGTATCATTTTTGAAACACTTTGATGTTATTTGTTTTACAAACTGAAAAAAACTTTTTTATGGCAATACTAAAAGGAAAAAAAGTCGCTATTCTTACAGAAAGCGGTTTTGAAGAGTTGGAACTTACAAGTCCCAAAAAAGCGTTAGAAGATGCAGGGGCCAGGGTGGAAATTGTTTCGCCGCAAAAAGAAAAAGTAAAAGCATGGGCACATGATCATTGGTCAATCGAATTACCTGTTGATGTAAATGTGGAAGAGGCTGACCCCAATAACTATGATGCATTAATGATCCCCGGTGGTGTACTTAATCCAGATAAAATGCGAATGAATGACAAATGCGTGGAATTTGCTCAACATTTTTTACAAGAGGGTAAACCGGTGGCTGCGATTTGTCATGGACCGCAGTTGCTCATAGAAACTGGTATGCTGGAAGGCCGGAATATGACTTCTTATCCTTCTGTAAAAACAGATATGATAAATGCCGGGGCAATATGGGCAGATCGTGAAGTGATAGTTGATAATGGACTAGTTACAAGCCGAAGTCCGAAAGATCTTGAGGCATTTAATAAAAAGATGATCGAAGAGATCAAAGAGGGGAAACATTCACCGGTGACACGAACACCTTCTCCCACACATTAATAACCTTTTTTCATAAAGCTTCTTTCATAAGAAGCTTTTTTATTCCTACATATTCCTTCTGTATTGTCCACCTACTTCGTAAAGTGCATGCGTAATTTGACCAAGTGAACAGTATTTTACGGTTTCCATCAATTCTTCAAAAAGATTTCCATTTTGTATCGCAACGGATTTTAACCGATTGAGCATTTCTTCTGATCTATTTTCATTACGTTTCCAAAAAGCATGAAGGTTTTGAATCTGCTGTTCCTTTTCTTCTTTCGTGCTTCTTATCACTTCATTTGGAATAATTGTTGGCGAACCTTGCTTGTTTAAAAATGTATTGACGCCAACTATCGGATACTCACCGGTATGTTTCTGGTGTTCGTAATACAAACTTTCTTCCTGTATCTTATTTCGTTGATACATTCTTTCCATTGCTCCTAATACTCCTCCACGTTCAGTAATACGATCGAATTCTGATAAAACTGCTGCTTCAACCAGGTCAGTTAATTCTTCTATAGCAAAACTGCCTTGTGTGAAATTTTCAGTTTTTGCAGAACCCAGTTCACGATTAATGATAAGTTGGATCGCCATTGCTCTTCTTACACTTTCTTCAGTTGGCGTTNTTATTGCTTCATCATAAGCATTTGTATGAAGCGAATTGCAATTATCATAAATAGCATACAATGCCTGCAGTGTTGTACGAATATCATTGAAATCAATTTCCTGCGCATGCAAACTTCTTCCCGATGTTTGGATATGGTATTTCAACATCTGGCTGCGTTTATTGGCTTTGTATTTATATCGCATTGCCTTAGCCCAAATTCTCCTGGCTACTCTGCCGATCACACTGTATTCCGGATCCATACCATTGCTGAAAAAGAAAGAAAGGTTAGCTGCAAAATCGTCGATGTTCATTCCACGACTTAAATAATATTCAACATACGTAAACCCATTGGACAATGTAAATGCAAGTTGTGTAATAGGATTGGCTCCTGCTTCGGCAATATGATATCCACTGATACTTACACTATAAAAATTCCTGATCTTTTGCTTAATAAAATATTCCTGTACATCGCCCATCAGCTTTAATGCAAACTCAGTAGAAAAAATACAGGTGTTCTGCGCCTGGTCTTCTTTTAAAATATCTGCTTGCACAGTTCCTCTTACTTGTTGCAAGGCAGTTTGTTTACATTGTTCATAAATTTCTTTTGGCAAAACTTCATCGCCGCTTAATCCAAGTATTTTCAAACCAAGCCCATCATTTCCCACAGGCAAACTATTGGGCGATGATGTATTGTTATATATCGGTCCTGCAGATCCTTTATATTTTTCCTCGCTAATTTTTTTAAAATTCTTTTCCAATCCTAGCTCTTTTATCTTTTTCTCACATTGCTGATCTATTGCCGCATTCATAAAAAATGCAAGTAACATCGGTGCAGGTCCATTGATGGTCATAGAAACAGAGGTCTTCGGATCACAAAGATCAAAACCACTATATAATTTTTTTGCATCATCAACTGTTGCAATACTTACACCTGCGTTACCGATCTTTCCATAAATATCAGGACGATGATCAGGATCCTCACCATAAAGCGTTACGCTGTCAAATGCAGTAGATAATCTTTTTGCTGGCTGATCAACACTTACATAATGAAACCGTTTATTAGTTCTTTCAGGCCCTCCTTCACCAGCAAACATTCTTGTCGGGTCTTCGCCTTCTCTCTTTAATGGAAATACGCCCCCTGTAAATGGAAAAGAGCCCGGCACATTTTCCTGTGCCTGCCAACGAAGCAGGTCTCCCCAGTCTTTGAATTTTGGTAAAACAACTTTGGGAATTCTTGTTCCCGATAAACTTTTACTGAACATTTCCTGCCTGATCACTTTATCACGAACCTTATATTCATAATAATCTTTTTCGTAAGCTTTTATTTTTGACTGCCAGTTTGAAATTAGTTTTCTTGCCACCGGAGTTAATTGTTCTTCATAAAACAGTTTCATTTTTTCAAGCACTGCTGTCGAATAGCCATGTGATCCTTGTGCAAATGAGAAATTCTTTATTTCATCGAGCACTCCTTGTAATTTATAAAGTTTTGATGCGATCGCTGACTGTTCTTCTACCAATTTATCATAGCTCCTGTTGCTTTCACTTATTTCACTTAAATATCTAACTCTATTAGAAGGAATAATTGCTTGTGTGATCTTTGCTGTTTCAGAAAAATGGTATTTGCCAAAACTTATATTTGTTTTCTCTTCAATTTTTTTCAGCAGCATTTCAAATAAATAATTAACGCCGTCATCGTTAAATTTACTGGCAACTGTTCCAATGATCGGCAGTGTTTCATCTTTTGCAGTAAATAACTGGTGATTTCTTTTATACTGTTTTCTTACATCACTCAATGAATCCAATGCCCCGGCTTTATCAAATTTATTTATACAAACAATATCGGCGTAATCAAGCATGTTTATTTTTTCTAGCTGCGATGCGGCCCCGTATTCAGGTGTCATTACATACATACTCACATCGCAATGATCAAGAATGCTTGCGTCACTTTGACCGACACCCGCACTTTCCAGAATAATAAAATCAAATCCTGCTGCCTTACATATATCAATTGCCTCTTGCACAGCGCCGCTTAATGCAGTGTTATCATCTCTCGTTGCCAGTGATCGCATATAAACTCTTGGATGAGAAATTGAATTCATTCTTATCCTGTCGCCTAATAACGCACCGCCTGTTTTTTTCTTTGAAGGATCAACAGAGATTATTGCAATTGTTTTATCGGTGAAATTGGTTAAAAAGCGACGAACGATCTCATCGGTTACGGAAGATTTTCCTGCACCGCCAGTCCCCGTTATTCCCAAGACAGATGTTGTTTTGACTCCTGACTCCTGACTCCTGATTTCCAGCTCCATTCCATTCTCCGCATTCGTGATCTCTCTTGCGATCACTCTTATATCTTTTGCTTCTTCTAATTTCAGTGGTGTTTTATAATCTGCTTTTCCATTTAACTGGATATCGCATTGCTTGATCACATCTTCTATCATCCCTTCAAGTCCCAACTTTCTTCCATCATCAGGCGAATAAATTTTTGTGATGCCATATTTATGCAGGTCATCGATCTCTTCAGGTAAAATAGTTCCGCCACCCCCGCCAAAGATCTTTATATGCCCACAGTCATTTTCATCAAGAAGGTCTTTCATGTATTTAAAAAATTCCACATGTCCGCCCTGGTAACTGGTGATGGCTATTCCCTGCACATCTTCTTCAATAGCAGCCTCCACAATTTCTTTCACCGAACGATTATGACCAAGATGAATGATCTCTGCTCCTTTTGATTGCATTATGCGGCGCATAATGTTAATAGCAACATCATGCCCGTCAAAAAGCGAAGCCGCTGTAACGATCCTGACTTTATTTTTTAGAGTATATGACATCAACTACAAAAATAGATGAAAAAGCTAATGCCTGTTAGTGACACAAACTATTGATTTCAAACTCCTCCAAATGTGATGCTTTCAAAGGTTTGAGTGGGGTTTATTACATTTGCTGCATGCAGCATATTATCGAGTCTACACTTGAACTTTATAAAAAATGGCGTGACAAAGAAGCTGCTTCGATCGATGTATTGCCACGATCAGGCAGCGAGAGAAGATATTTTCGTATTCATGAACAGGATGGTTCCACAATTATTGGGACTTATGGTGCCAATATAAAAGAGAACGAAACCTTTTTCTATTTTTCGCAAAATTTTTTTAGCAAACAATTACCTGTAGCTAATATCCTTGCTATCAGTGATGATCGAATGTTTTATCTGCAGGAAGATTTTGGTGATATATCATTGATCGATCGGCTAGAATCGGAAGGTTATACTGAAGAAATATATGGTCTCTTTCAAAAAAGTTTACAAACACTTGCAAAGCTCCATGTAAAAGGTGATAAGGAGCTTGACTATGACCGCTGCCTTACTAACACAGAATTTGGAAGACAAGCGATCATGGCTGATCTTCTTTATTTCAAATACTATTTTTTAGACGCATTAAGAAAACCATACGATAAGCAAAAACTAATTGATGACTTTGAAGCATTAAGTAATTATCTAACTCACACCGAATACAAATATTTTATGTTTCGTGATTTTCAAAGCCGAAACATTATGGTGAAAAAAGATAATTCAATTCATTTCATCGATTACCAGGGAGGAATGAAAGGGGCTCCACAATATGATGTAGCAAGTATGCTTTGGCAGGCAAGAGCCAATTTGAATGATGAATGGAAAGAAAAGTTATTGAATGATTATATCAGTGCATTGGAAAATATAGTTGGCTCAAAGATCAATAAAGGAACTTTCAAAAGCCAGTACAATGGTTATGTAATGATCCGTTTGTTGCAGGTTCTTGGCGCTTATGGCTTTCGTGGCTTGTTTGAGCGTAAAGCACATTTTTTAACAAGCATTCCTTTGGCATTAACTAACTTAAAATGGTTTATCAATAATCAAAGCATTGGTATTTCATTACCTGAATTTAGAAAGGTCCTTGACATTTGTGTAGATGATGAGATCATTCAGCAGTTCACGCCTTTGCAGGCAACTGAAAAAACTCCACTAACAGTTAAGATCAGTAGTTTTTCTTATAAAAAAGGATTACCGCTTGATGAAACCGGTAATGGCGGTGGATTTGTTTTTGATTGCCGTGGTATTTTAAACCCGGGCAGGATCGAAGAATTTAAATTGCAAACCGGTCGTGATAAGTCAGTGAAAGATTTCCTTGAACAACAAACTAAAATGTCCGACTTCCTTAACAGCGTTTTTGATATTGTTGACATAACTGTTGAAGATTATTTAAAAAGAGATTTTGAAAGTCTGATGATCAGTTTCGGCTGCACTGGCGGGCAACATCGCAGTGTATATGCTGCCGATGCGCTGGCAAGACATTTAAGAAATAAATTCAAAGTAAAAATTGAATTGAAGCATCTTATCCAGGATGAAAAGAATTGGGTAAACGCCCCCAACCCCTAAAGGGGAGTTTGGAAAAAGCAAAATAACATGGAGAAAAAAATGCATGCTGGCGCAGATAAACTTTTATATCAAAAGGCAAGGGAACTTAGAAATAATGCGACACATGCTGAAACCATTTTATGGGGATACCTAAAAAACAAGCCATTAGGTTACAAATTTCGCAGACAACATCCATATTCAATTTATATACTTGACTTCTATTGCCATATTTTGAAATTAGTTATTGAAGTTGATGGCTCAATACATAATCGTACGGACATTAAAATGAATGATGAAGAAAGGCAAGTTGTTTTGCAAAATGACGGATTAGTGGTTTTAAGATTTCAAAATGAGGAAATAACAAAAACCTTAGAGACAGTCATACTTAAAATTGAAAATTTTTTATCAAAAAGAAAAAATGAAGAATAGTGATCGTAACTCCCCTTTAGGGGATGGGGGTATGAAGGCAATGATCTTTTCGGCAGGCTTAGGAACAAGATTCAAACCATGGACAGATGCTCATCCAAAGGCTCTCGCAGTTGTGAATGGCAAGTCGTTGTTGCAAAGAAATATTGAATACTTACAGCAATACGGAATCAGCGATGTTGTTGTTAATGTTCATCATTTCGCCGATCAGCTTATTGAAACAATTATAAAAAGCAAAGGATGGGGAAGCAAGATCACAATCAGTGATGAAAGAGATGAACTCCTCGAAACCGGTGGAGGATTGTTAAAAGCAAAAGAATTTTTTAATCCCGGCGAAAAATTTATAACCTGCAATGCTGATATTCTTACCGAGCTCGACATTTCTAAACTCACTTCATTCCATACACAAAAAAAAGCACTGATCAGTTTCGGAGTTACACAAAGAAAAACTTCCCGCTACCTTTTATTTGATGAAAACGATCGGCTTTGTGGCTGGCGAAATGCAACAACTGGCCAGGATAAAATATCCATCTTAAAAACTCAATTCAAGGAAAAAGCATACAGTTGCGTCGTCGTTTTTGAATATGATGTTTTCAGGTTAATGGAAGAAAAAGGATTCTTAGGAAAATTTTCACTTATCGATGTATACCTCGCATTAGCTGCTGAGCATCTTATTGTTGGATTTGACCATACCGGCGACAGGTTTGTGGACGTAGGGAAACCCGAAAGCATTGTCATAGCTGAATCAGTTTTTGCATGATGATGGTTAAGGTTTTTTGAACGGTAAATTCAGTCTTATCTATTTAAATTATATTACAGGCCGATTTAAAAATTATTTAAATGAAGAAACTATTTATTGGATCTATCTTATCGTTAATTGTTATAACGCAATATGCGCAGGTAACAAAATTTGATAGCAAGGAGTCATTCTATCCGCAGTTTTATCCTTATCCCGGAAATGATTATCGCAGTGCCAGCGGAGAACCGGGTCCTAAGTATTGGCAGAACCGTGCCGATTATAAGATCAATGCAACACTTGATACGGGTTCTCATAAAGTAAGTGGAGATGTAGAAATTACCTACACCAATAATAGCCCGGATAATCTTAAATTTTTATGGTTACAGGTTGATCAGAACATTTACCGCGAGGATTCCCGTGGTTCTGCTACAACCACGCAAGCTGGTGGCCGCTGGGCAAATACAAAATTTACAGAAGGTGATGTAATAAAATCAATAACTGTTGATGGCGCTAAACCATACACGCCAAAATATACTGTTAGTGATACCCGGATGCAACTTTGGTTAAATGATGCATTGAAAGGATCAGGTAATAAAATAAAAATTAAGATCTCATTTGAATTTACCGTTCCTGAATATGGAACCGACCGTATGGGAAGATTGAAAACAAAAAATGGAATAGTATATGAAGTGGCACAATGGTTTCCCCGCCTATGTGTTTATGATGATATACAGGGTTGGAATACATTACCATATGTGGGACAAGGTGAGTTTTATCTTGAATATGGCGATCTTGAATACACGATCACAGCTCCTTCAGATCTGATCGTTGTTGGTTCGGGAGAATTGCTGAATCCACAGGATTGCTATACGGCAGATCAGCAAAAAAAATGGGCTGAAGCAAAGAACAGTGATAAAACTGTAACTATCCGCGGTGAAAAAGAAATAAAAGAAGCATCATCAAGACCGAATAAGGCAAGCTGTACATGGAAATTTAAAATTGCCAATGCAAGAGATGTGGCTTGGGGAGCATCAAAAGCATTTGTAGTTGATGCTGCAAAAATTAATTTACCAAGTGGTAAAAAATCAATGGCCATCAGCGCTTATCCTGTTGAAAGTATAAAGAAAAATGGCTGGCAACGCAGCACTGAAATGGTAAAAGGTTCTATTGAACATTATTCAAGCAAGTGGTTTGAATTTCCTTATCCTGCAGCTACAAATGTGGCAGGAATCGTTGGTGGTATGGAATATCCGGGTATAGTTTTTTGCGGATATACTTCTTCAGGCGCCGGTTTATGGGGAGTTACCGACCATGAGTTTGGTCATACCTGGTTCCCGATGATCGTTGGCAGCAATGAAAGAAAATATGCATGGATGGATGAAGGCTTTAATACATTTATTAATGGTCTCTCAACCGAAGAATTTAATAAAGGTGAATTTGCCTCTGCTTCATTTTTTCCCGGCGATATGACGAGTTATGTTTTTAAAGATGATATGGATGGTCTTTTCAATGCACCTGATGTGATCGGTCAAAATGATCTTGGCATTGCGGCTTATGAAAAACCATCGATCATGCTGAATGCATTACGTGATGTGGTACTTGGCCCGGAAAGATTTGATGCAGCTTTTCGCGAATATGTAAATCGCTGGGCTTTTAAACACCCAACTCCATGGGATTTCTTTCATTCTATGGAAAATGTTTCCGGTGAAGACCTTGGCTGGTTTTGGAGAGCATGGGTATTGAATACGTGGAAACTTGACCAGGCAGTGAAAGATGTAAAATACATTCGCAATGATCCGGCAAACGGAGTGAACATCACCATTGATAATTTGGAAAAAATGGCGATGCCCGTTCTTATACAAATAAAAGAAGAGAATGGAAAAGTTCATGATCTTAAGCTTCCTGTAGAAATTTGGCAGCGTGGCTCTTCATGGACATTCCATGTAAATACAACAAGTAATGTAACAGATGTTGTACTTGATCCCGATAAAAAATTGCCGGATTTTAATCGAAGTAATAATAAAATGAAGGAAAAACCTTTTTAAAATTTAACCCTCCTGCATGGAGGGTTTTTTTTTATAATTTGCGATTGCAATTCTCCAACAGCTATTTAACCATCAACTCCTAAAACCTATTTTATGACAACAGACCAAATAATGAAGGAACTTGAAAAGAAAGGTTCTGAATCAATAAAGAAGATCTTCCTGAATCATAGAGTCAAGGAGCCATTGTTTGGTGTAAAAGTTGCCGATCTGAAAGTGATTCAAAAAAAGGTGAAGAGAGACCATGCACTTGCTATGGATCTTTTTGCAACAGGCAATTATGATGCAAGATATCTTGCAGGGCTTATTGCTGATGAATCAAAAATGAGTAAGAAAGATATCCAGCAATGGGCCGAAGGGTCCAACTGCGGTGCTATAAGTGAATATACAGTTGCATGGGTGGCAGCTGAAAGCAGTTATGGATGGGAGTTAGGAATGAAGTGGATCGACTCACCTAAGGAATTAATTGCTTCTGCTGGTTGGAACACTTTATCAGGTGTAATTGCTATGAAACCGGATAATGAGCTTGACATCGCATTGATCAAAAAACTATTGCAGAGAATTGTAAAAGAGATTCATTCTGCTCCTAACCGTGTTCGCTATACGATGAATGGTTTTGTAATTGGTGTGGGCTCCTATATAAAAGAACTTACAAAAGACGCTATTGATATTTCAAAAAAGATCGGTGATGTTTATGTCGATATGGAAGGAACTGCCTGTAAGGTTCCCTCAGCCGTGGATTATATTAAAAAAATAGAAGCCAAAGGCTCTATTGGTAAGAAAAAGAAAACAGTGAAATGCTGATCTTATTATCATAATACTTCTTGCAGTTTATTCAAAGTGGTTTCCTCAAGCACTACTCTTTGTTTATGTATATTCCATTTCACCAATGCGATCTTTTCATAAGTGATCTCAATACCAGTGATATCACCATCCCGAAAACAACAACAGCCGGAATTAAAATAGGAGGGTTTTAATGTAAGATATTGTGTTGGGGTTGTCTTATAATTCCGGCCTCTTCCTTTTATTTCCTCTTCAATTTTTTTTACTTCATCAGCTCTGTTTCCTTTTATAGCATCGCCTAATTGTCTATACAATCTTTCCGGATGTGTGAGTGACTCAAAAGCTGGTTGATGCGTATGGCCTGTTATCAGCACAAGGTTATTGCATTTTGCCGACCATTCGTACATAATAAGATTGTGAGCCGTTTTCAGATCTTCATCATAAGCAGGTGTATTGAAATTTATTCTTAGATAAGACTGAAGTGGTGCCCAGATGTTTGCTACAAAAAACTTGCTGAACCAGTTACCATCGCTGCTGGCATCGCCCTGGTGACCGTGAGTGAGAAAGATAGTCAAGGGGCAATCAGTAATCGGCAAAGCTTCATTATTCGTATCTGGCTTTATTTTCAAAATTGAAAAAGGGTCATTGGTTTTTTTCTTTGGAGTATGCACTTCTTTATTGTCCTTCTCCAGGATAATTCCTTCAAACACACGCAGCTTCTTTCCATAGATCGCCTTTAATTGTTGCGATGCGATCGGACTGTTATCCCAATAAAGATCATGATTACCGAAAACTTTGAAGAATTTGTCCTTCAGTATAAATCTTTTCTCAGCTTCAAAAGTTAGTGTGTTACTTTTCTTTACCTGGCTTAACGTATTTTCCCAAAGCTCCTCGCTATCACCAAGACTGATATATTGAAATTTGTTTTCAAAATAGTAATCAAGTGCAGCGAGATAGCTTGTCTCTGCTTTCATAAAATCATCTGCGCCATTTTTCGCACCGCGATGATGATCAGAAAAAATAATAATGCGGCTATTTTCTTTAAGTGAAAGAACAACGCCTTTCTTTCCCGGTTCTTCTTTAATATTTCTGAACAAATCGGAAAGTGCTTTGAAGATCCTGGATCGCTCTGGTCGTGAGGTAAATTTTCTTGAGAACCACAAGATCGGTTTCAATAAAATTATTTGTACTAACCGACGCATGAGTTTACAATAATTGATGATTAGCGATAAGAACCCTGAAGAGTGCGACGCAACAAAAGTTCAATCAAGGCCAAAAGTTGGGCCAATAATTATTTTACAGCGATCATGCTGATCTCCACATTCACAAATTTTGGCAATGCCGACACCTGTACAGTTTCTCTTGCAGGAAAACTGGCATTGCTATCAAAATATTTTCCATACACTTCATTGATCTCTGAAAAACGATTCATATCAGTAATAAAAATTGTGGTCTTCACTACGTTGTGAAAAGTCATGTCTGCTGCAGTTAGTATTGACCGCAGATTATGCATCACCTGATGGGTTTCCTGTTGTATATCCTGGTTTTTCAATGCGCCAGTAGGTGGATCGATGCAAATTTGACCGGAAATAAAAAGCATATCTCCCGCAAGGATGGCCTGGTTATAAGGCCCGATGGGAGCTGGTGCTGATGTTGTATTGATAATTTGTTTTTCCATTCATTTTATTTAAGGATAACGAATTTAGGTTTATGCCCTTTCTTTGCAAAAAATAATGTATGCGGCTGGTGGTATTGACAAATGAACAATTGAAAGAGGAACTTTTATCGAACGGAGTAAGTGATTATTGTAAAATTGATTGGATCAATTCTCCAAAAGAGCTTTTATCGCATACGGATGCAGATGCGGTGATCGACCTGTTATTTGAACATAATGGTTATGATATTTCTCATTTAAATCATTATTTAACGAAGCCGGTTTTTGTGAATTCAATGAATAAAACGATCGTTGAAATTGGATTGCCTTTTATTCGTATAAATGCATGGCCGGGTTTCTTAAAAAGAAATATTACCGAAGTATCTATTGCTGACGAGGTAAATAAAAATAAGGCAGAAAAAATTTTGAGTTTATTGAACAGGAAAGCAGAATGGGTTCCTGACATAAAAGGGTTTATCTCTCCAAGAATTGTAAGCATGATAATTAATGAAGCGTATTTTACTTTAGAAGAAAAAGTAAGTACAAAAGAAGAGATCGATATTGCAATGAAGCTTGGAACAAATTATCCTTATGGGCCTTTTGAATGGAGTAAAAAAATTGGTTTGAAAAATATTGCAGCTTTGTTGACTGAATTATCTCTAACTGAAAAAAGATACCAACCAGCAAGTCTATTATTAAAAGAAGTGAAAGAACAATAATGGCATTGATATTAAATATTGATACTGCAGTTGATGTTGCTTCCATTTGCCTTGCAAAAGATGGAATGGTCTTATCTATTGCTAAAAATGAAAGTCAAAAAGATCATGCTTCATGGCTTCATATTGCTATTAAAGAGATTTTTGAAAAAAATAATTTGGAGTTGAGATCAGTTGATGCTATTGCCGTAACCGGTGGTCCCGGGTCATACACTGGTTTAAGAATTGGCATGGCAACTGCAAAAGGAATTTGTTTTGCATTAAATAAACCTTTGATCAGCCTGAATACTTTATTGGTAATGGCGAATGCTGCTAAAGATGTCCTCAAGGACTCCTTCCGAGAAAGGGCGGATCTTCTTTGCCCAATGATCGATGCAAGAAGAATGGAAGTATTTACAGCGATCTATACAAAAGAACTGCAGATAGTAAAAGAGCCTGTCGCAATTACATTGAATGAAAATAGTTTTACTGAATATTTTTCCAATAATAGCATTTGTTTCTTTGGAAATGGCAGTAATAAGTTCCAGGCAATCGAAAAAAAACCGCAAGCATTTTTCAGAGATATAAAAACTGATGCTTCATCAATGATCTCATTATCTGAAATAAGCTTTACTGAAAAAAAGTTCGCTGATCTTGCTTATGCCGAGCCCTTGTACCTGAAAGAATTCTATACGCCTGCAAAATGACATTTAGCAAATGAAAGCTAATTTTGTCCAAAGGATTCTTTTGGAGCTTACCTTTAATGCCTAACCAACTAACATGAACAGCTATTCACATACCATTATTCCGGCAACAGAATCGGAACCGGAATTAAAAATTGATACACTTGATATCAAGAAAGCCGCCATTATTCTTCGGGCTGTTAATCATAAACTGAGACAGGTAATCTTAAAATATATTGGAGAAAAAGGCCAGGTAACGGTAACCGAAATCTTCGAACACTTGCTACTTGAACAAGCCGTGGCATCACAACAACTTGCTATATTAAGAAGAACAGGCTTTGTAAAAACCAAAAGAGAAGGAAAATTCATTTATTATTCGGTAAGCAGGCAAAGATTGCTGGATCTCAATGTGTTTGTGAGCAATCTATTAGAGCAGTAGTGTTGATTCTTGTTAATATTTTCG
>JGI24806J26614_1000250_pt1 | contig 14542 bp, 10 predicted proteins | sample Kansoi200umMDA_FD_26614 | JGI IMG/M metagenome (IMG submission 26614)
CTTGAAAAGAGAAGATTCACCTACCGATGTAATCGCTGTAATATATTTGCCAAATAACAAAAAAAGGGGAGATGTTACCAGATTCAAATTACTTTCAGATATTTATCTTGAAGCCTTTCAANTGGCGTATTCGGGGCAATATTGGAAAGCTATGACACTAAACGGAGTTCTGACATCCTCTTTAATCTCAAATAGCTATAATATTACCAGAATATGTCTAGAAAATGGTGCCTTGGCAGCAAGCATATCGGGAAACGGACCTGCGATTGCTGCAGTAGTAAATGAGGACAAAGCCCAAAAAATTAAATCAATCTTATCGAATTTAGACGGCAGGGTTATAGTATCGGCCACAAACAACGAGAAAGCATCAGCAGTGAGAGAAGTTGGTTAAAATATTTGTAACAAGGTCTATTTTAAATGGTAACGTTTGTTGTCCACCAAGCAAAAGCTATACTCACAGAGCAATTTTCATTTCTTCTTTGGCGCATGGGAATTCACATATTATTAATCCACTAATTTCAAGGGATACTCTTGCAACAATTGACGCATGTAGAGCATTTGGAATAAAAATAAGAAGAAGAGGACAAGAATTAATTATTTCTGGAAAAGATACTCTAAAAATTCCTGATGATGTTATCAATGTGGAGAACTCTGGAACAACAATGCGTTTCGTTACTGCTATTTCATCGTTAGTAAAAGGAGGATATGTTGTAATCACAGGAGATGATAGTATAAGAAAAAGACCAATGGGACCACTATTATTAGCCTTGAAACAACTTGGCATTAATTGTTTCTCTGCCAGAGAAAATGATAGAGCACCTATTATTGTACAGGGAGGAGAAATTGGTGGAAAACAGGTTACTATTGATGGCTCTATATCAAGTCAGTTTATTTCAGGAATTCTAATAGCAGGTGCTTGTGCTGAATCAGAAATTTCTCTCAGTGTAGTCGGAAAGCAAGTCTCAAAAACCTACATAGAATCAACCATTAATGTGATGTCTAAATTTGGCGCAGAAATAAGGTATTCCAGAGATTATAAAAGATATCATATATTCAATAATAGATATCAGGCTACTACGTTTACTATACCAGGAGATTTTTCTACTGCAGCGTTGTTGTTATCTGCAGGTGCCCTCGTAGGCAATGGGATAACTGTTGGTAACCTAGATTTTTCGTTACCACAAGGCGACTCAAAAATTCTTGAAATTCTGAAGAAAATTGGTGCAGTAATTAGTATAAATAAGAAAAATGGTACTGTGAAGACTGTAGGAATTGAAGAACTTGATGGAGGAGAATTTGACCTCTCAGATACNCCAGACTTGCTTCCTGTTGTCGCTATTTTGTCTCTAAAGTCNAGAAATCCTGTAAGGATATNTGGAGTTTCTCACACACGTTACAAAGAAACAGATAGATTAAGAATAATTGCATCTGAACTAAGAAAACTTGGAGTAAATACGAAGTTATTTCCTGATGAAATTATGATAATCTCACCAAAAAAACTAAAAAATGCACTGCTTGATTCCCACAATGATCATAGGCTTTTTATGAGCTTTGTAATAGCTGCCATGTTGACAGAAAAATCTGTTGTAGATGGGGTCGAATCAGTCGATGTTTCTTACCCTTCATTTGTGCAAGACATGAAAAGAATTGGTGCAAAATTAAGTTAGTTTTGATTTTATTTCCATTTCTGTAAAGTTTGAAAGTATAACAAATTAACATAAAGGCAATATATATGACACACAAATGGTATCAATATCCATAAAATGACTGGCAATATCTTGGGGGAGAAACTCACTTTAACTAGTTTTGGTGAAAGCCATGGAAGATGTGTTGGTATGGTACTAGACGGCTGCCCTTCCGGACTTCCACTCTCCGAATCAGATTTACAAAGTGAATTAGATAAGCGTAAACCGGGGCAATCAATAATTACAACCCAGAGAAAGGAAGAAGATAAAGTTGAAATATTGTCAGGAATTTTCAATGGTCATACAACTTCAGCTCCCATATGTGCGATAATATGGAACAAGGATTCAGATTCTAGACCGTATGAAGTGATTAAGAATAGTCCAAGACCGGGTCATGCAGATTATCCATCTTTTATAAAATATGGGGGATTTGCCGATTATAGAGGGAGTGGGAGATTTTCTGGAAGATTAACTGCAACAATGGTCATGGGTGGGGCGATAGCACAAAAGCTCTTGAAGTACTCGTTAGGCATAGAAACTATTGCCTATACTATTCAGATAGGTCAAATTGGTTGCAATTCTTTATCATATGAAGAGGCAAAACAAAATAGGTATACGAACGAGGTCCGATGTCCCCGTCCTGAAATTGCCGAAAAAATGAAATCCATTATTATTGATGCGAGAAAAAATGGCGATTCACTGGGAGGGATTGTTGAATGTATATCCGTAGGATTGCCGGTAGGATTGGGAGAACCGATATTCTCGTCCATGGAATCTGACCTCAGTAAAGCATTATTTAGTATACCATCCGTAAAGGCTATAGAATTTGGATCTGGTTTTTCGGGAACAAAGCTAAAAGGATCTGAAAATAATGATGAGTATGCAATCTCTAAGGACAATAAGATAATAACGATGACAAACAATTCTGGAGGAATTTTGGGAGGCTTAACTAACGGAATGCCATTAGTAATCAGAATTGGATTCAAACCACCATCGTCTATTGCAAAAAAACAAAAAACAGTAGATCTAGTTTCAAATTCCGAATGTGAAATTGTTGTTCCAGGAAGGCATGACCCCTGTGTTGTTCCTCGAGCTATACCTGTGGTTGAGTCTTTAGTCTCTTTGATTTTGGCTGACCACGCGATTAGATGGGCGCTTATTCCACCGGTGTTAGGCGATACANAAAAAAATGAACAATGAAAACGAGCTCAAACTAGAAAAATTACGCGATGACATGCGAATTGTAACTGCAGACATAATAAAGCTAGTGCAAAAAAGGATGAGTATTGCAAGTGAAATTGGAAATATCAAGGATAATCTTATGATGAAAATAGAAGACATTTCTGTTGAACAAGATATTGCACGATATGTTCGCGAATTAGGAACACAATTCGGCTTGAATAATGAGTTTATAGGTAAATTATTGAATTTATTACTTTTAGAGTCAATAAATATTCAGAAAGCAAAAACCTCAAAAAAAGAAGCAAAGTTGGATCATATGGGCATGTTCTTGAAAGCAAAACAACTCGAGTCGGAAGGTAAGAAAATAATTCATTTGGAAGTTGGCGAGCCAGATTATCTGCCTCCAGTTAATGTCAAAAATGAATTACTGAAAACTTTCGAGAAAAAAAGAATTCACTACACTCAGACCAATGGAGTTCCTACGCTAAGAAAGTTAATAGCACAAGAAAGATCAGTAAAGGAAGAAAATGTAATAATTACTCCTGGGGCAAGGTTTGCAGTATTTAGTGCAATGGTGTCTAATTTATCAATTGGGGATGAACTAATCATTTCTGAGCCGGCGTGGCCTGCTTACAGGGATTGTGCAAATTTTATTGGTGTAAAGGTCAAGGCAATCANGACTAACGTAGAACAAAAATGGGATCTCGATTTGGATCAATTAGAGCAGCTGATTACTTCGAATACTAAAATGATAGTTCTAAATTCCCCGAATAATCCAACAGGAAAAATAATTCGAGAAAGAGAGATTGATGATATCCTCAAATTGGCTAGAAAAAATGACATATTTGTACTTAGTGACGAAGTATACTCGATGTATTCCTTTATCCCATATAAGAGCATTTTAGACTTTGGATATGATAAGAGTGTAATGGTATCTTCATTTTCAAAGAGCCATGCTATGACGGGCTTTAGAGTTGGATATGCGATAAGTTCAAAGGATATAATAGATAGAATATCAAAAATTCAAGCGATAGCGATAACGAGTGTTGCAGAACCAATGCAGTATGCCGCTATTGCAGCGGTGAATAGTAACGTTACCAAGAATATGNCTTTAATAAAGAAACGGCTAGATTTCATAAAAAGCGAGTTAGAAAATCTACCTTGCCAATTCGTCAATCCAGACGGAGGTATGTACTATTTTGTGAGATTTAACAATAGCCTAGATGTGAATAAGATAATATTCAACCTGTTAAATGAAGGGGTCGCAGTAGCTCCTGGGATTGGTTTTGGAGAAACATATTTTGATTTCATAAGAATTTCAGCTTGTCAACCAACGAAATTGCTAAATGATGGATTAAAAATAATAAAAAAAGTTACGAATGTGTGAAACAATGGTTACATCCTTGGCGATAGTAGGTATAGGTAAAATGGGTCTCTGGTTTTGCAACTATTTTTCAAAGAAAAATAACTTTAATGTATCATTGTATGATAAGAGAAATATCAATTTAGATTTAAAAAAATATCCCAACAACATAANTGTCTGCAAATCCTTGGAGACATGTGTTAGAAAAGCTGACATAGTAATTGTATGTGTACCAATTAGGATAACAATTGCCGTCGTTAATAAGTGCACACCTATAATGAAAAAAGGTGCTTGTATAGTAGAGATAACATCACTCAAAACCAATATCTTTGATTCTTTGTTGAAAATTCCAGATCATTTGATACCCCTCTCAATTCATCCAATGTTTGGTCCAGGAGCCAAGCAGTTACGTGATACAAAAATACTGATTATACCGGTTAGGAACAAGAGGAAAGAGCAGAGATTAGTAAAATCTTTATTTAATGAAGCGAAAACAATAGTAATCAAAAGTCCAAAGTATCATGATGCATTAATGGCTGTAATTCTAGGAATGGTTTACTACGTTAATTTGTTATTAGGTGTCACTTTAAGCAATGAAAATATTACATTATTAAAGAAATTCTCTGGAACTACTTTTTATCTTCAAGCACTGTTATTTGAAAGTATATTAACAGACAATTCGTCACTTATATCATCACTATTNGCAGATAACAAGGAATTATTAAAATATCTAAAAAAATTTAATGAAGAATCAATTAAATTATTCTCCATGTTAACCAAAAATAAGGTTGAGCTTGAAAAAAGTATTAATAAAATAAAGAAAAATTATCCCAACAAAAGAAACATTGTGTCGTCATATGAAAAAATGTATTCAATATTAACAGAAATGAACAACAAGTGAATTAAAATATATTGTGTCAGATANCAGTGGATGAAATAAATACTTCAATCATTGACTCAAATTTACTATTGCAATGATTGGCGTTAATCAACTTTTTACACATTTAGATAATTTATGATAAAAAAAGTTGTTACAGACTTATGCTGCGTAAATAATTCATGCAAAAAGGCAAGATTATACCTGGAATCTTTCCTAGGAACGAAGGATGAATGCATAGAAGGATTTCTCAGTTGCAAAATTTGTAAGTCGAAATATCCCATAATTCAAGGTGTTCCAATAATATTGGAAAACTTTCATGAATACGCATGTCAAAGAATTATTACATTTGGTAAGTGGATAGTAAATTCTAAATCATCTCAAATAAAGTCGTTTTCTTAAATCAGAAGGAACAAAAATTCGTGGTCATACATACAATGACCGCTACGAAGAGAACGGTATTTGGTATAATGTTTATCTGAATACTCACAGTGGTTACCATTCAGATGATAGATTATTGTCTCTGTTGAAGAAGCAAATAAAACCTCATCACGTTTACAAGATGTTGACAAACGATGACCTAAATTTAAGCGGAATTGGACTGGACATTGGTTGTTCTGTAGGTTCAAGCACCATTGAATTGTCAAAAAAGCTATCATATGTCTTTGGAATAGATCTTTCATTTTCGTTCATATTAGAGGCAAGAAAAATAATGCACAATAGAAATAGAAGAAACATGGAATTTATTGTAACAGATGCTACGAATCTTCCGTTTAAATCGAAATTCTTTCATAGTATAGTTGCCTTAAATGTTATTGATAGATTAGATTTCGTCAAATTAATTCTTTCCGTAAATANTTCTATCAAAAAGAATGGAAAATTGATTCTAATTGATCCTTATCATTTTGTCGACTATAATGGTAAAGATAAGTTTGATTCGATCCAAATCAGGAAAAGATTAGAAAAATTTGGATACAAAATAAAGAATGAAGAGTCATATATCCCATGGATAATGAAAATAAATGAGAGGTCTTATCTCTTTTACTTTGTGGATTTTATAGAAGCAAAGAAAAATGATTAAAATTCCTCTGGAATTTATCAATATAAATTTTTATGTAATTCAAGGCAAGAGTACCAACGACTTGTCAGACTCCGATTCAAATAGTTCTAAGCTCTCTTATTCCTATTTCTTAGTGGATTTGCAATAGAGTCCAGCGTATTTCCAATCAGGAAAAATGCCAAACCTGTTAATGCAATCATAAGTCCAGGAGGAACAATCCACCACCATATACCCCGTGACGCAGCATCTGCAGTGTTTGCGTCGTGGAGTATTTGTCCCCAAGTAGGTAATGAGGGATCTCCTAACCCGATAAAACTCAATGCAGCTTCNGTAAGTATTGCTGCAGGCACGGCGATTGCTATGCTTGCAAATGTCAGTGGAAGTAGTTGTGGGATTATGTGTTTGAAAATTACCCTTATATCTGACTGCCCCATTAGTTTAGCTGCCTCCACATACTGAAAGTTGCGCGTCTGTAATGCTATACTTCTAATTACTTTTGCAGTTCCCATCCAGCTAAAAATTAGTAAAAATCCAATTATTAAAAAGATGTTACGCCCATAAGTAATCGACAGAAGAATAAGTAGAGGCAAGGTTGGCAACGCATAAAATATATCATTGACTCGCATCATTGATTCATCAGTTCTCTTTCCTCTATATCCAGCTACTACACCATAAATAAGTCCAATAGCTATTGAAAATATTGAAACAGTTAGTCCTATGAATAATGCTATAGGGATTCCCCATATGATCCCAACAGCAAGATCTCTTCTCAAGTCATCAGTTCCCATGATACCAAATACTTTACCTCCAAGAATTAAGCCAGCATCTTCTACGCTACTGTAATTATCAAATAAAAAAAACTTTTCTGATATTTGATACACTCCTTTAAGGACATTTGGTTTATTCGTATCTGAAAATATTACCACTTGCGGTTCCAGACCAGATATTGAATAATTAAACAAGCTTTGGTATTGATTCAAAGCCTCTTTGACATTTTCGTTTGTAGAAAAGATTCTGTCTGAAAAAGTAGTGTTCGTGTTACTCGACGGAGGTAATGATGAATAATAAACAGTAAAAGTATTGTTGTCTGGTCTCTTAATGTCAATTTGCAAAACGGGAGGTATATCACCATATTTAGCAGAGTAAAGAAACATAATGTCATCAGGAAAGCTATCNGCTTGCATATTGACTTCAAATCTATAGTTATCTACTCTAATCCCTTCTGATAGTTCTGAAATAACTTTTGCATCGTTCCTATCTAACGATAAATGCTCAAATTCCTTGGGTCCAAAAAAATTGGTCCAAGAAGGAGCCACTGTTTTTGGATTATTAATCCAATAATCTGGATCATTCCANCGAAAATAGGATTCAATTGGTATGATTAATGGGGCGANTGCACTCAATAACAATAGAAAACCAATTATTGATACTCCAATAATACCACGACGAGATNTTAATAAACCTANCAGTAATTTTTTTTGCAATAAATTAGTTACCTTTCACCCTAGGGTCCAACAGAGTATAAGAAATGTCAGTAATGAATATTGTTACCAAAAAAATTATCGTAGAAACAAAAGTGAGACCAATTATAATTGGGACATCAAGCACACCTATTGCATCATAATAAAGTTTTCCCATGCCCGGCCAATCAAAAACGGCCTCTGTAATTATTGCCCCTCCAAAAGAAGCCGCCAATGCCAGCCCTACAGCAGTAGCTATCGGAGGTCCAGCGTTTCTAAGCGCATGCGAATATAAAATTCTTCGTCTCGAAATCCCCATCGTTCTTTTTGCATGGATAAAATCTTCATTCANGATGTTTATCAAGAAATATCTCACAATATACGCCCANGCACCAAANGAAACAATAATCAATGTAATTAGTGGCAAGGCCATATGATATAGCAGATCAAGAACATAAGTAGGGTCAGAAGGCGAAGACANTGGTGTTGCCCGAGCTGGGAATATATGTAATGTGTATGCAAANAGTAGGATCATTAGCATNGCTACCCACCATGATGGAAAGCTGTTACTAAATATTGCAAAAATTGAATTGGATTTATCCCACCACGATCCTTCTTTACCNGCGACATANGTACCTAGAAAAATACCAATAACAGTAACGCATATAGTTGCTGTAGTAAACAACAATATAGTTTTTGGAACTTTTTCGAATATTATATCCCTTACGTTAGATGAGCCATAATCTGTAGTAAAAAATTGAGACCTTCCCAAATCCAAAGTCATCACACTAATAATTCTGTGAATTAAATTTGATGGACTCAAAGAACCTTGATCCAAACCAGCGATTTTAGATCTAAATTGGGTTTGATTATTTATATAAGATGACCTTTCAGCTGAACTCTCAAATTTAAGTGTTCCCTGATTTACTTCCTCTACCACTTGATTTCGTATAGACTCTTTCTGTAGTTTATCGAAAGTTGAGCCAAGTAGAATCACGGTTATAAACAAAGTTGCGAACAAAACCAAAAACATATTAAACGAACGAAATAGTAAAGTTCTTCCTAAGCCCAAATGCGTTTACTTTATTATATTATCAACATATCTTAATAAATGCATCATCTTCAATCATTTTATCTGCTGAACATGATTGGCAGATCGACATCTTTGCATTCCAATCAAAATAGGTTAAATCTATTAAGTTAGTCTTTGACAGTAGGATTTGGCACACTTATAAAAATACCACTACGGATATCAGGCCTTAGAGCATAATTACTCTTTACAAATAATTCAAATTCATTTGGCCCAATAGACATTGCTTTAGTTGAGGTACCATTAATTGGAATCTTAAAATTACCCTTATCATCAATCCATTTCCCCTCTCCTTGTGTTATGAGATGATTGTCCTTATCAAAAATAAAATATGTTAATGTAGCATTACTGTCATAGTTACCACCAACAGTGACATTACCTGAAATTGTTATTGGCGAGCCCCTTGTAACTACTTTTGGTTGTTGAACCTTTTCAAATTTCGCTAATTTCGCAGTTTCAAAATTAGACCAATATCCTTTTACAAATGGATAAGAACTATCTCTAAATGCCACGAGGGATATTACTCTTCCTGTTGGATTATAGTTCTTAATTTCATACGGTCCATTACCAATTATTGCGTGGTTATGTTCTGTTATCCATTTTATGCTTGCATCATATCTCTTTATTGCCTCATCAACAGTAACTATTCCCTTTAATGGGGCAGGTACGAACCGTTCTGCTTTCATTTTTTCCAGTTCTTGCTTTATAGCCTGTGCGTGACTGGGTATTATCAAGGATAACCATTCAATGTTCTTGACAGCTGCTTCTGATCTTGTGTACGCAAAGATTTTGTTTTTTACCAATCTCTCTGTTGCAGCATTGATTTCCCAAGGAGATGTGGCCCAAACCGAAGCAAAATCAGCAATTTCCTTCTTATCAAAATGCCAATAGTCAACGAATGATATAACATTACTGTCATTTAGAAACTTAGTGCCACGAAGATATTTTAATGCAACTTGGGCCTGTGCGGCGTACTCGGGGTCATATGTAAGATCAGTTGAATTATTCTTGGATGACCACTCATATAGAAAGTAAAGGGGATAAAGTAGATCAGCCTTGTTCATAGGCTGACCATTTTGCCAGTTTGAATATACTATATGAAACGTAACCTTACTTTTGGATGTATTCTTTCCAACCTCGTCCCATCTTTGGTTATGCGGATTCCATGTTAGAGCATCACTATCTACCGCAAGTCTCTTATCTGGCCCCATAGTGGTAATATTTGTCCATTCATTTCTCAAAGGAATCACTTCGCCATTATATGGATTTCTAGATGTAGCGGGATCGGAGACTAATGAAACAATATTTGTGCAGTAGATATCTTTACAACCACCAACACTATTCCACGCCCCTTGATAAATTTCCTTTACACCAACGTTTATAGTGCTTGTATTTTTTGTTGACCTTGCGTTTATGAGGGACTTACTGGTAGAAATACCTGCGCCAAAGTCATTTATTAGTCCCTTAATTGAAGAGGATGCTACATATGGATCAATATTTTGAGTTGCAAAAATTCTTACAGATTCTTGTATCCCCAAAGTTAATGCTTGTCGTAATAATTCATTTCGTTCCTCTTCCGAGGTAAAATTAGAAAATGCTATTCTCTGTGTTATGTCATCTAGAGAAGAATTTTGATAGTTCCAAAATGCCGGATTTGTCCATCCAGGCATACTACTAAAATATGGTGCGTACATTTGAGCCGCCGTACTAGGATTGTACCTGACAAATTCAGAGGTTCCTCCGAAGGCTTCTGTATAGACTTGCCAACTTAACTCCTGTGGATCTGTGCCATAGACTATGAGGTTTGCTTTATTTAAATCACCATAGTCTCGTTGTACGGTAAAGCCAATATTTTCAAGTTGATTTGCAAGAGTTTCACCCATAGACTTTCTTGGTAAATCATCGCTTCTTATCAAAATTTTGATTGAGATTGGTGTTCCTTTGTATGTCCATTTACCGTCTAGCTTTGTAGCACCATTTGAAATCAATGTTTTTTCTATTATATCTTTTGCGAGAGTTGGATTATATTTGAAATTGTAAGACTCTAGAACTGGAATAAGAGTTTCATATTCAGGTGAGGAGATTCCAAACGGGTCTATCTGAACACTTCCATAGCCATTTAGAATCTCATCTACGATAAATTCACGATTTATCAAGTAATTTACTGCAAAACGGATTTCTTTGAATTGGAATGGATTTAAAATGTTTGGATTCTTTGATGGTGCGGGATTTAACAGGAAGGCGAATGAACCCGCATTTTTTTCATAAATTTTTACATTAGGGTCGTTTGAAATAGATGCTACTGATTCTAGAGGTATTCTAAAGTAGTATGTGTCAAGATTTCCTGTTTGAATATCATGCAAAGCTCTATTCCCGTCCAGATATTGAATGAATCTTATGTTATCGGTATATGCACCCTTTTGACTTGATTCGAGTGCATTCATAGTAGTAAATGAAGAAACGAATACTAATAATATCAAGGCTAAAACGAGTGCGACCTTGGATATTTCTGTCAATTGTTTTGTGGTATAGGTAAGAGATTTATGAATTTTCTCAATTGACGGGTTGTTCCTAAAACAAAATAATATAGGCCTATGCTAACTTGTTCTATGGCATCTAGAGCTTCAAGATATAAGAAACAACTCTCTTTATTATTAGAAAATGAAGTAATCTCAGAAGATCTTTATCGTCATTTTATTAATAGGGGCCTAAATGTTATATCACCTTCAAATGACTTTGGACTCGACTATTTGGGTGAAATCTTACCCGAGATAATTATTGGTGCTTCTTCTGGGTATATCAATAAGATGAAGGTGCCATATCAAGCCACAAGCTATGTTGCAGCAAGAACAAATCAAAGTGGTAAAGGGGTTTACATTTACAAGATTAATCATAAACCTGGTGGTGGCGTCATATCTCTAAGTGGCGGTACGAGAAAATTAGTGGATAGTGTATTTGCCTCCACTCACAGAATATTGATGGGTTCAAAAGCAATGATGATAAGCGCTGACAATCTAGTCGTCAACAGAGAACAAATTTGGAATTGGCAATTTTTTGGAAATGCTTTAAGAGAATCTAATCCACATGTCTACGAAGACCTCATGAAGCTAAGAGATAAAATAAATACAAATTCAATTTTTCGTCAATTTGTTGTAGCCAGATCTGATAAAACATTTCTTAGACTAAAGTTGGCTGATCTCTACCAGAAAAAGCAAATAAAAATTCTTGATCCCAAAAATGGAATCAATGTAGTCTTTTTGACTAATGAATCCGGATATAATTACGCCTCAAAGTTAATTCCTGAATCAGATCTAGTTGATTATATTGTAACAGGTATAAAATTTGATATGCATACAGCAATGAACCAAATTAGACGACTATATGATATAGATCTGATCCTGAACGACGGAGGACGAATTATGTCTAATTCTGTGCGCGATCTGGGTATATTGGGAGAAGAGAGAGTAACACTTGAACCATATCCAGGAGATAGGTTCATTCCTCAAAGTGAAAGAATTGATCCAAAATCCGTACTTGGAACAGAAGGAGATGGAATTGATGGAGGAGAGGTTAAGAATTCAATTAAGATACAATCGACAAAAATAGGAAATGAGATTGCCAATGTCTATCTATACCCACTAAATGAGGAATTGTGCATTTAGCTAAAAATACGAATGTCACAATAAACTGATTACAATATGATATACAATTCGATANCAAGAATCCACATTTGGATCGAAGTTATTTATATTACCTTTTACATCCATTTGGATTATAGAGTTTTCTTATGTTTGTGTGATACCTTTTTTTTCAGAGAATCTGTCATTTCATCAAAAAGTTTTGCCAAGTCCCAACCAATATTGGTATAAGAAATGTTACCATGAGGTGATATAATGTGTACATCAATTTCGTATCTCTTCCTAGCCCCCTGGACACTTCTTAATTTTATATGGCAGCGAGCTTGCTCTATATCAGGATGAATTTTTCTTATGAATCTGGTAATATTTGTAAATTTAGACTTGGCCAGCTCTGCGTCAAATGGTTCATCTGGTAATCCTACAATAAACATTGGAATATTTTCCTCCATCTTTTCCCCCAACAAAGCAACTATGTCTCTATAAGTAATGATTCCCTGAATCTCATCCCATACTTTAATTATACAATAGGTAGATCCTGCACTTAACATCCTCTCACAAACTACCTGGAGACTTTCATCGACGTTAGCAGTTATCACATCGTCATTTGCCAACCCTGAAACTTCAATCGAAAACCTATCTTCAGCTTTGTCAATACCTACTGATTTTTTGCCAATTCTCTCAGAAGGTAACATTACTTTCATAATGTCAGAGGAGGTTATAATACCAACCAGGCGACCGTTGTCTACTACAGGCAAATGATCAATCCTTCTCCTTTTCATTATGGATCTAGCAGAGGATACACTTTTGTGAGAATCGATGACTATTGGATCACTGGTCATTAAGTTTGATGCAAGGACTCGCAGTTTGTTTTCTACCAAATGCTTACTTATTAATTCAACAATTCGCTTGGCTGAAACTTGGCCCTCAATTTTACCGTTGTGAACTACGGGTAAGGTTCTCATCCTGTAATGGCTCATTATACGTGCAGCTTCGCCAATTACACTGTCCCTTGTCAATTCGGGTATGATTTTTCCAACTAATGATGGCCTTGTGGTTTTGATGTCTTTGATTCCTATAATATCCCTAATAGTCAACGCCGCTATTTTTCCTGATAACTCAATGAATATGTCATAGGAATTAGTTTCAACAAGGTCGCTGATTATTTTTGATGGCGGTTCATTCATGGATATTATAATTGGAGGATCCATTAGATTTCTAACACGTACACCGCGAATTGCATTGAGATGACCATAATCTCTGTTTATTGACAACTTCTAGGAGTATGTTTTCTAGCACATTAAAGGTTTTATGGAACTAACGCGGCATTACATACAACAGCCTCAGTTAGTTATTATATGATTGTATGAAAGGTTTGTTATGACTGCAAATATTGCAATTAATGGCTTTGGTAGGATAGGAAGATGCTTCCTGAGAGCTGCTCTAAAAGATAAGGAGTTTCAGGCGTTGGCAAAGATAGTAGCAATAAATGACCTAACTGATGCCAAGACCCTCGCACATCTCTTCAAATATGATTCGACCTTCGGAAAATATGAGGGTGAGATAGCGGCTAATGAAGACGAAATTGTTATAGACGGAAATATACTGAAGGTATTATCTGTAATGGATCCTTCTGAACTACCCTGGAAAGATTTGGATATTGATCTTGTTGTTGAATCTACAGGAAAATTTAACGATTCCAAGACAGCTATTAAACATATAAGCGCCGGAGCCAGCAAAGTAATAATTTCAGCTCCTGCTTCCAATCCAGATGCGACGATATTAATGGGAATTAACGATGCAGTGTATGATGATGATAAACACAAGATAATTTCAATGGCTTCCTGTACGACTAATTGTCTTGCACCAGTACTCAAGACAATAAACGATAAATTCGGTATAGAAAGTGGGTATTTGACCACATGCCATGCATATACTAACGATCAAAGAATTTTGGACCTACCACACAAAGATCTTAGAAGAGCACGAGCAGCCATGATGTCTATAATACCGACTACAACTGGGGCGGCAAAGGCCATTGGTTCTGTAATACCAGAATTAAGTGGTAAAATGGATGGTATGGCATTAAGGGTTCCAGTAAGTAATGGTTCGATAGTAGACATAGTCCTAACATTGAAAAATAATGTTACTAAAGATGAGGTCAACAAAGTGCTGAAAAACTCATCAAAT
>JGI24806J26614_1000251_pt1 | contig 14542 bp, 13 predicted proteins | sample Kansoi200umMDA_FD_26614 | JGI IMG/M metagenome (IMG submission 26614)
CGCATTTAATCCTAAAGACCAGATGGTTTATTATGTGCGCACCATTTATACTGGCAGTGTGCCTGCCACGTATATCTGGCGTTGGAACCCCAGGGTTTGCCCCGGAACCACATTGCCTGTTTACCAGAGTTTGCCTAATACAGATATTGCCGGGCTGGTTTTTGATGCTAACGGCCTTGGTTACTGGATGGAATTTACTGGTGTCGGTCCATATACACTTCACCTGCGCACGGTGGATTTCAGTACGCCTACGCCAACACTCGGAGGATTGAAAACGATTGCGCTGCCAGGTGGTGTTACTATCAATAATCTTAACGGCGACCTGGTACTTACGCCTTCAGGAATTATGTTATTTTCTTTTGATGATAAATTGCTGACGGTTAATTATAAAGATTATCCAACGCCAAATCCTCTTGTGGCTACCTATATCGGACCTGTGAAAAGGCCTACAGGCGCCAGCCTTGTCGGGTTGGCCTATGCCGACGGCAAAATTATCGGTTCGTATTCCGGCGGGGGTTGTCCTTATAAAGAAATTAATATTTTAACCGGTGATACTTCTGCGATATCATATGCGGGTGGCCGTGGTACGGTCGATTTTACCAATATTACTTCCGGTATTGGCGTAGCAAAAAAACTGGTTTCTGCAACACCGACAGGAGTTGCCGGCCAATACGATATATCCTATGATATTACAGTCAGGAATTTCGGTAACGTTCCCGATTCAAACGTTCAGCTGCTTGATGATCTTGGTGGGGTTTTCGGTGTTGCCAATGTTTCTAACGTGAATGTAAGTTGGGTGGGCCCGGCTCCTGCAAATTTTGTTTTCAACCCAACTTACCAGGGGAAGTCGCCGGTTTTTAATATTTTCAATGCATCCGTTAATAACATCTTACCTAATTACCCGGTAAGCAATAATAATTTCACTGTTCGTATTTCGCTGCGGGTATCTAATGTGGCGATAGGGGTAGTTTATAATAATAATGCAATAGCAACTGCCACCGGTTACCAGAAAGTATCGTTAAGGGATGTATCTACTGACGGTTCTTCTCCTGACCTTAATACAAACGATAAAGCGGATGATACCGGCGAAGACAGGCCTACGCCTTTCGTAATATCCGTTGCCGCAGAAACACCTCCCTGTGCCGCTTTGAACACAATTTTGTATAGCCAGGATTTTGGAAGCGGAACCGGTTTGTCATCCGCATTACCTGGCACAGTGAAGAGCGAATACGCTCCTTCGGTAACACAGCCCATTCCTACTGATGCATATACCATTTCAAATAATGCAAACGCGGGAAACACTTCCCGCTGGGCGTCATTTTCAGATCATACCGGAAATGCAAACGGGCAAATGATGCTGGTGAACGCCGATGTTCAGTCTAATAAAATTTTTATAGACACCATCGATATACAATGCGGAAATTTGAAATATTCATTTTTTGGATATGCGGCATTTTTAGGGAATGCGTCGTACGGAACTTTCTGTAATGCTTTCGGCGGAATGAAATATCCCAAGCTGGTATTCACCATACGAAATGCAATCAATGGAACTATCATAACAAATATTTCTACCCCTGATATTACTACTAACAGCTGGACGCAGTACGGCATGAAGTTCGTAATGCCAACAGGTGTAACACGCGTGATACTTGAAATTTATAATGGTGCAGAAGGAGGTTGTGGTAATGATGTGGCACTGGATGATATCCAGTTTGGTCTCTGTGATCCGCAACCCTCGGTAACAGCATCAGGTACCACAGCAGGTTGTATTGGTAGTTCAACAACCTTCTCGGCGAATCTGAATGATACGTCCATCATTGCAGGACAGGAAGCCTATCAATGGCAATCAAGTGCAGATGGAAGTTCATGGACAAACATTACGGGTGCAACAAACGCTGCATATACTATTGCATCTGTAACAGCAGCGGATGCCAGGTATTACCGGGTGCTCGTAGCTTCTGCTGGTAATATTGGTAATGCAACCTGCCGGTATACATCAAATAGTTTTTTACTGGCGACAAAAAATCCTTCTGTTAATCCATCAGGCGCAATTAAAAGTAAACCGCAGATCTGTCCTATGGAAGCCGTTGTGCTCTCCATTACAGGCGGATCATTAGGAACCAATGCAGCGTGGAGATGGTATACCGGAAGCTGTGGCGGAAGCCTGGTAGGAACAGGAAGTTCTATAACTGTTAATCCCACAATAACTACCACTTATTATGCGAGAGCAGAGGGTGATTGTAATTTTACAACCTGTGTTTCTGTAGACGTCATCGTAAACTGTACAACAGGTGTGCTTGAAAATAAATTTACCAGTCTTACCGCGAAACTCTCCGGTAGCCGCTCTCAGCTAAACTGGTCATCGGAAACTTACAAGCTGAAATATTTTGAGGTAGAAAGAAGCGGGGACATGAGGAACTTCATAAAGGTAGGTACCGTGGAAGCGGCGGGACTCTCAGCTGTACAAAAAGATTTCCAGTTTTCTGAAACCCTTGACGAAGCCCAGGGAAGGGTTTACTACCGGGTAAAACTAATTACTACTGAAGGCTTGTTTAGGTACAGCAATGTTGCAGTGGTTCAGCCAAATACAGGAATGAAATTTAAGGTAGCGCCTAATCCCGTGACCAATTACCTGTCTGTTAGTTTATGGTCTGCTAAAGAATCAAATGTTGAATTAAGAATCATTGACGCAGTGGGCAAGGTCATTCTCCGTCAGAACCATTGGCTCCATACAGGTGCAAATACATGGAGTGTAGATGGCATTGACCAGATTGCCGGCGGCATCTATACCTTACAACTTATCCGCGAAAATTTTGTCGCCAATCAGAAGCTGGTGATAGAGAGGTAGCCATTGGATGTTTTGTGTTTTTGCTTTCAATCCCTTCCAACCGCCAATTGGAGGGGATTATTTTTCCCTGGAATTTCAACGTATCAGCGGGTTGTTGCTGATTTTGTTTGCTATTTCGGTTTATCTGTTTGTTTTTCATGATGATCTGAATGGTTAGGTAAAGATGAGAAAATACAGCCCCTTTTACGCGCATATTAGAAGAACGGTTGTTATCCTTCGACGTTCAGCAGGGTTTGCTCGGTGAACGTCAAACGTCAAACGTGAAACGTCAAACGTGAAACGGGAAGGGTGAAATGTGAAAGGAGTAGGATTTTAATGATACTTCTGCATTCTCTGATTAATTCTTTGCAGCTTTGCTCCTTTGCGTGAAATAAAGCCTGCGTAATTCTGCGATCTGGTTTCACGCAAAGAAGTACAAGGAAGGAATGCCGCAAAGTTTAAGCGTAAGTTGTCTACTATACAATTCCATCATACCGTTTTTCTCATTTCACGTTTGACGTTTCACGTTTGACGTTTCACGTTTGACGTTTTAACCTGTATTTTTACTGGCGCATGTATACTTTAAAAAAATCATTAGGACAGCACTTCCTGCACGATAGGGTGGTTTGTGAAAAGATAATCGCTGCGTTGCAGGAAAGGCCTTTCAGGCAGCTGCTCGAGGTTGGTCCGGGCGGTGGTGCCCTAACCGGTTATCTTTTGGCAATAGATCATATCGAATTTAAAGCGGTAGAAATAGACAGGGAAAAGATAGAATACCTGGTGAAGAAGTTCCCGGCAATTAAGGATAAGCTGATTAATGAAAGCATACTTGATATCCAGGCGCCATTCGATACGCCATTTACTATTGTCGGTAATTTCCCTTATAATATTTCAACCCAGATCGTATTTAAAATACTCGATTGGAAAGATCAGGTTGAATGTATGGTTGGTATGTTTCAGAAAGAAGTGGCCGAGAGAATCGCTGCGCCTGAGGGAACTAAGGTTTATGGAATCTTAAGCGTACTGGTAAAAGCTTTTTTTGATGTAGAATATTTGTTTGAAGTAAATGAACATGCGTTTACTCCGCCGCCTAAAGTAAAAAGTGCTGTTATCCGTTTTACGCCCAGGAAGGAAAGGCCTCCCATGAAATCGGAAAAGGCTTTTTTCAATCTTGTTAAAACAGCTTTCAACCAGCGCAGAAAGATGTTACGCAACGGAGTAAAGGGATTATTCAGGCCGGAATTTCTTGAAGAAGAAATTTTCACCAAAAGGGCCGAGCAACTAAGTGTGGATGATTTTGCGTCTCTAACTTTTAAAATGAATTGATTTCAATGCTCCCCAAAAAAGTAATCATTACAGCAAAAGTTCACCAGTACCTGTTAGATGAATTAAAGATAAAGGGGTACGAAGTCATCTATTCCCCGGACATTAGTTATGATGAATTGAAAGCGGCAGTTGCTGAAGTGAAAGGCATTATCATCACCACCCGGATTAAAATAGACAGGCAGATGATTGACAGTGCGCATGCGCTGCAGTGGATAGGGAGGTTGGGAAGTGGGATGGAACTTATTGATGTGGGATATGCAGAAACAAAGGGCATCACCTGCGTCAGCAGTCCTGAGGGAAACCGGAATGCCGTGGCTGAACATGTGCTTGGCGTGCTGCTTGGCCTCATGAATAATATATATAAGAGCCAGCATGAAATAAAACAGGGGAAATGGATCAGGGACGCTAACAGGGGAGAAGAACTGACCGGCAAAACGGTTGGAATTATCGGCTTTGGTAATACAGGCCAGGCTTTTGCAAAATTGCTGGCCGCGTTTAATGTTACTGTTCTTGCTTACGATAAATATACCTGTGATTTTGGTGCCGGTTATATTAAAGAAGTTAACCTCGAACAGATCCAGCGTTATGCCGATGTAATTAGCTTTCATGTGCCGCTCACTGAAGAAACGCTGCATATGGCTAACGATGCATTTTTTAATTCACTTCACCAAAAGCCATATTTCCTTAATGCTTCCCGGGGAAAAGTGCATGACACGGCTGCGTTGATGCGCGCATTGCAAAACAAGAAAATTGCAGGTGCCGGCCTGGATGTACTTGAAAACGAAAAGCTGGAAACTTATACTGCAGAAGAAAGACATAAGCTAGACTGGTTACTCTCCCAGGATAATGTTATCATCACTTCCCACATAGCGGGTTATAGCCACGAGGCATTTTATAAAATGGCGAAGATCATATTGGAGAAACTGGAGGCGAGACTTTGATTTTTTTACCGCAGAACAAGAGAACACAAAGTACCGCAGCGGGTGCACTGCGAACCTCTCCGTCCTCTCGTTCTCTGCGGTAAAAATGGAAGAAAGGTATATTTCAACTCAACAAACAGAAGCTGACCCCCCCATAAGATCTAATGAGGACAGCCTAACTGGTAGTCATATTTATAAATTAATACTATCTTTGTAACAATGCAACGCTTTAGTTAACCCTGAGGCGTTGTATTTTTTTTCTGAAGTAGGGAGAGCCGGTGCTCCCTTAAAACACGAGTTATGAGCGGATTTAATTATGTATCAAAAGAGGCTTTTGAGCAAATGAGAAGCGAGCTTCAAAGGATGAAGTCGGTTGATCGTCCTGCAGCCTCAAGAGCGATTGCTGAAGCCCGAGAAAAAGGCGATCTTAAAGAAAATGCTGAATACGACGCAGCAAAGGAAGCCCAGGGAATGCTTGAAGCAAAAATTCAGCAACTGGAAGGAACTATTGCCAACGCGCGCATCATCGATGCAAAAGATGTCGACACGTCAAAAGTGAGCCTTTTGTCAAGAGTTACTATTACCAACGTAGCCACCAAGAAATCGGTTACCTACCAGGTTGTGGGGGAAAAAGAAGCTGATCTGAAAGCAGGAAAGATTTCTGTCACTTCGCCCATTGGAAAAGGATTATTTGGAAAGCAGGTAGGGGAAGTTGCTGAGATTGAAGCCCCTAATGGCAAGATTCAATTTAAAGTTGAAAATATTACAGTTTAGGCCCGGGGAAGAAAGTATCAACCTCTCCGGCGGCGGGGAGGTTTTTTTATGTTTTCAAACCTCCAGGCTTCGCCAGGGGTCACAAACTACACGATGGAAACACAAAGTATACTACGTCGTGTGCTTTGTATGTCCTTCGTGACGTCTCTCTATGAAAATTTCGACAGATGAACGAATATTTTTAACGTAGCGCTGTTATATTCATCTACTTTGTTGTACTTATGCATGTATTGTATTAGTAAGTATATGACTATTTTTTCCCGCATAATTAAAGGCGAGATACCATCATACCGTATCTCTGAAAATGAAAAATTTTTTGCTTTCCTGGATATTTCTCCGATGGTTAAGGGACACACCTTAGTTGTTCCCAAAACAGAGATTGATAAGATTTTTGACCTGAGTGATGACCTGTTGTCGGAGATGCTGCTCTTTGCAAAACCGATAGCCAAAGCCATTGAAAAGACTTTTCCCTGTAATCGCTGTGGTATTGCAGTAATGGGCCTGGAAGTTCCTCATGCGCATATGCACCTTGTTCCTATTAATTCTGCTGACGACCTTAACTTCAACCGTAAAAAGCTTAAGCTTCCTGCGGATGAGTTTAAAGAAATCCGGGACAGGATTGTTTTCAATATGTAAGTTTTTTCTATTGCAAAAAATTATACCGCGGAGAACATGAGGACGCTAAGTATCGCCGAGGCGCTCCGCGTAAACTTAGCGTCCTCATGTTCTCTGCGGTAAGTTGCCGATTGGCCCGGGGAAATTATTTGACTCTCGCCGGATTCTTCGAAATAAATTCATCCCATCCCTTCACCTTCTTCAACCCGGGAAGCAGCGGACTGTTCGTTTGAAAATGATGGCAGATAGCCACTGCCAGGGCATCTGAAGCATCGAGGTATTCAGGCTGCTCGGTGAGTACTGTCAGCCGTTGAAGCATCTTCCATACCTGCTCTTTATCGGCGTTACCGTTACCTGTAATGGATTGCTTTATTTTCTTAGGCGAATATTCTGAAACAGGAATGGCAGCCTGCATGGCAGCAGCAATAGCAACGCCCTGCGCACGGCCGAGTTTAAGCATGCTTTGTACATTCTTGCCGTAAAAGGGTGCTTCAATAGCAAACATATCCGGCTTATATAAAATAATAAGTTCGGAAACCCTTTTATAAATCAATTCCAGTCTTTCGTAGCCATGTTTTTTAGCGCTAAGCTTTAACACATTCATGTGTAAAAGGCTGATCTTATTATTGCAGATCTCGATAATACCATATCCCATCACAAGGGTGCCGGGATCTATTCCGAGAATTATTTTTGAAGGCTTTTCCAAACAGGAGGTTATTTTTGAAAGATTAATGCGCCTGAACAAAAATATCAAAATCTTCTTCAATTACTTCTTCGGGCCGCTGCTGTTTCTCTGGTTATCGTTTTCCATTTATAAGCAAATTGTTCACCAGCCTCATCTGGAACAATCGTGGCGTCAACTGAAGTTGGGATTGTCAGGGGAACAAAGCTGGAAGTTCTGGGTTATTTTGTTGTTGATGATGGTTAACTGGGGAGTGGAAGCGAGGAAGTGGCAGGTGCTTATGCAACCCCTTCAACGCCTGAGCTGGTGGAAGGCATACAGGGGAACGCTCACAGGACTCGCGCTTGCACTAAATACACCCAATCGTGTAGGGGAATATGGAGGAAGAGTGTTATATATTGAAGAAGGAAAACGTATCAGGGCCATATCTTTAACGCTGGTTGGAAGCATGAGCCAGTTTCTGGTGACGCTGTTACTTGGCTCGGGTGGATTAATTTATTTGTTAAATCTACCGCTGAGCGCAACAGCTTTCGATAGTCCCGGGTCTTATAGTTTCTGGGTCGGCCTTTTACTGAATATTGTTGCAATAAGTTGTGCTGCCGGCTTCCTGATTTATTTTAAATTAGGCTGGCTTATCCGAATGATTGACAAACTGCCTGCTTTGCAGCGGCTGACCCCGCATATTGCAGTGCTGGAAGAATTGAAATATTCATTTTTATTGAGAGTATGCAGTTTATCATTAACCCGTTATATTGTATTTGTAATTCAATACGTTTTAATGCTTCAACTGATGCAGGTAGAGGTATCGGTGTGGCAGGCTTTTTGGCTGGTTTCTGTGATGTTTCTTGTACTCGCAGTGGTACCAACAATTGCCCTGGCTGAAGTGGGATTAAGGGGGCAGATCAGCCTTGAGCTTTTCGGATTATTCAGTTCTAATAAAATGGCCATCATAGCAGCAGCTGCCGGTATCTGGTTTATTAACCTGATTTTGCCGGCGCTGATGGGCAGCTTATTGATATTAAGCATAAAAATTTTTAAAAATAAATGAGGCAGGCAATTGTAGGCACCTTGTTATTAATGATGGTTTCACTGCACCTGAATGCAGGCGATGACTTTTGTGGTATCAGCAATACAACTTTTAAAGCCGGGGAATCGCTGACCTTTAAAGTTTTCTATACTCTTGCAGGCGTATACGTGGCTGCCGGCGAAGCTACATTTACCTCTTCCCTGGAGCGGTTGAACAATAAGCCGGTTTATCATATCACAGGTGATGGAAAAACCTATCCCTTCTACGACAGTTTCTTTAAGGTGCGCGACAGGTACGAGTCTTTCATTGATACCGCTACACTTCAACCCTATAAATTCATACGCAACGTGTATGAAGGCGGTTATAAAAAATATGAGAACGTTACCTTTAACCAGGCTACCAATACAGCCGTTAGTACAGATGGCCTAACAAAAGTGCCCAACTGCGTGCAGGATGTATTAAGCTCCATTTACTATGCAAGGAATATTGATTTCTCGAAGTATAAGGTGAACGACAAAATTCCATTTAGCATGTTCCTTGACAACGAAGTATACAGCATGTATATCCGTTACCTTGGCAAAGAAACCGTGAAAACAAAATACGGAAAGTTCAGGGCGATTAAATTCAAGCCGTTACTGATTAAAGGTACCATCTTCGAAGGTGGTGAAAAGATGAACGTGTGGGTTACAGACGACCAGAACCATATCCCGGTTCGGATAGAAAGCCCAATCAGCGTGGGTAGCGTTAAAGTGGATATGATGAATTACCGGAATAACCGCTATCCTGTTACTTCACTTCTGTCACTCCGATAATTATTTTCACCGCAGAGAACATGAGACCCGGAGATAACGCAGAGGCCGTTTGCGTTACCTCCGCCTCTCTCGTTCTCTGCGGTAAAATGTTGAGCCAGCCTCTAGATATCAGCAAGTAAAAAACGCTCCCGCATTCGTATGCCTTTTTCCGTTAGCTGCAGCGTGCAGCATTCAATCTGTGGATCGTGCTCGAAGAATAAAACATAGTCACGCTGCTGCGCTTCTTTAAGAAATGCTTTCTTTTCTTTTAGTGTTTGCAACGGGGTGGTATCATACGCCATAACATAGGCCACTGGAATGTGTGCTGCAGCTGGCAACAGGTCGGCCATAAAAACAATTTCCCTGTTTTTGTATTTTATCTGCGGCAGCATCATAGCTGCTGTATGTCCATGTACAAAGCGGATGCGAATGTTTTCTGTAAATGCGCAACCTTCCACTTCATCAATAAATTTTAACCTTCCGCTACTTTCAATTGGTAAAATATTCTCTTTCAGGAACGAGGCTTTCTCACGGTCGTTGGGTTCTGTTGCCCACTGCCAGTGCGTGCGGTTACTCCAGTAGGTTGCATTTGCAAATGCAGGAACCAGTGCATCCCCTCTTCTTTCAATACTTCCACCGCAATGATCAAAATGCAGGTGCGTCAGCAATACGTCGGTAATATCATTTTTATTGAAGCCATGTTTCGCGAGCGATTTGTCGAGGCTGTCGTCACCATGCAGATAATAATGTGCGAAGAATTTGGCATCCTGTTTATCACCCAGACCATTATCAACCAGGATGAGCCGGTTGCCCTCTTCAATAAGCAAACAGCGCATGGCCCAGGTGCATAAATTATTATCATCTGCCGGGTTGAGTTTATTCCATATCACTTTAGGCACAACGCCAAACATAGCCCCGCCATCCAGCTTGAAAAACCCTGTGTTTATTGAATAGAGGTTCATCTGTCTATGCAGGTTTAAAAACGGTTTTTTGTTTGGTGGCCGTAATTAACAGCGCAATCAAACCAAGTGCAAAAAATAGTATCAGTGCAAGAATGGAGTTGCGCATGGATGAGGTAATACCTTCTATCAAACCAAAGCTGAAAAGTCCGATCACAATCGCAATCTTTTCCGTAACATCATAGAAACTGAAAAATGACGCAGTGTCGTTGGTTGGCGGCATCAGCTTGGAATAAGTAGAGCGGCTGAGTGATTGAATGCCTCCCATAACAAGGCCTACCAGCGAGGCGATGATATAAAAATGCATTTCTGTCTGGATGAAATATCCTGCAATACAAACACCTACCCAAAGCATCACCGTAAAGATCAGCACGTTTATATTACCGAATCTTTCTGAAAGCTTCGACATCATATAAGCGCCGGCGATAGCTACCAGTTGAATGATCACTGCGGTGATGATGAGTTTCTGGTCTTCCAGCTTCAGAATTTTGATTCCGAAATCGATAGCGACAAGCATCACCGTTTGTACTCCGGTGCTGTATAAAAAGAACGAAAGCAGGAACCATTTCAGAACAGGCATAACTTTCACCTGGTGCCATACTTTTTTTAATTCAATAAAACCATTGGTAAGTACATTGGTTTTTTTCTGCCTTTCGGATCTGGGTAGTACGGGCAACACATTAAATGTAATCTGCGCAAATACCACCCACCAGATGCCGACCAGAAGAAATGTAATCTTAAGCGGAAGTTTGGGGTCACCAGTCATAGACAGTACCAAACCGAAACCTATCAGCTGCATAAGTACACTGCCGATATAACCCATGGTATATCCTTTTGCACTGATACGGTCCATATCTTTTTCTGCAGCAATTTCGGGCAGGTAACTATTGTAAAATACCTGGCTTCCATAATAGCCGATTCCTGCAAACATGAAACACATGAGGCCCAGGTTAACATGGTCCCTGTCGAAAAAATACATAAGCGAGCAACTCAATGCGCCCATATAACAAAAGAAGCGCATGAAATTTTTCTTGTTACCCTTGTAATCTGCTACGGAAGAAAGGATAGGCGAAAGACAGGCGACGACGAGGAAACCAAAAGCGAGCACATAATTTTTCAATTCGGTATTTACATAGGTTCTGCCGAGAAAGGGAATACCGCCCGGAAAATTTTCCAGGGAGGTGATCGCTGCATAATAGGCTGGAAAAAATGTAGTAGTGATCACCAGGTTGTAAACCGAGTTCGCCCAATCGTACATGGCCCACCCGTTCACCACTTTTTTAGATGCCGTCTCCATAAGCAGTTGGCTGTTAATAGCAGCTAAAATAACAGAACTTACTCGATTTCTATCAGATCGAATATTAAGAACTACAAAGAACTGTTTTTTCTTGTTCTGAATTCGGCGCTAAATAAATGCAGGTCAGATAGGTCACAAAGAACACTAAGAACCACAAAGGCCACTACGTCGCGTTCTTAGTGGTTCTTAGTGTCCTTTGTGACCTCTTGACCTGAGGTTTAAATAATTCGGGTTTAGTAGGATAAGGTATGCGGTCTCAACCTAACTCAAGGAAAGAATTATCAGGTACATCCTTTAAATTCCAAATACCAGGATGTTATGAATTAAGAAACCTTAGCCCTGGATAACACCCGTATAAATAAGTATCAACAAAATGATTCCCGCGATAATCCTGTAATATCCAAAAAGCTTAAAGCCATAACGCTGCAGGAAAGTGATGAAGAATTTTATGGCAAGTAATGCCACAATGAACGCAACGACGTTTCCGATAGCAAGAATTTTTATATCATCGCTGGTAATATTTTTATATTCTTTCAACAAGGTGTATCCGGTAGCTGCACACATGGTTGGCACCGCAAGAAAAAATGAGAACTCCGCCGCAAGTTTCCTGGTGAGGTTTTGCTGCATGCCCCCGATGATAGAGGCAGCACTGCGGCTTACCCCGGGTATCATGGCAATGGTTTGCCAGATACCGATAATAAATGCACGCCTGTAAGAAATCTGCTCCTCTTTTTCTATCCGGCCCCGATTAAACACCCTGTCTATAAATAACAATATAACTCCCCCCAGCAGCATGGTAATAGAAACAACCAAAGGGCTTTCAAGTAGCTCATCTATCTTATCGGAAAAAAGAAACCCGAGAATAAGGGCGGGAATAACGGCCACCACCAGCTTTAAATAAAACTGCCACCTGGCAAAATCAAAGAATTTCCGCCAGTAAAGCACTACTACTGCGAGTATTGCCCCGAGCTGGATAGCTACGGTATAGGTTTTGGTGAACTGGTCTTCCATGCTGATCTTCAGCAATGCTTCCGCAATGATCATGTGCCCTGTAGAAGAAATAGGCAGGAATTCAGTAATGCCTTCAACAATGGCGATGATGACTGCTTCGAGAGTACTCATGTACGAGGGTTAAATAGTAATTAAATGTGGTTGCTGCATCTGATGCATATAAATAAAAAAGCGATGTAATACATCGCTTGCATGTTTCAACAATTTCCTGGCCTAGCTTTTTTGCTTTTTAAATATGGCAAAAACTTCAATACCAAGACCGATTATAATCAATAACGGCGCAATGGTGATCCTTCTTGCGCTATACACTTCTTTTTGATCAAAAACATTCGGATCAGTGCTTCTACCACCACCCATCAGGAACATTCCGATTGCAATAACTACCAGCCCAATCAGCATCCACATATAATTCTCTCTCGTGAACAAACGGTCTGAGCCGGCTGCCTTTGAAGTTGTTGTACCTGGTTTCTTTTCAACAGTAACCAAACGGTTTGGATCAGTAGCCCTCGGAGATATCGTGCCCGTTTTCTTTTCCGCCATTATAAAAATTTAGGGTGCAATATAGAGAATAATTGCAACCAGCGTTTGTTAATAAAGGTCATCCAGCTTCATCTTGAGGTACTTAATTACACTCCGGTGTGTGCTTACCAGGGAAATGACGATACCCAGCACAATGATGCCGAGAGCAAGCAATACCAGCCAGGTAGTATCACGCATAGCTTTCAGTTCCGGCAATTGATTCTCTGCCAGAAAAACCAGGGCGAGTATGCCTGCCAGTGCAATGATGCCGCTGAGGGCACCGTTAACTACGGCCCGGATGTCCATGGGTTTTGCAATAAACCAACGGGTTGCGCCCACCATCTGCATCGTTTTGATGATAAAACGGTTGCTGAACATAGCCAGCCTGATGGTATTATCTATCAACACAATTACTACAATGCAAAGCACAATGGCGATACCCAGCAGAATCAGACTTACTTTCCGCACATTCCTGTTCAGGTTGTCGACCAGCGACTTCGGGTACTGCACGTCACTCACCGCGATATTCTGTTCAAGATCGGCTTTAATATTCTGGAGCGTATCTCCGTTTACATATTGCGTTTTGAGAAAAAAGTCTATGCTGGCCTGGAGCGGGTTGGCATCAAGTACATTTTTCCAGTCTTCGTTACCGTCTGCGAGGAACTTTTCCCTTGCACCCTCTTTCGTAACGTAAGTGTATTTCTTTACATAGGGCTTTGCCGCAATGTAATCAACGAGCGCAGCGCTGTCTTTTGACGAAATGTTCTCGCGCAGGTATACTCGTACTTCTACATTTTCTTTGAAATAATCACCAAGCTTATTTGCATTGATTACGATCCAGCCCAAAATACCAAGTATAAATAATACCAGCGACACGCCAAGAATGGCCATGAAATATGAAGGTTGCGATCTTTTCGCCGAACCTTTTCCGATTTGCGTCATGCTCAAATTTTTAACGGGTTAGTTGCAATCAGGCGCGCAAAAATAAGGAATTATGGGTCGAATCCTTATTTTTGTCCTCCTTCTAACGATTGCCTCATTTAATTATTTTTCAATGAAAAACTTGCTGGGAAATAACGGCAGATTTATGTTTTTATTAGCATTTGCTAAAGGCTATATGAAAGAGCGCATCAGTTGAAAAACATTTTTATCAGCTATTCATAACCGGTAAACCACAATCACCACTTAAGCATGGAATACAATTTCAGAGAAATAGAAAAGAAATGGCAGCAGCAATGGAATGAAAGCCGTGCTTACGAGGTCAGCAATGCATCCGACCGTCCGAAGTTCTATGTGCTGGATATGTTTCCTTACCCAAGCGGTGCCGGATTGCATGTGGGACATCCGCTGGGATACATTGCCAGCGACATTTACAGCCGTTTTAAACGGCTGAAAGGTTTTAATGTGCTGCACCCAATGGGGTACGACAGTTTTGGTTTACCTGCTGAACAGTATGCTATCGAAACCGGCCAGCATCCTGCAGTTACAACGGAAGAGAATATACGCACGTTCAGGAGCCAACTGGATAAAATTGGTTTTTCCTACGACTGGAGCAGGGAAGTACGAACGAGCGATCCTTCCTATTACAAATGGACACAATGGATCTTTCTGCAATTATTTGATTCGTGGTTTGATAGGAAAATACAAAAAGCAAGAAGGATAGGCGAGTTGGTTGCCATTTTCGAAAAAGAAGGAAACGGCGAAAAGATCGCAACCTTCATATTTCATGGCCATTCTTGGCGTGTCGCTGGTATTATTTATACTTGGTATTTTGGGCTGGATCGTAATCAATGC
>JGI24806J26614_1000252_pt1 | contig 14529 bp, 10 predicted proteins | sample Kansoi200umMDA_FD_26614 | JGI IMG/M metagenome (IMG submission 26614)
ATAAGAGGCCCATGATCAATAGCAAGGCGATTGGGACTGCTATAGACAGCCTGTCTTTGGCTTTGTTCAGGTTTTCAAATTGCCCGCCATAAGTCAGGTAATACCCTGAAGGCAGTTTTAATTTCTTATCCAGGATTTGCTGAATCTCCGATACTGTGCGTTCCACATCTCGTCCTTTGACGTTGAAGCCTACATAAATCCTGCGTTTCCCATCTTCTCTGGAGATCTGGGCAGGCGCATTTTTTAGCGCAACACTCGCAACCTGGTTTAAGGGTACTTTGTTTCCCGAAGGAAGGGGCAGGTATAGGTTTTCAATGCTGGAAATGTTTTCTCTAAGTTCTCTTTCCAAACGGACCACCATCTCAAACCGCTTTTCTCCTTCAAAGATGACACCTGCTGTATTTCCTGCAAAGGCCGTTTTTAGCAAGGTGTTGACATCGGAAATCGTCAGTCCGTATTGTGCAATTTTGTCGCGGTCGTATTCTACTACAATTTGCGGCAGACCGGTCACTTGTTCTACAAAGGGTTCATTTACGCCTTGCACGGGGGCAATTTGAAAACCTGAACAAAGCCAAAGACAGGCTGTCTATAGCAGTCCCAATCGCCTTGCTATTGATCATGGGCCTCTTATATGCAACCTTCAAATCGTTCGGACAGACAGTCCTCATCTTCAGCGCTGTTCCCCTTTCGGCAATTGGCGGAGTGTTCGCCTTATTGCTTAGAGACATGCCTTTCAGCATCTCTGCCGGAGTCGGTTTCATTGCACTTTTCGGTGTTGCCGTCCTCAATGGAATCGTATTGATCGGATATTTCAATCAACTAAAAGAAGAAGGAATGACAGACATTTATCAACGGGTAATCGAAGGGACTAAAGTCAGACTTCGCCCCGTCATCATGACTGCTGCCGTGGCCTCTCTTGGCTTCCTGCCAATGGCCTTATCCGGCAGCGCAGGTGCAGAAGTACAAAAACCACTGGCGACTGTAGTGATCGGAGGACTCCTTTCTGCTACCCTGCTGACCTTATTCGTCCTGCCTTGTTTATACCTTTTGTTTGCAGATAAAAAGCTGACAAAAATCAAAACAGGAACTTCAGCTAAAGTTCTGATCCTTGCTGCGGTTTTTAGTTTTACGCTTGCAGGAAACAGCAACCCCGCTCAGGCACAAAGCAACCCAATTCAAACGCAAAACACTCAAAATCAGACACAGCATATCAACAGCCCGCTTACTTTAGACAGCATCCTGTCCATGGCGGTCCGCAATAACCTGAAACTGAAATCTGCCAACCTCGGAACCGCACATGCCAAAGCCCTGCAGAAAACAGGCTTTGATCCTGGAAAGACAGAGTTTTCCCTTTCTCAGGATCCAACCAGTGGAGGAGGTAACGACAACGCCATCAATGTCACCCAGACTTTTGCATGGCCGGGTTTATACAAAAACCAGCAGAAGGTGTTGAACCTGCAAACTTCCCTCTCCGAGCAGTCGGTCCGTTATACCCGCGCAGAAATCGTCAGGGATACTAAAATCGCTTATTATCATTACCTCTACTTTCAGGAGAGTCTGAAGGTCCTTAATTTCCAGGACAGCGTTTACCGGAACTTCATCAAGAAAGCGGAAGTCCGTTTTAAATCAGGAGAGACCTCCAACCTGGAACTCATCACTGCCAGAAACAAATACCAGGAAGTACAAACCTTAAAAAATGCGGCCAAAGCAGGGTTAAGAGTCCAGGAGTTACAGCTTCAGCAATTGCTGAACACCAAAGCACCGATCTTACTTGCAGAAAAAACACTTCCTGTGCTATCGCCTCAGGCAAACGAAACTTTAGGCATCAGCAGCAATCCGCTGATGGATTTTCATCAGCAGCAGATGGAAATGGCAAAGGCAAAAATCGCTCTTCAAAAGGCGAAAGCTTTACCTGATTTCACCCTTGGTTATAGTCAGCAGCTCGTGATCAGGTCTTTCGACCCCGCAAAGCTGAACCGTGATTATACACCGGGCACCAGGATTGCAGGTCTTCAGTTTGGCGTCGCCGTTCCCTTGTTCAATGGCGCAGGCCGTGCAAAGGTAAAAAGCGAAAAGATCGCAGCACAGATTGCAGAAACAGAGTACCAGAATGCGCAGCATCAATTTGAAATTCAATATGAACAGGCATTTCAGGAGTACCTGAAAAACAAGCAGACTGTTGATTATTATACTTCTGAAGGATTAAAACAGGCCAGGGAACAGTTGCGCATTGCACAAGTCTCCTTTGATCTCGGCGAAATCGGCTACATGGAATACGTCCAGAACATTTCGCTTGCGGTTCAAAGTAAGATCACTTACCTGGAAACCCTCAACCAATTAAACCAAACCACCATTCAATTAGCATTTATCAAAGGAGAATAATCAGATGAACTTATATAAAAAACAATTCCAGCTTGCCCTTATGATCGCCATTTCCATGAGCATCAGCCTGAGTTCATGTACCGGAAGCCAGGAAAAATCAACAGAAAAAACAGCGGCGGTCAAAGAAGAAGGCCATAGTGAAGAAGAACACGGAGAAGAGGGCCATAGCGATGAAATCGAATTAACAGAACAACAAATGAAGGCCGTAGACATCCAGATCGGCAAAATTGAAGAGAAAAACCTGACAGCCGTGGTAAAAGCCAGCGGACAACTGGCTGTACCGCCACAAAATGAAGCCAAGGTAAACCTACTTTCCGGTGGAATTATCCGCAGAATCAGTGTACTGGAAGGTCAGAAAGTAAAAAAAGGACAAGTTCTGGCCATTATAGAAAATCAGGATATGATCCGTTTACAGCAGGATTACCTGTCTTCAAAGAATGGGTTCAGCTTTGTGGATGCCGAATATAAGCGTCAGCAGCAGCTTAAAGCAGCAGATGCAGGAACGGGCAAATCCTTCCAGCTTGCCGAAGCAAATTACCATGCAGAGCAGTCTAAAATCAAGGCTTTGGAACGTCAGCTGCAACAACTGGGCATCTCTCCTTCCAGAGTCTCTTCCGGTAAGATCAGCTCAGAAATCTCTGTCGTTGCTCCTATCGCCGGAACAATAGGTACGATTGCCGTCACCACTGGCGCTTTCATCCAGCCGGGAACTTCATTAATGGACATCGTAGACAATTCCAAGATTCACGCAGACCTTCTTGTCTATGAGAAAGACCTTTTTAAGGTTCACATCGGACAAAAAGTAAGCTTCAGGTTAACCAATCAGGAAAACCAACAGATTGAAGGGGTCTTAAACGGGATCAACAAATCTTTTGAGGACGATACCAAGGGCGTAATTGTCCATGCGGTCATCACAAGACCATTGAGCAACCTCATTCCAGGAATGTATGTAACCGGACTGATCAGCGTAGGCACAGCGCTTGCTCCGGCAGTACCGGTTGATGCCGTGGTTAAAGCAGAAGGCAAGGAATATATTTTCATTGTAGAAGAAGAAAAAGCGGAAGCAAAAGAGGCTGGTCATGGCACACATTTCAAAAAAGTAGAAGTCGTTACCGGAGTTTCGGAACTGGGTTATATCAACATTACTCCATTGGAAAAATTGCCGGCAAATACGCGCCTGGTGACCAAAGGTGCATTTTACCTGCAGTCAAAATCTTCAGGCCCTGCAGAACACAGCCATTAAATTCCTGATTTAGCAAACCATGAAACAACAGATTGGGTACATGGCACTGGTAGTTGCCGATTATGATGATGCCATTGCGTTCTATACCAAAAAGCTTCATTTCATTTTATTAGAAGACACGGTTCAAAGTCCCACAAAACGCTGGGTTAGAATTGCTCCTCCCGGATCTCCCGAATCCGGACTTTTACTGGCAAAAGCAGCGAACGCGGAACAGAAAAGCCGGATTGGAAACCAAACCGGCGGCCGGGTCTTTCTGTTTCTCTACACCGATGATTTCTGGAGAGATTATCAGGACATGACCAATAAAGGAATTAATTTTATAAGACCACCAAAAGAAGAAGATTACGGAACTGTGGCCGTTTTTGAAGATCTTTATGGTAACTTATGGGACCTCATAGAATCAAAATAACAGATGACAAAAGACATAGAACACCGGCTCAAAAACAAGGACATCAATCCTACAGCCATGCGCTTACTGGTACTGGAATTTTTGATTAAACAGGTCGCTGCCATTAGTCTAAATGATCTGGAAAAAGGAATGGGCCCTTCAGACCGGATCACCCTGTACCGCACCTTAAAGACTTTTGAGGAAAAGGGGTTGGTGCACAGCATTGAGGATGGAACCGGAGCAACGAAATATGCTTTATGCGAGGACAATTGTGATGGCGATCACCACCATGACCTCCATGTCCATTTCTATTGTAACACCTGCAAGGAGACTTTTTGCCTGCCAAATACCAAAATTCCCGAAATCTCCTTACCTAAAAGATTCCAGTCGGAAGAAATGAACCTGATCATCAAAGGAATTTGTGATCAGTGCCATCCCGGCTAACATTGCAATAGCATTGCATCGTCGTAGCGGCTACATTTGTAGTATCAAAATCTATGACGATGCAAGAATCTAAGAAACTCAAAGACTGCTGCTCTACAGAAGAAGTTACCACTACTCACAAGCACAACGGTCAGGCACATGACCATACAAATCATAACCATGCGGGCCATGATCATAAAGATCATGGCCATTCAGGAGAAGAACACGACGACGACGATGGACACAACCATGGCTCCGGAGAACCTGAAGGATGGCAAAGCCACTGGCCATTGTTAACCTCACTGGCCATCGTTCTCCTGATCTTAACCCTGGAATATGGCTTCAACACCACCTTCAACAATTACATCCAGCTGGCCATTTTCATCCCTGCCTATCTGCTTGCCGGATACAACGTATTGGAACTTGCCTTAAGAAAAGCGCTGAGACTGGATTTCTTCAATGAATTTTTCCTGATGAGCGTCGCCACTCTCGGTGCTTTCGCCATCGGTTCCTATAGCGAAGGCGTAGCCGTAATGGTGTTCTATTCTATCGGCGAATGGTTCCAGGATGCTGCTGTAAACCGGGCAAAAAGAAGCATTAAAGCCTTGCTGGACATCAGACCGGAAAGTGTAGATGTGATCCGCGAAGGAAAAGTAAACACCATTGCCCCTGCAGAAGTACAGATCGGAGAGATCATCCAGGTAAAACCGGGAGAAAAGGTAGCCTTAGACGGGGTTTTATATTCCGACAAAGCGACTTTCAATACCGCAGCCCTGACCGGAGAATCTAAACCGGATTCCAAAGCCAAAGGCGAACAGGTCCTGGCCGGAATGATCAACCTGAACCAATTGGCACAGGTAGAAGTGAAATCCCTGTTTAAAGACAGCAAGCTGAGCAAGATTCTTGAAATGGTACAGGATGCGACTGCCAGAAAATCCCAAACCCAATTGTTCATCTCCCGTTTTGCCAAAGTATATACGCCAATTGTATTCCTTCTTGCCGTACTGGTGGTGGCCCTTCCCTATTTTATTGTCGCCAATTACAGCTTTCAGGAATGGTTTTACCGCGGATTGGTCTTCCTGGTGATCAGTTGTCCATGTGCCTTGGTGGTTTCGATCCCATTGGGCTATTTTGGAGGAATCGGACTCGCATCCAGAAACGGGATCCTGTTTAAAGGATCAAATTTCCTTGATGTGATGACTAAAATTGATACCGTGGTGATGGATAAAACCGGAACCCTGACCAAAGGAGTCTTCCAGGTGCAGAAAGTGGTTACCGCAGGAATTGCAGAAAAAGAGTTCATCCAGCTCCTCGCTGCAATAGAAAGCAAGTCGACGCATCCGATCGCCACAGCGATCGCTCAGTACGCCGAAACAGAACCAAACCACGATAGCATTGGCGAAGTAGAAGAAATTGCAGGACACGGCTTAAAAGGGCTGATCAGTGGCAAGGAAGTACTGGCAGGGAATGCCAAATTGTTAAAAAAATACAATATTCTATATCCTGAAGAAGTGGATGCCATTGTAGACTCTGTAGTCGTGGTGGCCATTAATCAGCAGTTTGCCGGATACGTGACCATTGCCGATGAGATCAAGGAAGATGCAAAACAAGCCATTGCCGACCTGCATGCTTTAAACATTAAAACCGTGATGCTTAGTGGCGACAAACAAAGCGTCGTCGCTAAAGTTGCAGCCTTCCTGGGCATTGACTTCGCCTTTGGCGACCTCCTTCCGGAACACAAAGTGGAGAAAGTAGAAAACCTTAAGAAAGAAGGAAGGTCAATCGCCTTTGTCGGAGATGGGGTAAATGACGCGCCGGTAGTGGCATTGGCCGATGCAGGAATTGCGATGGGTGGCCTTGGAAGTGATGCGACGATAGAAACTGCCGATATTGTGATCCAGAATGACCAGCCTTCAAAAATCGTTTCTGCCATAAAAATCGGAAAAGTAACGAGAAGCGTGGTTTGGCAAAACATCATCCTCGCCATGAGCGTAAAAGTGATCGTGCTGATCCTTGGTGCAGGAGGCGTAGCAACCCTTTGGGAAGCGGTAATTGCCGATGTGGGTGTGGCTTTAGTCGCCATTCTCAACGCAGTACGCATCCAGAGAATGAAAATTTAATTGCCAACCTGATTGAATAATCTGCTCATTTGAGCGACAAGAAAGTCGGATATTATCACGGTATTGCATTTACAACCGATAATATCCGATTTCTAATGAAACACCAATCCATTTTCTCCCTGCTGATCCTTTCGCTCAGCGCGCTGCTCTTTTCTTTTATCAACGACAATGGAACCTGGACTTCCAGATTCCTCCACGTCAATAAAAATGGCAGCATCACCTACCATCCTGATGAAAAAGGCAATACCATTCCTGATTTTAGTGCAGTAGGCTATCACCATGGATTAAAGGAAATTCCGCAAGTCGCGGTTGTGAAAACCTTAAATCCGGTAAACGGCGATGCGGGTAAGATGATTCAGAATGCCATAGATGAGATTTCTGCTCTTCCTGCCGATGCAAATGGGCATCGAGGGGCCATTTTATTGACAAAAGGAACTTATGCCATTGCAGGGACCCTGAACATTGAATCCAGTGGCATTGTTTTAAGAGGCGCAGGAGACCAGGCAGAAGGAACAAAACTCATCGCCTCCGGAAAAGGATTGCGCTCGCTGCTTAAAATCAGGGGTAAAGGGAAAATCACAGAAATTCCGGGCAGCAGGGTTCAGATTACCGACAAATATGTTCCTACAGGCGCTAAATCTTTCAAAGTCAGCAGTACCAAAGGCTTAAAATCCGGCGATAAGATCATTCTTTTCAGACCTGGAACGGACAACTGGATTCATGACCTTCAGATGGACCGGATTGAGGCCAGAGAAGGCACCAAACAATGGACAGGAGCAGATTACAACCTCAGCTATGAACGGGAAATCGTTAAAACACAAGGCAATACCGTTTTCATAGACAATCCGGTGGTGATGGCCATGGATCAGCAATATGGTGGCGGAAGTATCTTTAAATACGAATACAAAGGCAGAATCCAGGAAATAGGAATAGAAAACATCCTTTTTGAATCCGAATATGCCAGTGATACCGACGAAGACCATGGCTGGATCGCAGTAGACTTCGACCATATCGAAAACGGGTGGGTGACCGGAGTCACTTCCCGCTTTTTTGGCTATGCCTGTGTTAGTCTGGATGGCGGAGCGAAAAACATCACCGTAAAAGATTCCAGATGTCTGGATGCAAAATCGGTGATTACAGGTGGAAAAAGGTATTCTTTCAATAATAACGGACAGCAAAACCTATTCATGGACCTGGAAACGACTGAAGGCAGGCACGACTATGTGACCGGTGCAAAGACCTGTGGACCAAACGTATTCTATCATTGTAAGTCGAGAAATACCCATGCCGACATTGGCCCTCATCATCGCTGGGCCAGTGGAACGCTATACGACAACATTGATACCGATGGAGAAATCAATGTTCAGGACCGAGGAAACTGGGGAAGCGGACACGGCTGGGCGGGAGTAACACAGGTGGTCTGGAACTGTAAGGTGAAGTCTGCAGCGATCCAAAATCCCTGGGTATCAGGCAAAAACTATGCGATTGGGTTACAGGGTAAAAAGCTTGAAGGGCGGTTAAAAGGTAAACCAGATGGGGAATGGGAAGGGCAGGATCAAAAAGGTTTACAACCAACCTCTCTGTTCCAGGCACAGCTAAGGGCCAGAGAATTGAAGAAATAAAATGTAATTCCATATCCTACAGATATTAGAACGTCTAAGCTGTAAAAATTGACTTCTCTTTTTACATTTCGTGCTCCTTCTGGAACTACCGAATTTTTCTCGGTAGTTCCATATTCCTGTAGTTAACCATTGGACGAAAAACTACGCTGGCAAAACAAAACACTTTACCGTTAATTAAAATTAAATAATTATCTTTATACAGCAACTCCATTTAACCCGATGATTTCGGAATCATTCGATAGAAAATCAAAAATCCGTTTTCACTTTCCATAATTTCAGGCCTGACATTCTCCCTATTCGGGTCGATATCCGGTCGTACTAAGTCCACAGTAAGTCCACGGTAAGTCCACAGTGAGTCCACGTTTTTCCGGTAAAAGCTGGACTCACCATGGACTCACTGTGGAGCAAGCCTGGATTCAGTACGAATGATACCCGGCCACACCCTAACCACAATTAACTTGAACTTAAAACAAGCTGAATTTACTGCCCTGTTGCTTTTAGAACAAAATCAACAATAACCTGCGGATTGGGAAGACTATGGGGGTGGTGTTTCCCTTCCGGCTTATGAATGATTTGAATATCCCCACCGGCAAGTTTAATCTTTTCCGCAAAGGGAAGGCTGTTTTCTGCCATTGGAACGACCTCATCTATATCGCCGCAAACATGCAACATGGGATACTTTCCTTTTACAATGGCTTCAATCTGATCAATCGGACTGCCTTTAAAGGCCATCGCATCTGCATCTGTCTGATAACCATAATCTTTTAGGAAGATTGCCCAGCTTTCTTTACTTCCAGGCCCCTGCCCTTTTCCTCCCGGCCAGCTTTTAAGGTCCAGCACCGGATTATCTGCATACACGCAAGCCACTTTGCCAGGATTGGCGGCCGCCCAGTTATAGACATACACGCCACCCCTGCTCATTCCTTCCAAAACAGCCTTTTTCGCGAAACCCATCTTTTGCAGCGAAGCGTAAAAATCATTCCAGATCCGGATGGATTCCGCATTGCCAAATAGCTCCGCGACATCACAATACACCAAATAAAAGCCTCTTTCTAACAAGGCAATATCTGTTTGCGGCTCATGGCCCCAAAACCTTGCCCTCCAGATCCAGGGCATTCCTTTGGCCACTTTTTTAGGCTGTACAATTCTGGCTTCACGCCCCTGAAAGGAGAATTTAAGGCTTTCATAGCCATAAAAGGAATCCACTTGTACCGGCGCTTTAAGTTTGGCAGCCAGCGACTTTACCTGCTTTGTTTGTTGTTTGATGAAGGATTCCAGACGAAGCGCAATGAAATTATCACCAGTAGCATTGGGATGGATTTTATCTGCCAGTAGGGCTTCTTTATCGGCAAATAAGGAATAAAGATCCAGGATTTCCAGCTGCTCATCATAGGCAATTTTCTGAATCACGGGAATCATACTGCTTTTGAGGTAAGTTCCGGAAATGCCAAATTTCTCATCCGAAAAGGCCTTGACTGGAAGCAACAAAACTACTCTTGGCTTCGTGCTTAACCCTTTAAAAGCCCGGATCATTTCTTTATAATCAGCTTCAAAACCAGGCATTTCCGCCCGGTTGATCTGCTTGCTGTCGTTGGTCCCCAGTTTAATGAAAACCAGGTCAGGTGCAGAGTTCATGACCTGCTGATATTCAGGCGTATTCCAATAAGGTTTATTCCCCTTTTTCAGCATCGTCGCCCCGCTTACGCCAAAGTTCAACACCTCATATTTGCTCCCCAGTAAAGCTTGTAAGCGGGCAGGGTAAGATTCAGTTAGGCGGTCTTTTAATCCCGAACCATAGGTGATGCTGTTTCCCACACAGGCAATCCGAAATTTCGATTGTGCATAAATCTGGCCGCAAAAAGACCACAAAGCCCATATTAAGCAATACTTTAATAAGATTTTCATTCGTATATATTTTATCTGGTCGTTACGATATCCGTTCCTTTTAACCTCAGTTGAAGCTGTGCTTCGAATAAAGAACGCGGAAGAACGGGTGTTCCCTGCAACTCATTTACTCCTGCATTTTCAAAGGTAACTAATCTGTCGGAAGTAAAACCTTCCAGTATCGGCGCAGCGATGGTATAGTTTCTTCTCCTGCTCCTATCCCAGAAATTATAGTGCTGATCCTTAGCAGATTTATGATGAAAATTCCAGAGCACCAATTGCTTACCATGGTGTGGATGTCCGGGTTCCGGACCTCCGAGGTTATAAAATACCCCGCCATCAATATCATCGTATAAGGTCGCATAAGGCTGCCCGGAATGGATGTCGAAATTCTGGTCTGTTCCTAAAGAACAATGCGTGATCACCGTTCCAACGGCACTGTAGCCCGTTCCGGCACCGTGATGTTGTGCGCCATTAAAAGAACAGTTTTTAATTAGCACGCCATAGCCGGTGCGGGCATGGATAGATGCATGTCCCTTCTTTCCTCTGAAATGCGTGTTTTCTATGGTAATCTGATATCCTGAACGGATAAAAATGCCTTCATTCAGGTCATGAAACTCACAATTCCTGATCCAGCTGTTCTTAACGTATTCCATTCCAACAGCTTCATAAGCATAATCATGGATTTCATTCTTATGGTGAATAAATTCTTCCGGGTAATTTTTCCAGTTGCTGGAAAACAAAAGATCTTCAATGCCACATTCCGTAATGGAAACATAGCTTTCCAGGGTCCAGCTCGCAGCGCGGACCATTTTGATATCCAAGTGTAGCGGGTTCTTAAAAGTGACCTTATTTCCTTCGATCTTTTCAATCGTATGGATCTCATAAATCTGCATTCCACCGGCTGTTCCGAACAGCCTTGACCATTGTGGTTTCAGCTCGAGGGGAGCAAAGTACGCCCTTGTAAATTCTTCACTTTTATGGCGGATCACCACGTCCTGTCCAACCCGAAGCTGAGCCCCGTTTTCGACCCTTACACTGAAGCTTTCTCTTCCTGCATCTTCGACAATTTCGGTTAACTTTTCCGGCGCTGCTCCGGAGGGTTTGAAGAGAAACTGGCGCCCGTTGATCCGCCTGTTTTCCTGGTAGATTTCAGTGCCTCCAACGGTACTTCCACTACCCTTTAAAACGATCCCGCTTTTGGAAATCCGGATCTGTTTTTTAGCATCTCCATCGGGGGATATTAGGTACTTTCCAGGGGAGAAAAAAACGATGCCCCCCTCAGGATTTGCTGCTGCGGCATCCACCGTTTTTTGAATGGCTTCGTCATCGTATTTTTCATCATTCGGCACTCCTCCGTAATCGTCTACTCTGAAGATCTTTTTCCCTTCCGGCGCAGGCAGACTTCTTTCCGACCAGTGGTAACCGGCATAAGAAAAATCGGGGAGGACCGGCGTTTTCCCAGTCTGTTTTGCCTTCACAAAATCAACCCAAAGTGGCGCTGTTTTTTGTGCTTTCACAGGCAATACCATCAGTAAGAAAGGAAAGGCAAGAATTGCTTTATTCATGTGTTACATAAGAGATATCAGGGCTATTTTGGTCATAACCTCTGGTAATACGCTATTTTACTGAAAATATAAATATCTAATCCTCAGAACAAAAACTAATTTATGATAATCTTTTTATTTAGATTAGAAAAACCAGATGGCCCAACCTGCTCCGATTTCCAGAAAGGCTTAAAATCAGCTTGTCCTGGTCTTAAAAAAAGCCCATCACTGTTCATTTTTAACTGCTCATTTCTGAGTTCAAATCCCCTACCCTTCTCTCCTGAAAAGGAAGTACTGTAGATCAGGTTGTCTTCAAAATTTACGATTACTTTTTCATCATACCACTTCAAAGGATCGCTATTGCTGACGATGATATTCTTTGCAAAAGAAGTATTCAAAGCCGGCAAATACCGGTCCTTTCTATAACCTGCGGCGATGGCAAAAGGCTCCTTACAATTGACAACCAGGTTGTCAGTAATCACCGCGTTTTTCACCTGCCAGTGACTCACAAGAATGGGGTTCGGCAAGCCTGCCATCACAGAAATTGCAGCACTGTTCCCGGTACCCGTCAGGTCCTGAAAATAGTTGTCATGAACCCGGTGATCTTCCCCGATAATCCGGACACCTCCGGTGCCTGGTTTCCCGTTTCCGATGAAGTAATTTCCGGTCACTTCCGAATGGTTTCCATGCCTTAAAGTAAGGGTCGCTTTGCACTCATAAAAGAGGTTATTGCGAATGATATTTCTTCCCGATTTCACAGAGACTGCTTCGATTTCTCCATCGCAATGTTCAAAGATATTTTGCTCCACGATGGTAAAGGAATCATGAAAAGACCAGGTGCTCGTTCCGATCCTGATCGTCTCTCCGCCATTCCTTCCCAGCTCCGGACGCGGACCGAAATAGTTATGGTCGATCTGATGGTAATTTGGTTTTTCGGAAAGCCAGACCACCATCGTTACTCCCTGGTGACTTTTCCCCTGTAGCAGGCAATGGTCAACACGGTTGTGTGTTCCCCTAAGCGAAACCCAGGTATAATCCACCTTATCATCAACACTGTTGTAATCTGTAATGCTGGTATTGGTAAGCCGGCAGGAAAAAGATTTTTCGGAAAAATTGATCACCTCTCCTGAATCCAAAGCACCCTTGGCAAAAGAAAGTCCATCGACCAATAACCATGAACCATCAATGTCCAGCGTGGAGTTTCCATTTAGAATCGTTTTCCCTTGATTTGCGGCCATTAAAACTATAGGACGACCTTGTGAGCCCATCCCTTTAAATTTCAACTGCTGATCCTTCCAATTGCCTTCCTTCATCAGGACCCGGTCGCCGGGTTTTAAGTGAAGGGCGGAAAGCTCTTTTGCAGAACTGACCGGATAATCTTTTGCTGTTGCGCTGAAACCGCCAGCCAGCAACAAGGCAAGACTCAAAAATGTAGTTTTTCTCATGATCGTTCTAATCTAATGCCCCTGTTTTCATTTCTTTCTTTGGCTGGTCGCCATGCTGATTGGCAATGCTTCCTTCAAATTCAACCTTAATGACACTCGCTACGGCATCAGGTGCCTGAGCAGGTAAAGTCAATAACAAATCAAATCCTTTTATCTCTGCAGATACTTTGCCCTTTCCTGCCAGTAACCTCGCAGAAATCACTTTATTTTTTACACCAGGAATCAGCAATTGGCCGTTTGAAGGCCAGTTGAACACCGAAAAATACAGTGTCGTTCCTTTTTTAGTTTCTTTCTTTGTACAACGTCCCCAATCTAATGGCGACAATGGGCTGGCTTTCGTTCCATAGATCGATTCGCTGTTTACTTTCATCCATTTTCCGATATCGCTCAACCTTTTTACACTTTCCTCCGGGAAGGTTCCATCCGGCTTAGGACCAATATTTAACAGGTAATTTCCTCCTTTAGAAGCAATATCCGAAAGGTTACGGATCAATGTTTCACTGGATTTCCATTTATGATCTGAAGTTCTGAAGCCCCAGGTGCCATTCATGGTCATACAGGTTTCCCAGTCCTGGCCATCCAATTCTGCCTGGTTCGGGATTTTCTGCTCCGGAGTTTTGGTATCTCCAGGGAAGTTCGGCCGTTTTAAACGGTCGTTAGTAATGATATAAGGTTGTGTTTTTAAGGCGTTCTGAAGCTTTGAGGCCGCTTCGTCGGTCATATTTGTGGGCGTATCCCACCAAAGTACCGCAATGTCGCCATAATTGGTCATCAGTTCTTTTACCTGTGGAACGGCAACGTCATCGATGTACTGGTCAAAAGTTTTAGTTTGTTGTGCAGGGTCCCAATGGCCTTTATTGGCCAAAGTATAAGCATCAATCTTTACAGAATCCGGGTTTGCCCATCCTTCATTCATAACTTTTCTCGCGGCTGCACCACCGGGATTGTTCCAATCCTGTGCCTGAGAGTAATAAAACCCCAGCTTTAGCCCATATTTTTTACAGGCTATTGCCAGGGGTTTTAACAGATCTTTACCATAAGGAGTAGCGTCGGTAATGTCCCATTTGCTTGCTTTAGAGTTAAACAGCGCAAATCCATCGTGGTGTTTTGCGGTAATGATCAGATATTTCATCCCTGCATCTTTGGCCATCTTCACCCAGGCATCAGCATCATACTTTGTTGGGTTAAAGCTTTTTGCCATTTCCTGATACTCAGCAACGGGGATTTTGGACCTGTTCATGATCCATTCGGCACCCCCTCTTCGTTGTTCTTCTCCACGGTAGACTCCTGCAAACTGTGCATAGATGCCCCAATGGATGAACATCCCGAATTTCGCTTCACGCCACCAGGCCATGCGCTCATCTTTAGAGATGGATTGCTGACCATTGGCCAGTTGGATAAAGAAAGAAAATGCCAGAAGCAGGGAAAATGATATTTTACGCATATTGTTTATTGATGGTTTGGTTATACTCGTC
>JGI24806J26614_1000253_pt1 | contig 14517 bp, 16 predicted proteins | sample Kansoi200umMDA_FD_26614 | JGI IMG/M metagenome (IMG submission 26614)
GTCCTTTGGTTAGTGAGCCTGGTGGCGCAGCGCTGGACACATCGTTACAGCTTACGCCAACGGAGTTTGAAATCAATAACACAGATGAAATAAAAGTAGTGTGGTGTATATTGATACGTACGAGGTCGTTAAGCGCATTCGAAATGACCCTGTTATTTAAAGCATACAAATCCTGGATCTCTATTTTTTGGGTTAACACCCTTGTCATAAATTTCCCTGACTCGGTTAATATCTCCATATTGGCGTCGGCGGCTTTACGAATAAGTTGCTCCAGTTCGCTGGCCAGGATGCTTTGCTGTTTATTTTCCACTGTAATATTATTTTAATCATTATTCTGGGTAAGAGTCACCCTCGACGTTTTCGGCTCGCAGTAATAATGAGATTGCCAGCTTTGAAAATGCAGTTTATATTTTTTTTCATCCAATGGCCTTGCAACAGGTACATCGAAGAAAGCCTCTATCTTTAATCTAAAGCAAATATTTTGATTAATATCTTTTTCCCGGATTACGATATCAGTTTGAAAAAGATCCCCGGCGTGATAACCGTTTGAAAGATCAAGCTTCATCAATAAATTTACTGACTGATTGGGTTGAACATCGATCTCGGTCTTATTCAATGTCGGTTGCGACGGGGCCGCCTGGCCATCCTGGTTTACCAGCGGCCTCACGCCAATTTTATAATGCCTTGGGTTACCACACGTATTCTTAACTGCAAAGGGGACAATAATTATTTCACCGGCATGCGCTATTCTTTCAATCATCAATAAGCAATGAGGTGGACAATCCTCGCAGGGCGGGCAACAGTTGCAAGTTTCCTTTTGCCTGAAGGCACCCGGGCTTATCCCCATTGAGCCCAAAATATTTCCTGCATCGCCCATCATTTTTATATTCGCGTCAATCATATTCTTCCATGACGATAAAGAGAGGTTGGCTAACTGTTGAAGTCCCTGCATCATATTTTCCGGATCTAAAATTGATTTGTTGAAACCGCTTTGCATATAGATTTTTTGATAAGTTAATAATATCAGCCGGGAATAATTTTATAAGACAGCATTAAATCATCGATCAAACGTATATCGCCGTAATAATCGTTTCTTACATTTATTTTTTCAGGAAGGGTTATTGAAAAATGAAGTAACAGGCTTGTGCCCCCCTTTACCTGCTGGCCACATTCAGCAATGTTGATCTGCAACCATCCCGCCATATCCTTCTGTATGTCTCTTGTTACTTCATCCATAGTAGCCATAAATCCTTCATTTCCCTTATCCCGGATAGCTTTGGAAAAACTCCGGCAAAGAAAATCAAAATCCAGCGTTGTAGAATGTTTGATATCAGGAACAGTTACGGGCACATTTCCCCGGTTTACCAACAGCACTTCGGTTTTATGCACCAAACCAGGTGCTACACCGGTAAAAGAAACTTTGGAAGGTGACAATTCAAGCTCAACATTTTCCTGAACGATCATCTTCACTTTTTTTTCATTGCCGCCGACAGCCACCACTGCTTCGTACGTACCAGGTGGTGTTTGAGGATTTAATGAAAACCAGGCGAAGTGATTTCTGATTTCACCGGGCATTAAAGCCGTATTGATAGGGAAGTTGGCGGCGGCAGAAAGAATTGAACCAAAGCTTTTACCAGCCGTAAGCGGCAGCTCTTTTATGAAAATAATTTCATCAGTACTATTTTCAAGTGTAAAATTGCCCGTCAGGTGCATGGGAGGGCCGTTCAGGATTATTTCCTCACTATTACTTTGAACCTGTTCGTGCGATTCGCCAGCCGTTACCGTAATCATTAGCTTGTTTTTTTATGGATTAATCAGCGTTTATTTTTACGGCCAACAGAACCCGCACTGGTGGCACCCGTATTTGCGGTACCTGTACTTGTGGCAGGAGGCACTGATAAACCCGGAGTATTGCCCGATGCTGGTATATTTCCAGCAGTTGGATTATTGCCTACTGTTGGAGTATTGCCCGCGGTTGGGGTATTCCCGGCAGTTGGAACAGTTCCGGTAGTTGATGTGCTGCCTGTTGTGGGTGTTGCCGGACCAACCGGGGTAGTAGTGCCAACAGGTGTAGCGGTTCCAACCGGTGTATTAGCGCCAGCTGGTGTAGCAGTGCCAGCAGGCGTGGCAGTGCCAACCGGTGTATTGGCTGTGGGCGTATTTGCCGGAACAGTACTTGGCGTGTTCGGTGTCGTGGGGGGCGTCTCAGGAAAAGGGCGGGTATCAGGCTCGCAACAATCAACTTCGCAACGTTCATAGGCGTTAGGCACATACGGTTCGGTGATGGTTTGGCCTTCGCCACTCAGGCAGAAAGAAAAGATTTCTGTACCATAAAGTTTAAAGCATAATTGGGTATAATTCGGCATGCGGATCCGGATTTTCGGAATTGCCAGATCCTTGATATCTGTCAGGGTAAACCGCGGTAAATTGAGCAATTCCAACGTGGTAGCCAATGGCTTCTGTGGATTTCCCTGTAAGGTTGTTGTAATAGGATTATTTTCATCTCCTTTTAAGAGCGACGTAACAGGTTTATTTGCATCACCTGTGATATGTGTTGCAACCGGCTTATTTATATCACCCGTGATCAGCGTGGCAACCGGCTTGGCAGGGTCACCCGTTACCAGTGTTGCTATTGGTTCTGCCGGGTTACCTGTAACTTTTGAAGTCAGGCTAACGGGTGATGTAGAAATTGCAAGTCCTCCACCCAAAGTAAATGTATAATTACTGGGAATGTTTACGGTTGAAGACATAGATAAGATTTAAGGTGTAATTAAAGTTAGGAATTCCTGAATAAATTTATATATTTTTTCACCGCCCGATGAATCCACTATTGCGTTAAATCTTTTTTAATCAACCTGCTGTCGGGCATTCGTCATCGCACATACACGACGAACTGAAAAGTTCCGGTAAATGATATGGATTTTGTTCACGTAAGCATCTAACGGTTTTGTCTCCGCAATGAAAGTCTCACGTAAGATTATTTTATCCCTGGTTACTGTCGCAGGCCTGCTATCGGTACCAGCTTATTTCCGGTATCAATCAAAATTTAAGGCGCCGAAAATTAATTGCGATGGCAATTCCCAAACCAGGCCCCCGGAGGAATATGCCGGACTAAGAACTCACGCAGAATTATTAAAATCTTTTAATGCTGAGAATAATTTCAACACTGAAATTTGTTTTCTAATCAACTTTAAGATAGCATCGGGCAAAAAGCGCTTTTTCGTTTACAACATGGTAACTGATTCTGTGTGGGATCAGGGTTTGGTAGCACATGGACGTTGTAATGAAAGATGGCTGGAAGAAATAAAATATGGAAACGAAATTGGGTGTGGCTGTTCGTCCCGGGGCAGGTATAAGATCGGCTATCCCTACAAAGGTCGGTTTGGGCTGGCTTATAAACTGGTGGGTTTAGACAAATCCAATAACAATGCATATAATCGCTTCATCGTTTTACATGCGCATGAGTGTGTTCCGGAAGTTGAAGCATACCCATTGCCTATCTGCCAAAGCGATGGTTGCCCAACAGTTTCTCTTCAATTCATGCAGCGATTAAGATCAATCCTGGATAAATCAGAAAAGCCTGTGCTACTATGGATCTTTTGAATGGCTAATAGAAACGGAAAATGGCAATGCGAAATGGCCACTTCCCGTTCCACTTTTGACTGGTTACGCTTCACGCAAGAGTTGCTTCCATCGTAATATTAGTGTTCAGCAATTTGCTTACGGGGCAATTTGCTTTTGCCTCTGCAGCACATTCCTGGAATTTAGCTTCGTCAATTCCCGGTACTGATGCTTTTACTTCCAGGTGGCTTTCAGTAATTGCGCCGTCTTCAAGTGAGATGGTACATTTAGTATCTATGCTATCGGGCGTAAAACCGGCAGCACCCAAAACAAAACTTAATTTCATTGAAAAACATCCTGAATGTGCAGCCGCAATTAGCTCTTCAGGATTAGTGCCGGTGCCCTCTTCAAAACGGCTATGGTAGCTATACTGGGCATTATTGAACGCACCGCTTTGCGAGGTTACCGTTCCCTTTCCCTCTTTTCCCGAACCCTGCCAATTAGCTGTTGCAAATCTTTTTTTCATAATTCCTTTATTTATTTAAGTTATTGGTTCTCTTCGCTTATTTCCGCCATTCTGCTTTCCGGGTCGTTGTAATCGATAATGAAATTATTCTTGCCTTCACCTGTGATAATCTTCAAAAATTTCTGTTGTACCAGTTCCAACATCGATAAAAAAAGAAAAATGGCGTGCACACGGTTCTCGCAGTTATTGAATATTTTTTCAAACGAAATTGTATTTTCTTTTTCAGCCAGCGTTAGCAAAAAGTCCCGGCTCTGTTCCATTGTGTAGTTATATCTAACCACGGTGTGTACAGGTTTGTTCCTCCGATCCTGGTATCGGAGCATCACTTTTTCAAAAGATTTCATCAGCCTGAATAAAGTGATAGCCTGTATTTCTGTTCCCTCTCCCGCCTCCTCTCCGATGAGAGAAAGCTCTGATTGAATATTTCCCCGTTTTACCATCAGCACACGCACGGCTTCCATGTCCGCCATTTTTGCTGATGCCTCCTTATACCTCTTGTATTCAAGTATTTTATCAACGAGTTCCTGCCGCGGATCAATCTCGTTGCCCTGCTCATCAATCTCCTTGCGCGGGATTAGCATTTTTGCTTTAATGCGCATTAATGTTGATATAAATAGAATGAATTCACTGGACAACTCGATATTTAAAGTCTCCTGTTTATGAATAAAACCGAGGAAATCATTTATTATCTTAGTGATCGGTATGTTGTAAATATCCAATTCATCTCTTTCGATAAAAAACAATAAAAGATCAAACGGCCCTTCGAATTGAGGAAGTCTTATCTGATACGAAGAATTATTCACCTGGTTCAAGTTTATTTTTGTCAACAAAACTGAAAATGCAAACAACCGGCCTTTCTAAAATTTAGCAGATAATCCCACACCCAGCATGGATCTCAACTGCACGGCCGCTACTTTTTTAGTGGGGCCAAACATTTTTACGTCATCGTCCTGCACCAGGTCAAAATTATAATTAACCATTAACCAATTATTTACTTTCATATTAAAATTATTTGACCAAAACACGTCCATATTAAAAGCCCATTCGGTGTAATCCGACGACACATCAACGCGGGTTTTGTATTCAACGTTCTTTGCTATATTCTTTTTAAGAGCTGCGGAAACAAAACCACCAAATTCATACCGTACCTTCCTCTCGGGATTAACTCCGTATAAACTGGCCACTGATCTTTCAGATGAACCATCAGGTTTTACGCCACCCTGATGATTGAAACTATAAGGGCGATTGGTGACGATAACCCACCGGCTTGAGATAGGGCTTACAAAAACCGTAAAATCAGGACAGATTTTAAAATCAACGCCCGGCGCAAACGTCAAATACGCGGGGGCAAAAAATCCGCCCACTCTTTTTTGGGGTATCTCATCATAATCATAGGAATTATATAATTGCGTTCTAAGATTAGCTACAAAGCCAGGCGCAATCTTTTTTATTACTTTATACCCGTATTTTGAATAAAAGTCAAGTTTATCATCATTTTTCCTAATGCCGATTGAATGAACGTTCACCAGGGCATAACTAATTTCAATGCTATTTTCCCAGGTGTGTTTTCCTACAGTCCGGTTTGCAAAAAGATTCAGGTTTGTGGAGAAAGAAAACGAAAACTTTTCTGAGCCGGCTGCCCAGTTACGGCTTCCGCTCTGTCCTCCCACAACAAAAAATTTACCTCCTTTCTTCCATTTATCGTTTTTTGGATATTTTCTCTGCACGTCCTGACCCAAAAGCCCCATTGCAAATAAAAAAGCCACCAGGCCTGCTATAGATCTTCTCATACCAATTGGTTATAGGTTACAAATGTGTATTCAGTGGTGGAAACCAAAGATAATTTTTATTTTTTATTCTTCAGTTCATCCCTGATTTCCATGAGCAATTTCTCGCTGGTTGATGGTGAAGGCGGCTGCGCAGGTGTTTCCGCTTCCTTCTTTTTAAAAGAGTTCAATGCCTTGATCATCATAAATAATACAAAGGCAATCAACAAAAAATCAATCACTGCCTGTAGAAGAACACCCACGGGGAATACAGTTGATCCGATAGTAAGCGTTAAACCAGACATTCCACCCTTGCCAACTATCAGGGCGATAATCGGCATTACTATACTTTCAGTAAATGCAGTCACTATTTTTCCAAATGCCCCGCCGATTATCACTGCAATGGCCAAATCAACAATGTTACCGCGCATTGCGAATTCTTTAAATTCTTTGAGCATTCCCATGGTGTGTGTTTTTTGTTTGAAAAATTAAGTGAACTGTTTGTTTACGTCGTCCAAAATTAAAGGAGGGTATTTCATATTCAGCGATTTCAAGGCATCGCACAATTTTGAAGCAATCAGGTATTCTTTATACCAATTTTGATCGGCGGGCACAATTGTCCAGGGAACGAAATTACAATGCTCAAAACACTCTTCGTACATTTGAAGGTACTGATCTCTTAGTTTCGCTTCTTCAAAATCTTTTTCATTGTATTTCCAGTGTTTAGTAGGGTCCCGAAGGCGTTCATTGAGGCGCTCCCTTTGTTCTTCTTCTGAAATATGAAGGTAGAATTTCAGGATGGTGGTATTGTTATGAGCCTGGATTAATTCCTCAAAGTCATTGATAGCCTTCATTCTTTTTTTAGCCGTTTCGTCATCACACCAACCATGAACTCTTGTGACTAAAATGTCCTCGTAATGCGAGCGATTGAATATCTGGATCATTCCCCTGGCCGGAACATTTTTATGTATCCGCCATAAAAAATCATGCGATGCTTCTTCCGCGGTTGGTACTTTGAAAGAGCTGACCATTACTCCCTGGGGGTTGAATTTCCCAAAAACTTTACGGATCACACCATCCTTACCGCTGGCATCCATTCCCTGTAAAATCACCAACACACAGTTCCTGCCTTCTGCATAAAGCAGGTTTTGTAATTCATTCAGTTCATCCAGAATGTCAGAAGTTTTATTTTTTGTTTTATCTTTTTCCTGATCCTCAGGCGCACGCGTACTAAGTAAAGCAAGTTTGATTTTTTCCATTGTTGTTCATTCCTGATTGCGAAAGCTACTCATCATTTTCAAATTAGCAAATTGATTTTTATTTTATTGCCAGACCTTTGCCGGTTAAAAAATAGTGGAGCCCCAAAATGAATCATTATAAATTGATCAACTGGTTGATTTTTGTGCTGCTGTCTTTTATCTGGGGCAGTTCGTTCATTTTAATGAAGCTTAGCAGGGAAGGGCTGAGTGCTTCACAGATTGCTTCTGTTCGCATTTTTTCAGCGGGTTTCATATTCATGCTCTTCGCGATTTTTCATATCAGGAAAATTCAGCGCAGTAAAATCCTGGTTGTTATTTTAACCGGAATATGTGGAAATCTTTTGCCAGCTTTTTTATTTGCTACGGCTATATCCGGGAATATTGATACTTCACTCGCCGGCATTCTCAATTCATTAACCCCTTTGTGTGTTGTGGTAACCGGCGTATTATTTTTTAAATCCAAAATCCAACCCGTGAAAATCCTGGGAATAGTGATTGCTTTTGCAGGATTATGTCTTTTAACGATTGCCCGCCAGGATATAAACACGAAGAATGTTGAATATGCCTCGCTTATTATGATAGCTACGTTGCTTTATGGTATTAATGTGAATATTGTCACTCATTATCTTCAGGGGGTTAACCCGCTGCACGGGGCAACGGTTTCCCTGGCATTTATGTGCTTCCCGTGTGCATTTATACTTTGGCAGCAGGGATTTTTTAATTTGCCCTTTGACAAATCCATTGTATTCTGGTCAGTTATCATTTCAGCGTTTTTGGGAGTTGCCGGGAGTGCAATAGCCACCGCTCTTTTTTATATTCTTGTAAAGCGCGCAGGGGGAATATTCGCTTCATTGGTTACATATGGCATTCCTTTCGTTGCTATTTTTTGGGGAATTATATTCGGTGAACATATTACAGCGCTCCAGGTAGGATGCCTGGGAATAATTCTATGTGGCGTGTATCTTGCCAACAGGTAAGGCAAGGTTGAAGGTTAAAGTATCCTGGAGGTTTAAGGTTAAGGTTCTTTAACTATGAAGCCACGAACAACAAACTACACAACCATTATTTCCTTTTCTTTCGAGGCGAGATGTTTTTCAATCGCAGCGATGTATTTATCTGTTACCGCCTGGATTTCTGTTTCAGCATCCTTGGCTTTATCCTCACTCATTCCATTTTTCTGTAATTTTTTTATTTGCTCAATACCATCTCGCCGGATGCTTCGAATAGCCACGCGTGAGTGTTCGGCTTCGGCGTGGCATTTTTTTACTAATTCTTTTCTTCTTTCCTCAGTCAACGGTGGCAAAAACATCCGGATCATGGTACCATCATTTTGCGGGTTTATGCCAATGTTTGATGCAATGATGGCCCTTTCAATAGGCTGCAGCATATTTTTTTCCCACGGTTGAATGGTGAGGGTGCGGGCATCCAGAACACTAATATTTGCAACCTGGTTCAATAAAGTGGGAGAGCCATAATAATCAACCATAATGCCATCCAATATTTGCGGGTTCGCTTTACCGGCCCGGATCTTTACTAATTCAGCCTCCAGGTGTCCTATGGCTTTCTTCATTGAATCTTCGGCAGTTGCTATAATTTGAGAAACATCCTCTGACATGATCTTATATTTTACTATTCAAATCTAACAAAAGAGGTTGAATGAAAAAAAATGTCCGCGCAGGCAATTATAGTTAAGCTATGCGAACGCCGGCGAAGCTTGTTAACGACAGGCAGCATCATCCTCACGAGTTAAATCCTTAAACCAATGCGCATGGCATTAAGGCGCCTGGCAAATAAATTAATAAAGGGAAAACGTTATTGCTGCTCTACAGCGGCGGGTTCCTTATTCAAATTCACCACCTTGGAAGTGGTAATGTATTCATCTTTACCATTTCCATTCAGATGTTTTGAAACAACTAATTTGACCCGCGCCTTTCTGTTGTATAACAGGATCAAACATGTAAATGCAATAACCAGCATCATGATCATCAGGTTAGTAGGGCCCAATGATCTGCAGGTGTAAGCTAATAAAATAAAAAAAATATTTAAGCCAACACAACATACAGTAATGGAAGTATGGCCGAAACCACGGTCAAGAAGCAAATGATGAACATGGTTTCTATCCGGAGTAAAAGGTGAACGACCGCCGAACATACGAATACTAAACACCCTTAAAGTATCCAAGAGAGGTACAATAAGTATGGCAAAGCCTACAGCCACAGAGGATGCAACGGGAAAGGCAACTGTGGGCGAATCGGCATAGGAAATAAATTTAATAACCAAAATTGAATTCACCAGCCCCACCATCAATGACCCGGAATCGCCCATAAAGATCCGCGCAGGGTTATTATTAAATATAAGAAAAGCTATCAGGCTGCCAGCCATAGCAAATGATAATAACGCATACGCAGGCATGTCAATTGCAAAAAAGTACACCCCAAAAACAAGCATCGTCAAAAGTCCCAGGCTGCCAGCCAAACCATCAATACCATCAATAAGATTAAACGAGTTAATGACTACGATAATGGTTAAATAAGTCAGCGCCATACTAAACGCTTCCGGCAATTCATTAATTCCAAATAAGCCATGCATGCTCGTGATTCGCAATCCGCCCAAATGTATCAAGATAGAGGTGGCAATTACCTGTCCGATAAATTTTTTTGTAGCAGTTAAAACAACGAGATCATCTTTCAGGCCAAGGAAAAAAATCACAAAAGCAGCAGCAAAATAATATTGAAATTCAGGATTTGTATAAATGGAAATTGATAACAGCGATGCCAGCAAAAACCCGCCGAATATACCAACGCCTCCTAATGAGGGAATGGGCTGTGTGTGAACCTTTCTTTCATCCGGTACATCATACAGTTTTTTTAGCTTTGATATTTGTATAATAATAGGAACAGCTAAAAAAGTAATGATAAATGAAACCGATCCTGTAAGTAATATATCAAGCATTCAAAAATGATTTAGGGTCTACAAAAATAGGGTTTAAGCGGTTAGTTCCTGATTCTGTTTAAGATTTTTTAATAATATCCTGCTTTAACGCTCAATGAGCTGTAAAATCGGGGAATTATATTAAAAATAATTTCATAACGCCGGCCATTTATTGATGAGAAGACTGGTTTTTGTATTAAAATTGCAACTTGAACCGGAAAATCCGGAGTTGGATTTGACGGGCGAAAAGACGTTTAATATTAAAAATAATTTTTATGCCAAGCCTTACCGAGATTGCATCTCAAATCAGACGAGATATTTTAAGAATGGTTCATAAAGCTAACAGCGGGCATCCAGGCGGTTCTTTGGGGTGTACCGATTTTTTTACTGCTTTGTATTTTAAGGTGATGAAACACAACCCGGATTTTCAAATGGACGCAAGGAACGAAGATGTTTTCTTCCTTTCGAACGGGCATATTTCACCGGTATTTTACTCCACCCTGGCGCGGGCTGGCTATTTCGATATCAAAGAGTTATCAACATTTCGTAAAATGAACTCCCGGTTGCAGGGACATCCTGCTACACACGAACACCTGCCGGGTATCAGGGTAGCATCAGGTTCTCTCGGTCAGGGAATGAGTGTAGCCATAGGGGCCTCATTGACTAAAAAATTAAACAAGGAAAATAACGTGGTGTTTTCACTTCATGGCGACGGCGAATTGAACGAAGGCCAGAATTGGGAAGCTATGATGTTTGCTGCACACCATAAGGTAGACAACCTGATCTCAACCGTTGATTGGAATCATCAACAAATAGACGGTACTACAGAGAAAGTAATGAATTTGGGCAATATTCGTGACAAATTTGACGCCTTTGGCTGGGCAACCCTGGAAATGGACGGGAATGTAATGGATGAGGTTGTTTCTACACTCGAAAAAGGTAAAAGTATGGTTGGCCAGGGTAAGCCGATTGCTATAATGATGCATACTGTAATGAGCAAAGGTGTTGACTTCATGGAAAATGACCATAACTGGCATGGTGTAGCGCCAAACGATGAGCAATTAAAAAGAGCGCTCGATCAACTGCCTGAAACGTTGGGCGACTTTGAGTAGTTTGTAGTTTGTAGTTTGTGGTTTGTAGTTGAGTGATTGCTCTATAGATTTCTGAGTTATAATGAGAAGAATTTTTTAATATTGGCGTTTCTCCAACTACAAACCACAAACTACAAACTACAAACCACAAACTCTACTCGCTTCTCAAAGAAAACTCCTGCATGGCGGCCTTTCGTGATGGGAGCCACGCTGCCAGCAACGCAATAATAAAGACTGTACCTCCCACCAGTAAGAAATCTGCCAATTTTAATTGCACCGGAAAATAATCAATAAGAAAAGATCCTCCCTGCAATGGAATGAGCTTAAAATTGATTTGCAAGTATGCAATTAAGAGTGCAATTAACATCCCTAAACTACCTCCTATAACTGCCAGTAAAACGCCTTCACTTAAAAATATTTTCTGAATAAAATTTCGATTGCCACCGAGGGCGTGTAACACGCTGATGTCTTTTTCTTTTTCAAGAACGAGCATCGTCAAAGCACCGATCATATTAAAGGCTGCAACTACCAGTATCAAACAAAGTACTGCGTATATAACCCATTTCTCGGCCTGCATTACCGAATAAAGGCTTTGATTTTGTTCATACCGCGTCTGTACCAGGTAGTTACTGTCGAAAATCTTATTTAATTCCTTCTGAACATCCTCTGCCGTCAAAGGGTCATGTAAGGCTATTTCCACGCCCGTATATTCATCGGCACCCATACCCAGCATGAGTTTCATAAAATAAATGTTGGTAATAGCATATTTATTATCGAAATCTTGTTGTATTACGAAAGCCCCCGATGTAGTAATGGTATCGGAACTGATGGAGTTAACCGGGTCCTGAAGATTTGTCTCCCCCTTTTTTGGCAGGTATACGACAAGAGGTAAGAGGTTGCGATCCGATTGTAAGGCCAGCGCATTTTCAATACCGGCGCCTAATACCAGAGATGGGGAGGTTTCATTACCCAAAGCGAAATTTCCTTTTACAATGTGATCAGCTACACCTGCTACATAGCGATAGTTTTCATCTACGCCCTTTAGATAAACAACCGATTGGTATTCCCCATTTTGCAATAAAGCCTTTTCTTCTGTTACCAACGAAAAATTGCGGACATCCTTTATAGCCTTTAGTTTTTGCAATTGTTGCGGGCTTATGCTGATCACTTTACCTGAAACAGGAGAAATTTTCAAATCAGTATAAAAAGATGAATAGAGTGATTTAACCAGGCCCTCAAAACCGTTAAAAACACTCAACACCAATATCAATACCGTGGTGCCAATGATCATAGCTACAATACTGATCCATGCAATAACATTTATGGCGTTGGTGGATTTCTTTGCTTTAAAATATCGCCATGCAAAAAGAAAATGCAAGTTTGAAGTTTGAAGTTTGAAATTTGAGATTTGAGGTTTGAGGTTGAAAGTTTGAACGTTGAAGTCGTCCAATTCTTAATTGAAATTATTGCTACGACCTTATATTTGTCTGTTTGCCGACCATTTACACCCGGCTATCGACTCATGACTCTTCACCAGTACCCTGTGGTTTAATCCTGTTTAATAATTCTTCCATTTTAAATACCTGGTCTAAAGTGTCATCATGATAGAACTTTATTTCGGGTATGCGCCGCAACTGCTGCTTCACTCTTTTGGCCAATTCTTTTTTTATTTCCCAGCTTCTCTCGTCAATCTTTTTCATAGCCGGTTTTGGTTCCTTCACCTGGAACAGGCTCAGGTAAATTCTGGCTTCAAGTAAGTCGGGTGTCACTTTAACGGAAGAAATAGACACCATTCCACCCTCCATCATATTCAGCCCCATGCGCTGAAATATCTGGCTTAGCTCTTCGTGCAATAAGCCTCCGATTTGTTTTTGACGTTTTCCTTCCTGCATATTATTAGGGTTAAATGATTAAAGAATTACTATATGCTGCCATGTTTGGCATTTTTAACTCTTTTCAGTTCAAAAACCATTGGTTGTAAATTTAGTTACTTTGCGGCTCTTAAGGTTGTATTCATCGAATAATGAAAAAATACGCGCGGATCTTTAAATACCCGGGGCACAAGATCGGCCAGCGTGGATTTACCCGCCCCGGAAGAGCCGACCAACGCAATGGTTTTTCCTTTTTCAATGGTGAGGTTAATATTATCCAGAATCACGGCATCCTCATAGTAAAAGCTTACATTCTTAAATTCAATTTTCTCATTAAAAGAAGTTATTTGCCGGCCGGAGGGATTATCATCTACTGTATTTTGAGTCAACAAAACTTCTTCAATTCGGGCGATGGCGGCGCTTCCTTTTTGCATATTGCTGAAAGACGTAGAAAGGGATTTCGCTGGATTGATGATATTATAAAATAGCGCCAGGTAACCAATAAATGCTGACGCTTCCAGGGGAATTTCATTTTTCAATACCAGTTGTCCTCCAAACCACAGGATGCCACAAAAAACCATTACTCCCAGGAATTCTGACATGGGCGAAGCAAGATCCCGGCGATAGCCGATTTTGTTTTTCGCAGTTAATAGCTCAGAATTAATTTTAAGAAATTTATTCTTTAAAAGTAATTCCATGTTGAATGCTTTAATCACCCTTAGACCGGTTAATGTTTCATCCAAAACAGAAACAGATTCACCATGCTTAATTGCCACTTCAGAAGATTGTTTCTTCAATGTGCGGGTAATTCTTCCGATGATTAATCCAATCAATGGAATAAATAACAGCAGGAATATTGTTAACTGGGGACTTAAATAAAACAGGAAAGCAAAATTCAAAACAATGGTAAGAGGATCTCTCACCCATCCTTCCAAAGTACTTACCACGGAACCTTCCACCTCGCCGATATCGTTAGTGATGCGGCTGATTAGATCCCCCTTTCTTTTTTCAGTAAAATACCCGATAGGCAAGTGAAGAATTTTATTGAACAGGTCAGATCTGAGTTCATTAACTACATTATTTTTTAAAGGATTCAGCACATAATAAGAAAGATAAAGAAAGAGATTTTTTAATAGTATCGAAATAATAATAACAATACAGATAAATCCTAATGTCCGTAATTTACCTTCCATTGGCGATTCACCATGCTGAATACTTTGCAACAAAAAATCCCTGATATATTTTACCACCGGGTTGTTTGTTTCTTTCATAAGCCCGCCAACGCCCGACTGGTCGCCATTAAAGATTAATTCCATGAAAGGCATTAACATGCCGACTGAAACTATAGAAAATACAATAGAAAGAATGATAAAAACAAGATAGAGAACGATCTGGCCTTTTTTATGCCCCAGGTATTTAAAGATCCGCGCGTATTTTTTCATTATTCGATGAATACAACCTTAAGAGCCGCAAAGTAACTAAATTTACAACCAATGGTTTTTGAACTGAAAA
>JGI24806J26614_1000255_pt1 | contig 14515 bp, 10 predicted proteins | sample Kansoi200umMDA_FD_26614 | JGI IMG/M metagenome (IMG submission 26614)
GTTAAGGGATGGTATTGACTATTTAAATATAAATTGAAAATAATAATAAAAGTGAGGTATTTGCGGTTGTTTCTGACTCATAAATAATTCATGGGCCATGTTGCAATTCCAGGTAGTGGCCACCACTTCTTGAGTATATTATGAAATTTTATTGCCACGAGACGCGAAGACACAAAGGGAACCATACATTGGGATGAACTAATGGCATCTCAATGATTTTTTGTTTCGCGGTGACTTTTTTAACTTTGTCCATAATTTTAGTTTTAAAAAAGCTCCCTGCCTGATTGCAGTGTTGAGATTACTTTACTTACGAACTCCGACGTTAAATAAGCAACTAGAACCATCTTTTGCGATGAGTGTGCAATGGTCTTGCTGCAGGGAACTTTTCTTATATGCGAAACATCAGGTCCCTTAACCGAATAGGATCGCCGGTTTTCTTGCCTCCATAAAAAATTACGCTGTAACACCTGCCCCCTCTCCAAAATCTTTGCGGCAACAATTGCCTCAAGGTTCGCTCCCTGAATCCGGAAGCGAAGCAACCAAACTGTTGGGAGAAACGCTGGACCTTCTTCTTAACAATAGTTTGTTCAACGGTCATCCATGTTTTTGGGGATATATTACTTCCTCAGCTACTCCTATAGGCATGCTCGGCGACCTTTTATCTTCTACCATAAACAGCAACTGTGGGGCTTATGTTCTATCACCCATGGCCACGGAAATAGAAAAGCAAACTATTCAATGGCTGGCAGAATTCATTGGTTACCCCTGGGATTTGCGAAGGGATCATGGTAAGCGCGGGTAATATGGCTAATTTTGTTGGCTTCCTGGCAGCCCGCAAGGCCAAAGCCGGTTGGGATATTCGAAAAGAAGGCCTGCATCCCGCACAAGGCAAGCTCAGGATTTATACTTCTTCGGCCGATACTCATACCTGGATCCATAAAGCAGCCGATCTTTTTGGGCCTGGAACTCATGCGATCGTTTGGATTCCAACTACGGATAATCAGAAAATGAATGTGCAACTGCTCGAACAAAAAATTGTCGAAGATAGAAGAAAAGGGATTCAACCATTTTTAGTGATCGGAACCGCAGGATCGGTCAGCACCGGGGCTGTGGATTCGATGAAAGACCTTTCTTCGATTTGTAAAAGCCACGATTGCTGGTTTCATGTAGATGGTGCTTATGGTGCTTTTGCCGCAGCATTACCTGAATATAAAGAATTGTTTGAAGGAATGAATCTGGCCGATTCGATAGCAATGGACCAATGGACCCCCACAAATGGTTATACAGTCCACTGGAAGCGGGTTGCACCCTGGTAAAAAACTCGAAAACACTAACTGAGGCATTCAGTTTTCATCCTACCTATTACAATTTTGATGGAGAGGAGGAAGCACTAACCAATTTTTATGAATATGGTCTTCAAAATTCAAGGGGATTTCGTGCATTAAAGGTGTGGCTCGGCCTTCGGCAGGTAGGGAGTGAAGGACATATCCAGATGATAAGAGAAGATATCCAATTGGCGAGAAGGCTTTATGAGTTGATCAATGAAAACCCGCAACTGGAAAGTTTTACTAACAACCTAAGCATTACCACATTTCGTTATCGACCCTCAGACCTTGATAAAGATGATCGCTCAGAAGAATACCTCAATAATCTAAACCAGGCATTGCTAAACCGGCTGCAGGCAGGAGGCGAGGTATTTCCGAGCAATGCAGTGTTGGAAGGAAAATTTCTTTTGCGCGTGTGCATTGTAAACTTCCGCACTACGCTCCGCGACATCCAGGCATTGCCGGGGATTGTGGTCCGGGAAGGGAAGTTAATCGATGAAGAGATGCGGAGGCAGGTGAAGAAGACAAGTGATACAACTGCAATCTAATTATATCGGTCGGTGTCAAATTAATTCTTATTGGTGTTAGCCAACAACTCTAATTTTCGCCTATGTAGTTTCATTTGATGCAGAATAGTATCCTGGTAGTCATTTGACTTTTCTGTCACTTTGCTGATAACTACGAGCATTTCAAGTCCTAATAGAAATCCAAACCATAATAGCCAGACTCCAAGTGCAATGTCCGAACTTTGTATCAGGCTGAACATCACCTTCAATTCATCCAAAAAACCAACTTTTGATTTGATTTCTTTTTCCAATTGCGGACGAATATTGAGTAACGCATTTTCCTTGTCATCTTTCTGCTTCCTCAAAGCTGCGATGGTTTTCTCTAACGGAGCAATTAATGATTGGTTTGGATTTTCTACATTATTTACAGAAACGGAAGTTGAGCTAACAATACGTTCCTTTATAACCTGTCTCCCTGAGGAATCCGTTGACCATGTTTTGATAGTCCTCGGTTCTGTACGTGATGTGCTAACTTTAATAACCGGGTGTTTATTAACCTCCTCCCTTAACTCTATTCTTTCTTTTTCTTTCACTTGAATCGCTGTATCAAGTGCGGCTATTTGCTCTCGTAACTCCATGGTTTTTGGAGGTAAAGCTTTTTTTACCCTTTCTTCGATAGATGTAATTTTCTCAAGTTCAATATCTTCTTTAAACATCACCTGATCAATGATGATAGCGCCTATAATAGCCATCATACAGGCAATAATCCCTCTGAAGAAATAAAGCCAAAAGCTGGGGGTGACCGATAAGATAATCTGCCGTTCTATTTGAATCACAATTATAACCATTATAACCGCGCCTGCCACGGAACCCCATTTTCCACCATGCAAATAACGATCGGTGAATGCATATCCTATAAATGACCACAGGATACAAACAATGAGTATGGCTGAGGTATATCGTTTCACTGCCTTCGCACTGACCTCGCTTGACGCATGAACAATACGATAATTATACCCGGTTAAAAAACAACCAAATCGAATCCACCAGTTATTCATAAGAAAACTTTAAAAATTATTTTTCAAGAGATCATGGTGAGAGATGGCTGCCAGACCGTTTTTAAACCCGCGAGTATAGCTGATCAAAATACCCTGCCCGTCACCTATATTGTTCTTAGCATCCTTTTCAATCAGTAGCAATTTTTCGATGTGGCTTTCTGCGATCTCTTTTTTCATTTTCAATTCGTCTACTGTATCTACCATGCCATTACGTCCCCTGCTTTCAATGTGAAAATTGATTCTCTTAATGTAGTCTTCATAGTAAGTTTTTACTTTCCTGATCATTCTTTCCAGGTCATTTCTCAATGCATCAATATTATTAGTCAAGTGACTGCTGTCTGGGTTAATAAGAGCATCATCATACCCGCTTGACTCGTAATTTCGATCTAAAAACCTAAACAAAATCTCAATATTGTTTTCTGCGGGAGGTATTACCACCTTCTCACCGTCATCGACTTTTTTGGAAAAATCTTTCTCAATAAATAATTTTTCAGGAACATCAGGATCGCCATGGCCTGATCCGGAACCGTTAGAGTGTTGTTCCGTACCATTTAAGGATTTCGTTTTGCCACTATTAAAAAAACTGAATAAACCCATTTCAAATGTTTTAGATAATTATAGTAGGAACTTTATATTTATTATGCCCCCTTTTATGACACCGTTCGCATAATGTTATTAGCAAATGATCTTTATATTCCCATGGAAGCTTGTACTGTTGCTTGCTTAAAACAAAATGATACTGCCGATGGTGTATTTGAAGTTCCTGACTTCCTTTGCAAATGATGCATTTATTGCCATCCCTTTTTAAAATCTGTAATCTTTTCGAACGCCACCTTTCATCAAACAATAAACCACCATAACTCCCATGAGCGGGTAGATCCTCATTTGTTTGACCTGCAAGTGTTGACGTTTGCAATTCTTTCCCATCCTTTTCCTGAATATAACGCCTGTAACTATCCCCTTTAAAAGACAGATAACGGTATCTCGTGTTAATAGGGTCATTCATAAAAACAAATATTTACCAACTACAGATGCAACAATTTTTAAAGCACTCTATCTTTTAAGTACTACTCTATGTCGGCAAGCATCTTGATGTTAATTGTTAGCGTTAACCAACAGAGCACTACATCCAGTACTAATTGGATTGATGACACGAGCAATTGTTCTCATTTCTTCCTTACAATTAGACCACCCCCTTTAGTATGATTGATTGGAGACGTATCAAGAATGTCCTGGGCTTTGCAACCAATGATTCGTCGCTTTAACCCTTCCCAAGTGATTCCGGTTACATTCACATAGTACCCTTATCAATATAGCCTATTAATGTGTTAAGTGCTCTTATATAGGTTATCAATATGGATCGACTAATGGATAACACTGGAGAAGTACTCAAATTATCCTGAGTTTAAAGGCAGGATATTGACTGAAACGGCTGAAGATTGGTTATTAAAAAATTAGACCTGAATAAGTTATAGTGAATTTGTAAAAGTTACCTTGCTAACTACGTCAGATATTGTTTTAACGAAAGTACGTTTATCACATTAATCAAGCGCCCCTCGCTGCAAATGCCTTGTCATTACACGTAAGCTCAAATTCTGGCCCGGGTTACTATGTTCTTCCCGGTAAAGTATGTTTTCATTTCAGACGATGGAATGCTTGAACCGTTTCTATGAGTATACAGGACCGTTCCATTTGTAGCGATTGCTTAATATCTTTGCCAGTTCCATTGCCAGAGCTGACAGCTGACAGCTGACAGCTGATAGCTGATAGCCGATACGTAATACCTGACACCTGACACCTGATACCTGATACCTGACACCTACACCATGACCGACCACCAATACTTCTCCAATCTATACGAGATCGCCAGCACGCTGAACAGGGAATTTTCCTTGCCGGCAGCCCTGCGAGTTTCTTTAGAGAAAACCGTGCAGCTGCTGAATCTTGAAACGGGATGGATATGGTTGGTGCAGGCAGACGTGAAGTCTGTGTACCTGGCGGCTTCTTATAATTTACCTCCGGCCCTGAGCAATCATCCCGAGCGCCTTTCAGGCTGGTGTTTTTGTATTGAAAAGTACTTATCAAACGACATTCCCGAGGCCAGGAATATCAGTGAGATCGTTTGCTCACGCCTTAAAAACATTACATCAGGCACGCGGGACCTGAAGTTCCACGCTACTATTCCCATTACCATGCAGGGACAAAAGGTCGGACTCATTAACCTGGTGAGCAAGCAAACCCAACAGTTGAATGAAAAACAACTTTCGCTGCTTAATACCATTTCGGAGTTGATTGGTATTGCTATCCAGCGCACAAGAGTGCATGAAGCATACAACATGAATTCTTCCAGCAGCGAAAGTTCTTTTGAAGAAATAATCCAGCGCGTGCTGCAATCAAGGATTCATGGATTAGTAACGGACCTTCATCACCTCAATTCTTTACTGGAACAAAATAGTATTCACAATGCCTTGGAGCTTGTACAACAATCCTTGCAACATGCAGGAGAATTGCAGCAGCAACTTTCCCTCATTACCGGCGAAACAGAAAAACAAAATTTGGATACGAAGGCGGTCGCACGTTTCCATTACCCCACTTCGCCATTGACCAGCAGGGAACTGGAAGTGCTTACGCTAATCAGGAAAGGATTGTCCAATAAGCAAATCGGCGAACAACTTTTCCTTGCAGAAAGTACGATTAAGTTTCACATCACTTCTATCCTGGGCAAACTGCTCGCGGGAAATCGAACCGAAGCGATCAATAATGCGATTCAGCGAGGGATTTTGAGCTAAGCCATCCGCTATCAGCCATCAGCTATCAGCTATCAGAACAACTGCAGTCGTTCCAGCTCAATAAATAACGGCCCTACTGCATCACCAACTTTCATAGTGGTGAAAATTTCTTTGTTCACCCGCCAGGGACCGAATATTGGTATCATCAATGAATAATGTACAAAGTGCCGTAGGTACGAAATATTGGGTGCTTCACCCAGATATTTTATGCTGGCGTCACGAATTTCTTCTGATAGCTGGTGGCTGATAGCCGACAGAAGTAATAACCCGTGTAGTAGGTTAATCGAAATTCGTTTACGACATTTGGGGATGTCATGAGTTCAGGATAGGCAAAAATAGTTGTGATGCCTTCAATCGAATATATTTTTACTCTATAGGAAAAAAGAACCGCCGGATTGAAAACTAGAAATTACAGCGTCAGGATGGCTGAGCGTTGTCTATAAAGCATCATACTGTTGGTAAATCTGCAATGGACATTTTTTATGAACCATTCGATGTTGCCCAGTAGGACCTTGGATGGATCACGTAGCACCTTATTCATTATCCGGAAACGGTCCAATTCCCAACTATCGAATATTTGCGCAATTTAATTTCCAACAACTTTTCTATAAATTAAAGTTTATTTACAACCATATGAAATATGACCAGGTATATACATTTCTTATTCAAAAGCTGGAAAGAGAACTACCTCCTTATTTAACTTATCATAGTCATGTGCATACAAAAGACGTTATACGCGTGGCTGATTTTATCTCGCAATCAGAAAAATTAACGTTACATGATATGCAGCTTCTTAAAACAGCGGCATTATTTCATGATGCTGGATTTTTAGAGGCGTATCATAACCATGAAGAAGCCTCCTGTACTATTGCCCGCCGTCTTTTGCCACAGTTTGATTATACCACGGAAGAGATTGACGAAATATGTAAGCTGATCATGATAACCAGGCTCCCTCAAAAGCCAACTAATACTCTGGAGAAGATATTATGCGATGCCGATATGTTCTACATAGGAACGGATGCCTATTTTGATACAGCAGAAAAGCTACACAAGGAATTTAAGGTCATGGGAATAGTTAAGTCTTCGGAAGAATGGCACACGATGCAAATTGAATTTTTAGAATCGCAAGGATTCTTTACGCAGGCAGCAATGGAAGCATACAATAGTAAAAAAGCCGAAAATCTGAATTTGCTCAAAAATCCGATTAGTGGCAAAAAACCAAGTAGAACGAATATTTCTAAACTGATGCAGGATTCATTCCTGATAATATTGGGGGTAATCATAGCAGGGTTTGCATTAAAAGGCTTCCTGGTCCCTAATAATTTCTTTGACGGTGGCGTTACAGGGATTTCCCTTCTCCTGCATGAACTATATCACTTCAATCTTGCATACACAATTGTACTTGCTAACCTGCCTCTCTTAATTGTAAGCTATTTCCTGGTGAGTAGAACGTTTGCGATAAAAACCTTCGTTACAGTTTTTCTTCTCGGCATTTGCTTGTTGTATTTTCCCTACATAACCGTTACATCGGATAAATTACTCATTTCGATTTTTGGAGGGTTTTTTTTAGGCTTGGGTACCGGCTTGACAATGCGGGCGGGTTGTGCCTTAGACGGGGTTGAAGTATTGGCCTTGTACACATTGAAAAAGTCGAGCTTTACTATTTCCGAGATCATATTAGGTATAAATGTGCTCATCTTCGCAATAGCGGCCTTTAAATTTGGACTTGAAACATCATTATATTCCATTCTTACTTATTTCACTGCATCACGTACTATTGATTATGTCATCGAAGGAATAGAAGCATATACCGGTGTAACTATTATTTCAGGAAACAGTGAAAGGATAAAACACCGTTTGGTAAACGAGCTGGGGAGAGGTATCACCGTTTACAAGGGAGAGAGAGGCTATTTACCGGGGAAATTTGAAATAAGCAGCGATTGTGATATCATATTTACGGTAATAACGCGTCTTGAGCTGCGCAGGTTAAAAAACCTTGTTTACGACACTGACCCTAAGGCTTTTGTCTTTGCTAACACGATAAAAGAAGCCTCGGGGGGCATTATAAAACGCAGAAGCCGCGAGCACTAGTAGTGTGTACAATCATTAATACGGAATCCATCCCCTCCCGGGAGGGGCAGGTTGGTTAGCCTTCTAATGATTTTTTTCGGAATGATCTCAGTGTAACATCACGGTAACCCACCCCCGACCCCTCCCAGGAGGGCATGGACGCTTCTGCGGAGCGACGATGCGTCAATCGGCTTTCAGAAGAAAGTCTCACGTGCATTGGTCTTCTGATAGCTGACTGCCGATGGCTGACAGCTGATAGCTGATAGCTCTTAAAGAGAATCTTCAACAAAATACATATCAACCTCCCCTATATTCTTGGCCCTTATTTTTCCGCGATGAGTACAACGATAGCTTTCCTTTACAAAATTATAAGTCGCCTGTGATATATTAATTTTTCCAGCTTCAGAATTTTGTTCCATTCTTGCCGCAATGTTTACCGTATCTCCCCATATATCATATTGAAACTTCGAGTGACCGACTACACCTGCAATAACGGGACCTGTATGAATACCGACCCTGATCTCAAAAAACTGTCTCCCCTGTTGCTTTCTTTGTTGGGAAAGATCCCTCATAAATTCCTGCATCTCGATTGATGCTTTAATCGCATTTTTAACCGGGGTTTTGTTGATCTCTGAAAGCCCACCAGCCGCCATGTAGGCATCCCCAATCGTTTTTATTTTTTCGAGATTAAATTTTGTACAGATGTGGTCGAATTTTTTGAAAACAAAATCAAGTTCCGAAACAAGCTCTTCCGGATGAAGCGTTCCGGCTATTACGGAGAAATTTCTTATGTCAGTAAAAAGTATCGTAACATTGTCATAATGCCTTGCAGACGTTTTCCCAAAATTTTTCAACTCATTTGCTATTTCCAAAGGAAGAATATTTAGAAGGAGATCATCTGACTTCTTCTTTTCAATAGTCAGTTCCGCATTCTTAGTATTCAGTTCGCTTGTCCTGTCTTTTATTTTCTGGTCCATTTCCTTATATAAAAAAACATTGTCAAGTGAAATAGCAAGTTGGGAAGAAATCGTTTTATAAAATTCAACACGCCTGTTGTCAAATGCTCCTTCGGCGAGATTATTTTCGAGATATAAAACACCGGTCACGTCAGATTTTATTATAAGAGGTATTGCACAAACTGAAATAGCCGAATGTGTTTTGTTGTAAACATCGAAGGCAAACCTTTCTTCCTGTAAAAAATTGTTGCTGACAAAAATTGCCTTTGTCCTCGTCACATAGTTGACAACTGAAACAGGAAACAATTGCTCCTTTACATCGGGGCCTAATATGGTGATTTGTTCATTGTTTCCGATAGCGAGTGGAATAAACTGGTCATCTTTCGATTTAAGAATAATCACCGCATTATTTACACTGGCATTCTGAATTACGATTTCAAGCATCGTTTTAAGTAGTCCTTCCAAAGTGGTTTCCACGGAAAGTGCCTGGTTTAAACTAATGATGGTATTGAGATCGTAAATATTCTGAAAACTGGATATATTCAAAACGTCGCCTTTAACAGGCTGGTCTGCAAAAATTTCAGGAAATTTCTGCAGTAGCTGGTGGCATTTTGAAAAGGCGCCCCATTTTTGGTAACACCTGTATGCACTTTTCAACATAAATTCGGCATACTCATTTTTTCCCGTTTTAAAATACAGGTAACAAAGATGCTCCCTTGCCAATGCCTCTTCGTGGACAAAATTATTCTTCTGTGCCTGTTGAATTGATTTATAAAAATATTCTGAAGCGTTATCGGGCTGTCCCTTAAATTCAAAAAGAAGTGCCTGCAAAAGACTATATTTATTTTCAAAATTCTGAGAAGCATGTTTGGAAAATTCCTTCAGGAGCTTCATTTTAGAGAGCACCTTTTTGATTAATCCTTTCTTGTTTCCTATTGAAGAAATGTTTTTGACTTGTTTTAAAACTGCAATTGAGGAATGTAAGATGAATGAAGGATAAGTGATTTGCCGGGAAGTGGTTTCTTCCTCGTAAGCGCTGGCTAGTTGCGAATTCTTAAATGCGACCTCGTACTCATTAAATGTCGAAGCCAGCGCCATTTTGTAGTAATAAAAATCAAACTTACTGGCCTCATCGTTGGTTTTTTCAAGCGTTCTAAGAAATTCTGATTCATCAAAAGCTTCATTATTTAAAATAAGGGGGTCCTTAACTTCATTCGTAAGATTGATAACAAACTGCCGCTGGCTTTCCGAAATATTATAAACCAGGTCCTGGTTCATGCTTTTGATCGTCTCGCAATCAGACGTCATAACCTCCAACAGTTCAGGAAGATGATCCCCGGCATGTAAACGTATGGAACTCTGAAACGAAAGAGCAAATGCAGCATAAACAAAATCCCCCGTTTGTCTGCCTGTTAAATATGCTTCTCCCAATGGCAATACAGAAAGCCGTAGACTGTCTATCCAGTATGATAGAAAGCCGTAGAAGATAACCATCACCTTAGCTTTCACAAGTTCTGCATTCAATTTTTGTATAAGCAGCAGGGCCATTTTGCCGAACTTATAACCTTTTTGCACATCTCCCATGAACGTGCATAGCGCGAAACCGTAAAAGCTATAAGCAAAGGGAGCATACAGGGAATTGCCGTATCGCAAGGAAAGCTGGACCTGCCTGAAAATGACAATGGGCAAGATATCCGGGGCCGCCCCAAATATGCTTATCAATGAATTTACGGTTAGCCGCATAAAAATATACGCACGTTCGTTTTCCATCAAAGGCTCTTCAGGAATATCGTTTATATTCTTGTTTCTCAGGTACCATTTAACGAGAGCATATTCTTTGAGCAATGTAAATTTTCCGGGATGCCTTTTGATACCGTATCCAATTTCACTCAACACTTTTAATAAGTGATCAATCGCTTCAGGGAAATGATGGTTTTCGGAGAGATGATTCAACTTGATCTCGTGCGCCTTTACACGGTCGCCAATTGTTTTCGCATTAGTGGTCGAGGCAGTTAAAAGGCTTTCAGCCGCTGCCTGTTTACCAAGAATAAAAGCAACTTCTGTAGCCTCATTATGAAGATTTAAAACCATTGTATAATGATCATCCCAATCAGAGGCCTTCACAAGGCCGATGGCGGTATCAAGATAATTGTATGAAAGGTCAAAGGCGGCGGATCGTTTCGCTTCTAATCCCGCCCTGAAATTTATTTGAGCAACCGCCTGCATGTCTTTCACGGGTATATGATCTTTAGCCGCATTGAAATGTCCGGCAATTTCATAAAGCGCCGCACTACTGTACTGGTTAATATCCTCAAGTGAAAGCTTCGAGGCAATTAAATAATGTATCCTGCTTTTCTCTTCCGCGGCAATCATATCATAAACTGTCTGCCTTATTCTCTCATGAGGAAATTTGTAGGTTTCATCTCCCTCAAATTCCAGGATGTTTTCGTTCGTCAGTCTTTCAAGGGTGTCTGCTAATGAATGAGCCGGTTTGGCAAGAATATCAGAAAGCATGTTGCTTGTGAACCGGACACCAATACATGAGGCATGCTTCAGCACTTCCTGTGTAGCAGTGGGCAATCCTTTTACTCTTTCAGTAACAAATTGTACTACGTTATCTGTAATATAAACCTGGTCGAGCTTCGCTGTATCCCAAATCCAATTTTGTAATTCCGCGTTAAAAGAAAGGATACCTTTTTCAACAACTGAAGTCAAAAACTGGTGAATAAAAAAAGGGTTGCCAAGCGTCTTGTTGTGAATTACATAGCTTAGTTTTTCGGAATCATCCGTCAAAAAACTGTGATCAATAAATGCATGTATGTCTTGCCTGGTTAAATCATTCATACGCAATTCAACAAGCCCGGGTTTAAGGGTTCGCAGTTCATCTATATCTTGATGTACAGTGTTTTCGTTTTGGAGTTCACCGGGCCTGTAAGTACAGATCATCATAAAATGATTCAGATTTGGATCAGTTATGAGGGAATGAATAGTTTTAATTGAAGCACTATCCGACCATTGCAAGTCATCAATAAAAAGAACAAAAAACCTTTGCACGGAGGCAGCAGCTTCCACGATTTTGCGGAAAATAGTATTGAAATTCATTCTCTTTCTTAATGACGACTTATCAGCTTCGGGGACTAAATTTTCATCGTCGATGATCCATTTGAATTCCGGGACGATCTCAAACAGCAATTCTTGGTTTTCGGCAATAGCTTTTTTAAGAACAGACTTCCACTCTGCCATTGCCTTATCAGGCTGCGACAAAATGATGGCAGCAAGTTCCTTTAAAGCATTCACCATCGCGCTGTGAGGTACATTATTACTTAGCCGGTCAAATCGGCCGGTGACCATTATCCCTTCTTTTTCGAGAATTATTTTTTTGAAATGATTGACAAACGTTGTTTTCCCGGTACCAACACCCCCTGAGACGAGGCAAAGCACCGATCCGTCCCGGGTGATATTATCCAGTGACCGCAGTATCTCGTTTATTTCATTATCACGTCCAAATATTTTCGAAGAAAGGTTAAATTGATTTGACCGGTCGAAAACTGCAAGCTGGAACGGAACCAATTGTTCTTTTCTGTTATATGTTTGAGCACAAGCTACGAGGTCATATTCCAGGCCATATGCCGTTTGGTACCTTTCCTCGGGATTTTTACAAAGGAGCTTATCAATGATCTGTGAAATTACCAGGGGAATGTTCTTATTTACATAAATTGCCGGAACGGGTATCTGCACCAGGTGCATGTGCACCAACATCGCGCTGTCACTGTTTGAAAATGGCAGTTTGCCAGTTAGCATTTCATAAAATACTATTCCCAAAGAATACAGGTCGGTTCGATGATCCACCACCTGGTTCAACCTGCCGGTTTGTTCAGGGGCTATATAAGAAAGCTCATGCTCACAATCCTTGAAATTCAGGTAACGACGCAGCAATCCCTTGGCAGAGAGGCTAAAATCTATTATTTCAATGGCCCCGGATTTTGCATTGTACAAAATATTATTACTGTTTATGCGAAGATGGGAGAAGCCCGCCTGGTGTAAGTCCTTAAGAATTCTTGTAATGGCGATTGAGATGCGAAGAAACTTTTCCAAATCAAAACGGGCATCCTGAATATATTCCTTTAACGGCGCGCCTTCAAAATAACGATAAGAAAAAGCTTCTTTATTTTCATACACGCCTTTCTGTAAAGGTTTCCTTACACCTGGAATGTTGAGCTGTTGAGTAATGGTAAATTCATTAACCAGATCAGATACCGTATTTTTAGAGTAACTGCATATTTTCCATATGGCACCCTCAGATAATTCGTTTGAGTCCTTGTACACTAAGGACCTGTTGCTTTGATTGATTAATTCCAACATTAAACTGAATTTGCGGATGGTTTTGGTTCCCTGGCCTCAGAATAGCAACAAAACAAATTCCTACAATTTACAATTAATCGATACAAACTCCTCAATTGTCCGCTGATTATTGGATAATAATAAAATATATTATTACATTTAAGCAAATTAATTAAACCAACCGCATGGCAACATCTAATTTAACTATCGGTGATGTTTTACCTGATGACCTCAAATCAGAAGACTATCCCGACACAGTTTTACAAGTTACCGTCACTGAAGCATACAGTATTGCAGAGGAAGGTATGCCACCTACTTCAAAACTTTCCATGGATGACATTCAAAGTATCAAAGACATTTTTGCCGAGTACTATGCTACAGGCGGAGGTTCTGAAGAGGGAGCTTCCGGAGAAGGAGGCTCTGCTTACTGGAACAAATCGCCTGATGAAAACAGCGCTTACTGGAGTAAGCAATAAACTTGCTGCTTAATTGGCGCCCTGGGAACTGTCAACCTTTGTGAAGATTCACCTTTGGATAACCGCAACTTTGATGGCTTAAAACCTTCTGAAACTTGTAGCTCATTTACAAGCTACCGGCGGTGTACTTAATAATCAAACCAAGTCAAAAAACTGATGGCGCCCTTCCCTGCCACTCAATCTCTGAGCGGGCAAATATCCTTTGGTTCAGCTATTTCTGAATTTGCCATCTCCGTTAAAGAGCTATTGATATCTCACGAAAACTTTTCTTTATTAAAAAGAATTGCGGATATCTTCCCTCTTTCGCTCAGCGCTTTCTGGTGCTTTGAGTTACCATTATCAGAAGATGAAAAAAAAGCGGATTTATTGTTTTGCATATCCAATCCGGGGTATTTGAAAGAATACTTCCTGCATACATGTGGATCTTCGGTTCTCAGGAAAGGGTTGCCCTGGTCTTTCTCCGGGGGGATTAGAGAATTTGCAGATGCCTGGGCGGAGGGAAAGACCTTAGTTTTTCAAAAAATAGTTAATGCATGGTTTGAATATGATCATAGACAGATGAGTCAAGGTTTTTTAACTCCCAACTTTTTTTTTGCACCCGCAAAAGGAATGCATCCGCTGGCAGTGGTACACATGTCGGACACCATATTTGGAATGATTTCGCCCAAAGCCATACCGGCAAGCACCTACAAGTTCCTATTAGAATGCATGCGCCATCTGCACCTAAAGAGTTGGATTTCGCAGATAGGGATGATGTTAGCCAGAAATGAAAATGATCTCAGGCTATTTATTCAACAGATACCGTCTAACGGTATCGCGGGTTACCTGAAAAAAATAGAATATCCATATGTGGCCGAAAGGCAGTTTACCGCATTACTCGCAAATTGCTACGAGCTTGCGGACCAGGTAGACCTGGATATTGACATTGCGGAGACGATAGGAAATACTATTGGGCTTGAATGCTCTTTTAACGAGATGAACAAAGCTTTGAATT
>JGI24806J26614_1000256_pt1 | contig 14468 bp, 15 predicted proteins | sample Kansoi200umMDA_FD_26614 | JGI IMG/M metagenome (IMG submission 26614)
ACTTCTCCAATTGACATTTTTGTCATTAATTCGCCGAGCTTTGTAAGTGTAGCAGCACATTCTACTCCTATCTCAAACATTTCGTGATCAGGAAATTCTGCAAAGCATCTTATGTGGAGTTCCTCAATACTGGAACTTATCTTACTATGACAATTTTCAATAGTATCGAGAGCGATTAAATCCTTATCAAGATTTGAAGCATTTATCTTCATTATCCATCCTTCTGTATAGGGAAAATCATTTACCAATTTGGGTCGTTTGATTATAGCTTTATTAATTTCTGCAATCCTTCCACTGACAGGGGTTCGCACCACACCAAAATACTTTATACTTTCTATTGTCCCTATGCTTTTTCCCTTTTCCAATTCTGTACCAACTTCTTTTAATTTTATGTTTGATAATTTTCCAGCAATGGAGGCCAAAATAGCCGTGATTCCAATAGTTATTGTTTTGTCATTGTTAATCTTTACCCAGCTAAAATTCTCGGTATCATAAAAAATGCCTTCAGGAAATATACAATGATTTACTTTCACAAATTTCTGTATACTGATACCAAGTTTATTCTTTTACATTTTGTAATCATTTTAGTTAGATCACCCAATACAAGCATATACTCACAAGAAAGACATCAATAGCTGTAAGACATCAATAGCTGTTAATGTTATCATTCTTTTTATTACACTCTGTTTGGTGCGTTAATGATGTTCTTATAATGCCAGTGATTTCACTACAAGTGCTGCATTAATAGACAATAAAAAACAAAGATCAAGCATATTCACTTGAAAAGCAATTAATATCTGAGAAATTGGGTGGCAAAATAGAGTCAAATCTGTCCTGCATTCCACCGAACCCATTTCAAGAATATCATAGCATTGTCTTATTTACTTTGAGTTTCTCTTTTAAAACGCTCCACTTCTTTTAGTACAAAATTTAGATGGAGTCTAGTTTCTTCGTTAGAGAGTTCTAATGCCTTTGTTCTTCTTTGAACTTCTCTCCCTAAAAGACTACTCCATCTACTTAGAAATACAATTAAAAGTACAATTGCAACAGTAGTACCTGCAAGCAATGAAAAAGTCTCTATTCTTTGTGAAAAAAGGATATCATTTAGCTTAGAATATATTTGTGTAGTTGGTTGAACAGACTGTACATAATATGTGGGCTTGCCATTTATGGGAATTGGATATTGTGTAGTTATTCTTTCTCCTCTTCCGTAATCATAAACACCATAACCAGAATTTCCAGCTAATAGACTACGTGTAAGATTGTTCAATCTAGGATTATGATTAATAAACTTTTGAGTATAATCATCAAAAAAGTTCTTTCCAACTAATGTTTTACTTGCACCATTGGCTAACATTATTCCATTTCTATCAAATACTACCAGAAATCGAGAATTAATATCATAAATATTTCCATAATGTGCAAAGAATCCCTCAGTAGGTATTACTGATCCTACTACTCCCATATACTGTCCTGTCTCTACACTTATTATCGGATAGCTTATACCAATTCTATAATTACCATCCAATCCCATAAATATAGTGGAAAAGACTGGTGCCAAGGTCTTTTTTGCTTGAATTACATATTCTCTTTGTGATACATTGCTACCTACAAAAGTTTTTGCACCTTTTGGAGTTATGTCTATTGTTATTATGTTGTTTTTATTTACAACAAAAAGATGATCTACTATATTATCAATTTTTAAAAAGTTGGTTTGCATCAACGTTTTCGTTTTATTACTACTAAAATCTCCTTGCTGCAAATATATTGAATTTGATAAACCCTCAAGCCTGGCTTCTACTAGAGCTAGGTCCGAGCCAATATGCTGGGAAAGACTTCTTGTTGCCTCAATCTGACGATCTCTATCTTGTACAAATAAATTATTTTTGATATTACTTTCTGTAATACCTTGAAAGTAAAAAAATAAACCATAAGAAATTGATATGATCAATACAATACTAATAATGGCAATTACTTTAGCTCTTCCATAGAAAATGCTTTTAAATTTAAAACTACTATTTTTTCTGTACAATAAATATTATTTTAATTTCTTATAATTAAAATCTTTTTGTAAAGTTTTTGAAATAATATGAAAAAAACATGGTTTTATTAGTAGCTAATAATGTTCTTATAATGCTAGTGATTTAAGAACTATAAAAGCTGCGTTAGAGATAATAAAACTAACGTCAAGCAGGTCAGTTCAAAAGAAGTTAATGTAAAAGAAACTGAGTGGCAATATTGAGTCAATTCTGTCCCGCATCTCCACCAACCCGTTCCGATATAGTGCTTTTTAGTGGGTTCTACTAAAATAGACTGTGGGAAAACATGATGATAGACAGTAATGCCAATAAAATCGCAATAGTTACTGGAAGCTCAAGTGGTATAGGATTTGAGACAGCCTTGGCATTAGCAAGAAATGGGTTTTATACTTATGCTACAATGCGTAATCTTAAAAAATCTACAAGTATCAAAAAGATAGCCACTAAAGAAATACTACCACTAAAGGTCATTTCGCTTGATGTCGATGATGATTTATCAACAAAAGAAGCAATACAAGAAATAATATCTGAAAAACAAAGAATTGACATACTTGTAAATAATGCTGGTTATGGACTTATAGGACCTATTGAAGATATTTCAATTCAAGAAGAGCTAAAACCACAATTTGATACTAATTTGTATGGAGTTATAAGAGTTACGCAGCAAGTATTACCTATAATGAGGAGCCAAAAGAGTGGTAAAATAATAAATGTAAGCTCTATAGGAGGCATAGTAGGATACCCCTTTAGCGCAGCCTATTGTAGCACCAAGTTTGCACTTGAAGGTTTATCTGAATCATTGAGCTATGAAGTAGATCAATTTGGCATAAAAGTCATACTTATAGAACCGGCTCTAGTAATTTCTGATTTTCATAATAATGTAAAGATGGCTGCAAAAAAAGGAGCTAATAATCCTGATGATTCACCATATACACAAATGATGCAGAAACTGTTTGAAAAATATAAACAAGTTGAAGAACAATATCAAATTCCTGCAGAGCAAGTTGCGAAAGTAATACTTAGTGCAGCCATCTTAGATAATCCAGATCGAAGGTACCTTGTGGGTAAATATAGTGAAATGATGGAAGAGGCAAAAATGACTATGTCATATATAGAATGTCATAATATGATGAAGAGGCAGTTACTTGGTAGTAGTAGTAAATAGGATAGGATGAGATAGCCAGAGGATTAAAGGCCATATCTTAATTACTTGATTCATTTTCAGGCCGCCTTCAATTAGTAGTAATATCAGGTTTACTATAATGAAATGATATTCTACATAATAATCAGTCGAGTTTGATTCATAAGCCTTGGGCCTCATTTTAACGTCAATTCTGTTCTGAATCCGACCCGTCCCATTGCAATCTTGACGCTTTAATTAGGCCTCATCTTGTATTGTATCTAGGAGCATAAGTTGTTCGTTACCGAAGAAAAAAGATTAATCTACCCAAAATATTGTCAGTACCTTTCCTTTTTTATTAATAGCTTGTACTTGTTATAGTAACACTTATCGCTAAAAGCATACAAATCATGATACGAAAACTGATCATAATAGGAGTTATATCTGGTGCACCAACTAAAACTGGAGCATCGATAGGGGCTTTCTATATTCTCCTCTTACCACTATAATATTCTTATCAGTCGGTACTGGGGGTAAAACTTTAAAGTAGTATATTCGATTGCTTTTGGTATCTCATACTATCCAAAATAGAAAGGCTTTAAATGCTTCTACAATAGCCGGCTTCGCTATCGGAATGCTAATAACCTATACAACAAGTTTACTAATATCATAATATAAGGAAGATAATGGATAAGTAGGAGTAAGCAATTTGATTGGTAACTTGAAACACGAATCAGCATTAAAAAGTACTAGACTGGAATCGATTCGTGACGCTAATGGTGTAAAAAGGGAAGACCGTACAACTAGAATGGAGGACTATCTTGAAGTAATTTATGAGTTAATTGAACAGAAAGGCTATGCTACAACTGTAGATATTTCCAAATATTTGAATGTTAGTTCGCCAAGTGTCACTAAAATGGTACAGAGATTAGATGAAAGCGGTCATCTTAATTATGAGAAGTACAGAGGAATTAGTCTCACACATGAGGGGATTATTGTTGCTAAAAGTATTCGTGAAAGGCATGGCTTATTGGCGGATTTCTTTAAAATGATCGGAGTAGATGAAGACTCTGCAAATAAGGATGCAGAGGGCATTGAACATCATNTGCATCCCGAGACTCTTAAAAAATTAGAAGAATTTGTAAAGACTGTAAAAAAGAATGCCAAACTTATCGCATCAGATTAATTGAAGAGAAATACCTTCATTGATTATATTGTTTGATGAAGATGGTGATGGTGATGATCGAACCTTCCGTCCATTAGTCGGTGCGTATATTTACCCTTCAATAAACCAACACAGCTGGAAACCCTACAGGATGCCAGAGATGAGTAAAAGTCTACGATAGAAAAGGCATAGCTAGTAAAATATGAGTTTCTAAATATCAAATATAGTATTTCTTTATATTGCTTATTCTTGGTCGATTAATGATACTTTTTGTAGTAGTAGTTATCTATTCGAGAGCATTATTATTGATTACGTCAATTAATTTCTGTCCTTCTCGTCTTCTCCTGTTGTAACATATGAGCACATAATTGACCAAAGCGTATTGATAGAGATATAGCATGATGTCAAAGCCAATCATAAGTTTAGGATTCGAGTATTTAATGTTGTATTGTTTACTCTCTGTACCCATTGAGCACTACCCCAATTAAAGTGTCTGTTAAACATATTTGGTAATTATGAGTGAAGGATGTATGAGTGGTATGTATATAAAGCCCTGTTACATAATATAGTACTTCTCATTATTGATATCCGCTCTTTTTTAATTTTTTAGCCACGGTAATATTTAATCATTTTATTTTTAAATTGTGAATATAATAAAGATTGTATTCCAAATAATCACTTTTATTATGATTTAAATATCTTATTTCTTTTTATAGTATGGAGTGCATTGAAAAATCAACTTTTTCTCTAATGTAAAGGTAATAAGTAATGTATGCAATATATATAATAAGACATGACAGATATCGCGAAAAAGGTAAAAAATATAGGTCAAGATGCCGAAGCAAAAGCTCAGACCTCAGAAGACCATGCAGAAGGTAAGCCTAGCTCCGAAACACTTAACAAGGCTAAAGTAAAAGTAAGAGACGCTCTATCATAACACTTGGAAATTCGTCTTTCTTTCTTTTTATTGTCAGCAAAAATGCATAACAGGTCGTAAATATATCATAATGAAACATTATATTTCCAAGATATTATCTTGTGGATCTTTATAATAGATGAAGATAAAAGAAGAATAGTGGTAGTTTTACAACTCANCGAGAGGTATTATAGTCATTAAGAAAAGTATACTCAATTTTTGGAACTAACTATTTCATTTTTATTGGACTTTTTTACGCACACTATGCCAAAACTGAATACAATAATTACCTTAGGAGAATTGATATGTGAGCAAAATATTACATTTTATTCAATATAAGTATAAAGGCGCTCAAATTATAAAAATGAGTAACCATCTTGTTTAATTCTACTATTACCATTTTATTTAGCTTTTTGCGATTTTTTTGATTGTCTAGTGAATTATTATCTGATCTTGAGAATGGGTCTTCTGCCCTATCGGTTAATGATTTTTCACAGCCAACTAGTTTAGCCACATCTTCTTTATTAGCTGGATCTATAATATAATCCTCAGATCCATTCTGTCTTAGTACATTAGTACTAGCTGGAGTTATATTTACTTGATNTATTCCTTCCATTCCTTCACCTCTTGAGATCTTTTTATTATGTCTGGAGCATTACCCTTGATTTGTATTCCTTTATTCCAAGTAGCCACATCAAACGTCTCAATTATATCTAGAATATCTCTTGATGTATTACCAATCTTTGTTATAGTTATAGTAGTAGTTTTTCCTGATTCTTGTTGTTGTTCTTTTTCTTTTGAATCTTGGCACTCATTATTATCAACTGAGCAATGCTTGTCTTTATTCCTTTTTGTTGATTGTTGATTCTTGTTGTTGCTGCTGCTCCTCATTATTACCATCCTATGGTTTATCTATAGCCTACTTTATATTTAGAGAAGATGGTAGGCACTTTAAGATATCATATATGCCTGTTGGCACAAATAACAAAATTACCAAGACAAGAATAGATTGTACTAAAAGTAAATGCAACTTTAAGTTTAATATCAAATTATGGATCTACTGTATTTCTGATTTTTTCTTATCTCTCATCTGCTCAACTAACCGTTTATATGAATCTAAAAAACTCTGTGCATACATATTAGCATGTTTCTCTGATCCTCTGTGAACACCAGCTCTTGTTCTTATGTGATGATAAAACTCGTGTAATACAATGAAAGGATTGAAAAAGATATCTGAATTTATTACATAAATTCTCCTTTCTTTTTGAACGTAAACAGCATAAACAGTCCTTCGCTTTCCCTTTATAGTTCCAACAACAATTTTGGGTGGAGTAACATTATAGAATCTGCTTAGATTTTGTAGTGCTTCTTCTGTCTTTCTGTTAAGAATCATGTGTACTATCTTAGCCTTGGTTACCTCATCCGGTTGAATACGGGAAGAAGAAAAAGAAGAAGAGGACATGATTGACTATACAAGAAGATATTACATTATCCAAATATGTTCTTGTCTTTGTAGGATAATAAATGCCCAGAATAGGAAAAAAATTAAGTTATTCGTACTCTTAAGTTTAAATTTTGATAGTGTTTTTGATATTAATACAAACCAGATGTAAGACAAGCATGTGAATAGACATAACTTTTATCTTACTACATTATTGTCATGGGTCAGGTGTAAGACAGATTTGACTTGAATTTACAACCTAGATTCTGTTCGCTTTTGATTGAAGAATGTCAAATATTTATCAGACGGTATTGGGATCTGGAATGACCTGGATTCAAATATCTACTTTTAACATTTTTTGAGTATTACTACTTTATTATGAAATTGAATAACTATAGAGAGCGCGTGTAACTAGATAGATTAGCATGTCCATATTTAATAAAGAATTTTGTTGATAAAGATACGAAATTTCTTTTGATCTTTTCTCATAAAGTAATTGAAGTGGTCACGACAAGGAAAATAATGCTATACCTTTTGATGTTCCTAACGTTGAACTTAGGCGTTAAGCTTTTTTATTTTATTATTTTACGTGATGTTATTCTAATTAACCGCACAACTCTTTGTTATCCTTATATGAATAGAGTAAAGTGCAAATAACAGAATAGCAATTGATATTATTCGTAGTGGGATTTGATATGTAGATAGGAAGTTAGATACCACTATTCCTAATCCTCCAAATGTAGATATCAAAAGAAAACCAATAGAAGAACAGCTAATGCATGTACTTGACAAAATACTTAAGCTTGTTCCAGAAAACAATGACGACGATTTAGTTATTTTTAACCTTGAATGTTTTATAACGTATACATTCATGCTAACCAAAATTCCAATCAAAATTGCAGTTATGTTTGTTAGAACAAATCCTATTACTGCATCTTCTGGCAGGTAAAATACCCATACAGGCCAGAAAAAGAGTAATTGTTCAAATACGTTAAAGATAATCCAAAAACCAACTGCTATCGCAATTGTTAAGGCTATATATAGAGCACTGGAAAATACGATTCTGATGGGCAAGGGTAATAGATGTGCTAATAATGATAATAGTTTAGTTTTAATAGATGATGAGGAGGAAGAAGAAGAAGAAGAGGATGTCGTCATTAACTACTATTTTCAGCCCCCTCTTTAAGTTTTTTATCTATTATTGCCTTAAAGGAAGGAAATGGATATGGTCCTTTTAGGATTTCAGGATTAGAACCATCTTTGCTATTTACAATTATAAATGAAGGTGTATCTTGGAATCCAAACGAAGAAGCTAATTTTAAATCATTTTCTATAAAATCTTTATATTTTTTGTTATCAAAACATGCTTCAAATTGCTGCATGTTCAAACCTGCAATCTGAGAAGCGAATTTTTTTAGATTATCTTTGCTAACCCAGCCAGAGTCAATAGGTTTTTGATTATCATAGAGCTTCTTATGGAACTGCCAAAATTTTCCTTGATCATTGGTACATTGAGCTGCAAGTGCAGCATCCAAAGAATCAAATCCCCGATTAGGTAAATGTTTGAAGATCAAGATAACTTTACCTGTTTGAATATAGATCTGATTAACCAGTGGCTCTGTAGCTTTTACATACCTTGCACATAGATAACACTGAAAATCACTAAAATCAATTATAGTAATATGAGCAGTAGAAGGATCTCCTAAATATGGAGAGCCTTGATTTATCAGAGTTGATAATGAAATATCGGCTTTTTGTTGTTGTTCCGTAATAGCTGCATACACATAAGAGTCGTCAGTAGTATGAGGAGAGAAAGCAGATGAAAATATACCCATGATGACAACCAAAAGAAAGATGATACCAAATGATGCTGATGATGATGACAACATGATTTTAGTGATATTACTATGCTTTAGTTTTTCTTGTTGCTTCTCATTCTCCTTCTCATGCTGCAGTCCCATTGCTACTAACTAAACACTAAAAGTTTGGTTATAAAATGCTTATCTGCAATACTTAAAAAAAGTAATCTTTAACCATTCAACACTCAACTAATTTATAAAATAAGCTTCTCCTTCTATTACTCACTACTGCTTCTGNCAATAACGTAATGCCAGTNCTGTCGCGCACTGCAGATGTTTACTTTAGTGAATATTTAGAGTAGAAACAAAGACAAACCTTATTTTCCTAAAGGCTCTAACTTTGATAGTAATTCGTTGTATCTCTTAACTAGTTCAAGACTTTTACTTTGTTCATATCGATCTCTAGATTCGATGATAGCATTGATTATATCTTTTAGTTCTTGGTCATTCAAAGTGCTTTGTTGAGTTCCACTTGTAATAATTATTTTAGAAACCAACTAATCATAACCTCCATGACTGCTCTTAGATTTGTATGTTGAGTCAGAGAGAATTATGATGATGATAACAGTAACAATGCATGAGTCTACTTGTCTTTTTAAGTCTAAGACGTCTGCTAATTCCTCTTGAAGACATATTGAAGATGGCATGGTTAATACCTCCTTTTTACTACTCACTCCTCTTTTATATACACACTGACTCCTTATAATATACTGATCAGAGCATTAAATATACAACTGACATAGCATATTATCAAAAAAACTAGCTTTTTGCTGTTCCTAGATTGAGGACCAGATATTCCCCTACTTTCCAATTTTCTTCTTGATGTTCGTGACCATAAATTACAAATCATAATTTTGTGACTCAATAATCGAGTACTTACATTGTTCTTGGGATACACGATAAATTCCAAACTTATATTTCTTCTTCAATTTCAGAAAGCTCACATCTGGGTTCGCCAAATAATTTATCTTTTCAAAGCTATCAGACTTGAAGAGGGTAAATAGAGGAAAAAATCTGTTGCAATAAGGATATGTAAACAATAAGACTTGTTATGGAAAAAGTAAATATACTATTTCTTATAAGATTATAATAAGATGATTGAAATGCTGGATCAAGAGACATCAGCAAAAACAACTAATAGTTATACCAGGAATAAACGAATTCAATACTCTTGTGGATGCAAGTATTTATTTAACCATCAAATTTTATTAGAACAGATTTGTTCGGAACATGAAAGAGAACTAATCGCTCATAATGGATGACATTGCATTGTAAAATGATGAAATTTTTTATATTTTACTATCCTATTACTTTTTGGATTTAATTTATCCTTTTTTATTGGTCTTGTTATTCTTGTTCTTCTCTCGTCGACGAACGATTCCAAAAGAGATTTCAGTTTTAATTTATGGTAGGTTTATTGCCTACTACTAAATTTCTTTTTCATTTAAATATTTGTGTATGTATGATTGATATAATATATGAGATTAGTCGTTGGGTCAACAATGGCGGCATAGAAGAGAGTTTAATCAAAAGTTAGGGGATTACTTGAACGTATTGATCTTTTTCGCTCATCATTAATCAAATCGATTTCTGCTTCTACATTTTCGAGACTTTGTCTATCAATATGAAAGATTAGCTTTTAGGTAGTATAGTCTTTCCCTTTTCTTCTCTTCATTCACTGTATTCAATTAGTTAAAGTATGTTCGTCTAATAGTTCTCTATTATTACTTTTCTTGCTTATTGGATTTTTGTCATTATTATCTTCGTTTCTTCTTCTTCTTCTTCCAATATACCATGAAAATCCAAGTACCCCTAATGTTCCTCCCAGAACTCCAAGACTAATCCCAAGACATTCTGCTGGCATGATACTCTATTAGACATATAGATACACTATTTCTTTAATTTTACGGCAAAATGACAATTAGCATCTATCTTAAGCATAATAACAATACCTTAATTGAAATAATTACTATAATATGAGCAACATTTGGGCCACTAATGAAACCTGCAGCTAATGATGCTATTACTGATGGAATTGAGTAGGAGGAGAAGGTTAAAAGAGGGAGCAGAACAAAACAAGATAAGAAAAATTAATTAACATCATTATTGCCTTTCGTTAGACATTAGCGATTTGCAAAAGATAATTGATAGCGATCTGGCTCTATTATGAGAAAGACGTTTCGCATATATATCTTATCCTCTTATTTTGTCGACTTTGAAAATGCCTTTAAAATTAAAATACCAAGTACTATTACGATTATTCGATAAAGTAACAAAGCTATAAAGCTAATTATTAATTATCATCAAATTCTTTTATATCCATATTGATCTACTGTATATCTAATCTTTTATCTGCCTATATGGCGTATATATATTATACATCATACAGGAAATTTAAGTGTAGATTCTTCAAGTTCAAGAATAGGTATGTATAATGATTGTGTATCAGTACCAATACTATCTACGAAGCTGAATTGACCAGTCAATCTTTTTAATTCAATGAATTTCTTGATTGGTTTTTCATTCAATACAATGAAATGAATGACAGTACTGGTAATAGCTCCAGTCTGGATGAATAGTATTTGTTGATTATTGTAGTTAATATGGTAAAGCATTGGAGTTAGGCCCATAGCTGATTGCGCAGAATAGACTATGACTTTGAGCATGTCTTCTAAGCTTTTATATTTCAGATAGGTCGAAAACGATTCGTTCAATGACATATAAATTATTAATAAATCAAGACATATTATAGTATCTTTATTCATATACTAGGCTGTAGGGAGTATATACTTACATTATTATTATTATTAATTATTACAAAAAATAAGCAGAGACCTCTGAACTTGTTAGCAGAGGAGGAGAAGAAAGAGGAATTGCGATTGCTATTATTATTACTGTTATTATTATTATTATTATTTTCTCATGGCACTACTTCTAGTTGTCCAGTCATTACAGGTAAATGGTATTTGCAATAATATTGGAAAATACCTTCATGATCTGCAGTAAAATTCGCTATTGTGCTTTCTCCACCACCGGCAATGTCTAGATCTATATTGTATGGTGCACCAATTGTAAATGAGTGTCTCTCAGTTTTATTTGGATCTACGTTGTAGAAATGAACTGTTACATTGTCACCCTTATTTACGACTATTGTTTTTATATCAAATGTATCTCCTGGGACTCTGAGTTGTGCTTCGTCAACATCAGCAATTTCTGCAGTGAAAACATAGAATTCTTTTGTGCCTGAGGTAGCTAGCGTTGGTATCGTTGTTGGTATTGTTGTTGTTGTTATATTGCCCTTAGTCTCATTGATGAGTATTCTTGTAGAAGAAGAAGTATTGCTTTCTTGAGCAAAAGCCAGTCTTTGATTTATTGGTAATGCTATACCTGAGATAGATTCGAATGCGCCTGTAGTTGTTATGCTATTACTAGTGCCTGCTATCAAGGCTCCGGCAATACTTCCTATTGCTATCATTGTTGTTATTGTTGTAAGTTCCAATGCGTTTGGTAGCATGCTTCCTTTTTTCATCAATACTTTGAAAGAAAGGTATTATATAAGTCCAGTTCGTGTCACTCACTCTGATTTTTTAATACCCATTTAAGACACCAGGGATTAGACAGCACCATCACGAGTCCATATAGATAAACGATAATCAATATACACTTATTAGCTTCCGCCTAAGCAGTATCTTGTTACTGGAGAATGGGTAGAAGATCCTACTGTATCTGCTGAAGAATGTTGGCGCTTTGGGAGCATTGGTCCGTCCGTGTCCTATTATGACATGTTAACTTTTTTCATAGGTTTACCTGATAATTTGTGTTATAAATATATCCTTATATTAAAGATAAATCTTTCTTTCCTAGGTTATTCTCTAGTTTAATATTTCAGCAGTCTCATCAACAAAATATGAATATCGCATCAACCACTTTGAATAACATATCTTTGAATAACATATGTCTACAATCAATGGGCTTGTCATTTAGATATTGCTAATATTCTTAAAAATGGCTAACTTTTATAAGTTCGACTAGCTTTAGTGGCATGCGTCAGTGTTGGGTCCCTGGTATCTCTTGGGCAAGAAGGATTCTCTGCTCAAGCTTGTTCTCTATACTGGACCTGCTCTTATTGTAAGTATGGCATATATGGATCCTGGAAATTATGGTACGGATATTCAGGCAGGTGCTTCCCTTAACTATAGCCTTCTTTGGGTTGTTTGGCTCTCAAGTGGCATGGCAATGCTACTTCAATATTTATCTGGAAAGATTGGAATCGCAACAGGATTATCATTACCGGAAATAATCAGAGAAAAACTCAAAAAGAAGAGGAAAGCCTATGTGATAACTTACTGGTTGGCTGCAGAGGCTGCAGTAGCTGCCACAGACTTGGCTGAATATCTAGGTACTGTGATTGCCCTTAATTTGCTGTTTGGAATACCTATGATTTACGCTGCAATATTTGGAGCTCTGGATGTAATTTTGATTTTGATGTTAGCTACACAACATAGATTTCATATTATTGAAAGACTATTTGCACTCTTTGTATCAATAATAGGGTTTGGCTATCTATATGAAATAGTCATTATAAGCCCAGATCCATCCGCTATTTTATATCATTCATTTGTTCCCTTGCTTGGCAGCTCTAATGCGATACTTCTTGCGGTAGGAGTTATCGGAGCTACGGTGATGCCTCATGCTCTTTTTGTCCATTCTTGGCTTACAAAAAACAAGGCTCAAAACAAATCTCTGGTAGAAAGAAGGAAAATGCGGAAATTTCATCTTATAGAAAATGTTATTTTGCTGACAATTGCAGGTGTAATTAATGCAGCTATAATGATTATGGCTGCTGCTGCCTTTCATTCACATAGTCCTGGCGTTGCTTCGATATCAGAAGCTTATAAAACTCTTGTACCATTGTTTGGTGCAACAGCTGGAATTGTCTTTTTGATTACACTTCTTTCATCAGGCATTGCATCATCGGTTACAGGAACACTTGCTGGTCAGGCAATAATGGAGGGTTTATTAGGAAAGAAAGTAAATGTTTGGTTGAGGCGATTTGTAACTCGATTTATCAACGTTATTCCGACTACAATAGCAATACTTTTAGGTCTTGATCCTCTTAATATATTAGTATACAGCCAAGTCATTTTAAGCTTAATGATCCCTTTGCCTATGATTCCACTAGTAATACTCTCAATAGACAAAACATTAATGAGCGAATTTGTAAATAGAAAAATTACTACAACTCTTGCGATCGTGTTCGCTGGAATCATACTCGTATTCAATTCTTATTTGTTAGTGAATATAAAATAGAATGTTGTTATCGACACAATCTCTATCAAGAAGATGTGAATCAAATTTAGCACAAGTACGGATCTCAGTTTCTAGTTCTTGATGAATGTGGTATTAGACAATCATTATATCGTACGTTCACATTCGGTAGATTGTAGTACAAATTTGACTCAAACATGCCACCCACAAATTCAAAAAATAAAAAACTTGTTGAATTCAACATTTCTTATCATTTGTATTATCATTATCCTATACCAGCATTATTTACAAGCACATCAGTTCTTTCCTTTTCTGAAACAATTTTTTCGATTGAATTTATAATAGAAGTGTCATCATTTACATCAAGCTGAATTACTTGTAACGGCAGTCTTTCTTTATTTGCTATTTCTATGGTGGCTGCAGATTTTTCGCTATTATGTATGATTGCATAAGTATGAAATCTATTTCTTGTCAACAATATGATGTAGCATGGCATATTCCACTTGAACTTCCAGTGACAATGGCAATCCTCTGTTATTGGCCTTCTTGTTTCAATCATTCTATACTAACTAACATAAATTCGCATATCTACTACATTCAAGAAAATCTGATTTTTAAGCATAATAAACATACTTATTGAAAGTAATTTGTAAGCGAACT
>JGI24806J26614_1000257_pt1 | contig 14464 bp, 2 predicted proteins | sample Kansoi200umMDA_FD_26614 | JGI IMG/M metagenome (IMG submission 26614)
GCAGGTGGCGGTGGTATTGTTAAAGCTCCCATCTTGGCCCGCCTGTCCGGTATAGCCGCTAATAATGTTCCAAACTCTCAACCCTTGGTGCCAAATGCTATCGCCATTGCTTCGTACGCCAATGAAGGCGAATTGACTAATAAAATAAAAAACATCATTTCCTTAAACCTGATTGAAGAGACACCTAAATATATACCCGTATCATTCACAGCATCTGTTCCTATTACCATTGAATATGGTCATTCATCATCGAATACGAATTTGATTCAACAAAGTTTAGTTGTGACCTATAAAAAAAATGGTGGCGAAAAGTTCAATGCTAAAAATTATTTCAGTTTTGAAGGAGCAGAATATGTGAAGATTACTGTCGGCAACACGATCACTATCACCCCGGATGGTTCAGTAAATTTTGATCTACGGGACGTGTTGTTATTGCAAAATGAAATACGTGTTACACAATATTTTGAGCTGGGTACCAATTTTACTCCTTTAAGTTTTACCGGACCTTCTTCCATCAATTCTCCTGCTGATGAAGTTATCATCAACTGGCAATGGGACGTTTCAACACATAATAATTATACACAACTGGAATGGACCTGGCTGGAAACTGAGCTGGAGCCCACTTACTATATACAAAATACAACAACGGTTGATGAAAATCTTTTATTTAAAAATAATGCTACTCGTTTAGATCTGCCGGTAGGGATACGCTCTTATACGATCCCCCTATTTTATGATGCATTGAACACAGGTAAACTTTATTACCGGATCCGACCCGTAAATATAAAAGACGATGGCAACCATACAGACGGTGATTGGTCAGCGATAAAGACCTGCCTTTATGATGGTCATAATAAAGATCTCAACTGGCAGGCTACCACTACCTATGCAGAGGATGGAAAAAGAAACTCTGTTGTTGAATATTATGACGGTTCGCTGCGACTTCGTCAAACGGTATCAAAAGATAATGTTACGCAAACTACTATTACTGCGGAAACATTTTATGATGGACAGGGTCGTCCTGCAATCCAGATTTTACCAACACCTGGCATCTCGTCAATCATCCAATATCAAAAAAATTTAAATCTCTTCAATAGTCATTATGGTTTTGCTGCGCAGCTCGAAGGAGAGGATCCGCTAAAATATTTTGATCTGCAACCTGTAAATACAAACAGTTCTATTACAGCTGCACTCAATAATACCCGGGGAACTTCACAGTACTATAGTTCTAATAACCCGGATAAGACACAGGGACAAAACCAATATATTCCTGATGCAGAAAACTATCCTTACACAGTGACAAGATATACACCAGATGCTACAGGTCGTGTAATGATACAAAGTGGTGTTGGCGCATCACACAAAATGGCTAGTGGTAAAGAAACAAAGTATTACTATGGCGGCGCATCACAGGAAGAACTGGATGGCTTGTTTGGAACCGAAGTTGGTGACCGCACTCATTACTTTAAAAATATGGTGAAGGATGCCAACGGGCAGATGAGTGTGAGTTATGTTGATATGCATGGCCGCACTATTGCGACTGCACTTGCCGGTGGTTCGCCAGCGAGCCTTGACTCACTCGTTACGAGCAATAATTTAATGTATACTAATCAAAATGGATCAACGATTGTTCGCAATCTTTTGAATGAAAATAGCAATGTGATCAAAGAAAATAGTCTTGAGTCAATTAATACCTTACTAGTTCCTGCAACTACTAATTATAGTTTCTCTTATAGCCTTGCGCCTGATAAGTTACAAGTTGCATCCTGTACAGCCGGGGTACAACTTTGTTATGATTGTTTGTATGAGCTCGAGATAAGCATTACTGATGAAAGTGGAGATACGGACCCGGTCGTTTGGAAATTTAGCAATGTAAATCTTAATAATCTGGATGATAACTGTAACACTGCGACACCCGTATTGAACTTTGTAAGCGGGCCAGCTTATACTATTAACGGGAATACGATCAGTTTTACTTATCAACTACAACCCGGTTCATATAGTGTGAGAAAAACACTTACACTCAGTGAAAGTTCATTACAAAAATATCTTGAGCTGTATGCTCCTCAATCGATCTGCAAAACAAAACAGGAGATCATTGATTCAGTCTTTGCTGTGCTGCAAACTCAATCCAGTTGTAATGCTGCCGGAGAAACAAACGCACAAGCTTGTACTTCCTGTCTTCAAAGCCTGGGTGCGAATGAAGCTGCTTACAGAAGCAACTATCTTGTGTCCCTCAGTTTGAATCCCGCACAAACTCAATCTCCAGAATTGGAAACTGAAATTCACACTAACTATGTTGAAGCTTATAATAATTGTCAAACCTTATGTAACGCAACATCAGCCAACACACTTGCCAATATCCGGCTCATGATGCTGGAAGATATGAAGTCCTATACAGGACAATATGCACAAGAGATCACACCAACAGTAACGGTTGACAGACCCAGTATTGACATGTACCACAAGTATGATATTTTTTCAACTTACTATGGCGGTCAGCCTTTTTATAAATCACCTAAAAATGCAACAGGGCAACTTGATTTTTATCACGACGATGCAGGTAACAAAGATCAATCTATTCATTATGTTATTCCGCCATCTACTAATGAATATGACGTATTGAATAATAGCACGCAAGATCAATTTAATGATCTTTTCAAGGATAGCTGGGCCGAACAATTACTTCCTTATCATCCCGAGTATAATAAATTACGATTTGCGGAGATCAATTTGGTGAGCAGTTATAACTGGATCGATGCATTCAATGCCACCTCAACTTATAACCAGGCTGTAACAAATAATTATGTATTGACACAAGGAAGTACAACGCAGGCGCCGTACAATGATGCATTCTATCAACTGGCTCCCACTGCAACTTATCGTGACGTCATGCTCGATAAAATTAATAACCACTTTGCAAAGGTTGGAAACAACCCTTCACGCTGGGCTAGTATGTGGCAAATGGCAAGAGCCACTATTAAGTGTAATAATATAACATCATCCAATCAACTCATTAATTGTATTGTCGGCTCCTTAATAGTGCCCTTACCAAAACTGCCGCCTTATAATGAGCTGACGGCCGATGAAAATGATCGCATGTGGCAAGCCTTCCAGGGACTTTATGCGAATGAAAGAAGAAAGGATGTAAATAAATATATAAAAGATAATACTGCTCCAGTAGAGAATGATCAGCTGATCGCTGAACATTACACATTACATTTTTATGAAACCGATCAACAGGTAGCTAACCAGGGAAGCACAGGAAGCAATGGTGCGACTACTCCATGGAGTTGGTGGCCTGTTACACCCACAGGAGGCCCAGTTGGCGTGAATCTCGATCCAACTACAAATGAAGCCAATAATTATAATACAGTTTGTGATGGTTACATTCAAAAATGGAAATCAGAATTATTACAGTGCCCACAAATTGAATTATTACCTACCGCAACCAAAGATGCATTGCTTGCTGAGATCACCAACGGCATGAAACAGGTTTGTATTAAAGGAAGTAATGCCGCCAATCCCTATGGCAGCAGTAATGTAGCACCGACAACACCGATTGATGGAAGTCCACGCAGTTTCGAAGAAGTTATCAATGCAGCGTTCACTACTTACCATATCGATCGTACCGATCTGTGTAACCCCTTTATGATCGAATGGCCCAAGCCTTATGGTAGCGGACCACGTATGTTCCAGGACTTAACGAATGTAGTAGATTCATGCGCCTGTGCAAATTTTAGTTCATTAAAGACTCAGGCTGCTTCGCTTGATTATAATCCCGACAACTTTGCAAGTCTTAACTCATTTCTTTTATCTACCTATCACGATACTTTATCACTTGTACTTTTTCAAGCTCTTCAAAATTGTAACAGTTATACGAAAACAGTATGTGACCAAACCGATTCTATTGTTACTGCAAACTGTTACGATCCGGAACCTTGTACCTATATAAATAATCAACCTCTTTGTTTAAGTGGCGTATCGCTATTCCAACAAGTCTATGGTGGTTCAAAAGATGAATTTGCATATCGCATCGTGGCTGCATCCGATAGCGGATATGTTATAGCCGGCCGGACAAAAAGTTTTGGTGGCGGTGGTATGGATGGCTTGCTGATGAAAATAAACAAGAAGGGAGAACTGGCATGGAGCAAAGCATATGGTGGCGTCAATGATGATGATCTTGTACAAATTAAAAAGACAACCGATAATGGCTTTATCGCTTGTGGATCTACGCGGTCATATGGAAACGCATTAGGTGATGCCTGGCTGATCAAGATCGATGCAGCCGGTAACACGCAGTGGACAAAAAAATATGGTGATGGTAACGCAGCCGGTCAACTGGGATCAGATGTGATACAACTTTCAGACGGAGGTTATGCATTATGTGGTATCTACAGATGGAACAACGGTTCCGGCGGGCAATCGGAAACATTTGTAGTAAGAACGGATGCTCAAGGCAATGTTACATGGAGTAAAGAATATACGGTTAGCGCTTCATCGGATGATTCGTATGGTCTTCTCGAAGATGGAAACAGTTTGATCATTACCGGCCTTTATAATGGTGGAACCAGTTTTATGGATGGTTATATAATGAAGATTAATAAATCAAATGGAACTGTTCAATGGACAAGACGTTACGATGTCGAGAATCGCAGTACATGGTTCAGCAGGATCGCTAAAACAAATTTGGGTTACCAGGCGTTTTCAACCGTTACGGATAATTTTACTTCCCAGAATGAACAGCTGGTTATCTGGAATCTTGATACAAGCGGATCGGTTCAGAGCACACGCAAGATGATCATTCCCAATGTCCAGACTATAAGTTATGGATGGCATGCACTTCCCAATGGTGATTTCATTGTAGCGCAGGGCGAAAATAACCTTAGTTCAGATATTTTATTGAGCCGTGTAACTACAAACGGAACTTTGGCTTGGTCAAAAAAATATGTGCGTCCCGGTCGCCAGACTTTATTCGCCATGACTGGTTCTGTTGAAGGAGGATATATTGCCATCGGCAGTAATAATAATGCAGGGGTTACAACAGACAGCAGTAATGTGTTTGTGATGAAAACTGATAGTCTTGGTGATCTTGGAAGTTGCTCGGGAATTGCTACTACTGATGTGACAGTCGTTACTCCGACTAACACAACAAATCTACTTGGATTTGTTGCTGAAACTAATCTTGTTTTGACCAACCCGGTGATTACAGTTAACCCGGTAAGCTTTACTGCTACAACTAATACACTTTGTTCAACCTGTGCGCCGATAAACGGTTCATCTCTTACATGTGAACAATATACTTATGCACTTGCATCTTTTTATGATCAGTATGGGGCTACACCATCCGGCTCATGCACTACCGATTTTGTAAATCATTTTAATTCGATCCTGCAACTAAGCCCGGCGTGGACCTATCAGAACATCACGAACGGATATGCTGCAACTTGTGGCCAGACGTTAAATGTTTGTATCAATTGTACTACACAATACACCTGCACAGGTAGTACGAATTGCAGAACTGTGTTTGTACCTTATTATCTTACTTCACCTCAGCCATTACCCGAGTTTTTAAAATGCGGATTTGTTTCAACTAAGTTTTGCTTCAGCTGTAAACAATTGAGTGACTTGACTGCAGAGTTTAAAGCTGCGTTTAGTTCAACTTACAATGCTGCGCCGGTATTTAATTCAGCCAATCCAAGTGATGCTGATATTGCAAGTAATGTTATCTACGCTAAGTTTTTAAATTATCGTACCGGCTTCCAATTCAGCTGGACAGAATATGCACAGGCTGCTGCTACTGCTGCGCCAACCTGCGATCTTGCGAATTATCTCAATAACGGTAATGCTAACCAAAATGTAATATGCAGTGATCCTTATCCACTCACCGATACGACTAATATATTTGTTCACGAAGATCCCTGTAGTCATGTGCTTGAACAAGCTGAATCGATTGGTACTTCCATTTGGCTTGAAAGGACGAAACGCCTTCTTAAAGATTTTGAAGCAGCCTATCGAGCCAAATGTTTTGCCGTTCAAAGTTCGGAAAGCTTTACAGTTACTTACACGAATAAAGAGTATCACTATACGCTGTATTATTATGATATGGCTAATAACCTGGTAAAGACTGTGCCACCCAAAGGAGTGCGACCGGATTTCAGTAAAACATACACGGACCAGGTAGAGGTTGATAAGGTTAATGGCGTATTCAATCCAAGGCCACACCAATATATAACACAGTACAGGTATAATAGTTTGAATGGCGTCATCGCTCAAAATTCACCAGACGCGAATACATCAAAATTCTGGTATGATGCAATAGGAAGACTAGTAGTAAGTCAGAATGCGCAGCAGAATGCGGATAATAATTATAGCTACACTCTATATGATCCGATGGGGAGAACAATTGAAATAGGCCAAAAACCACAAGGGACTGGCATGAATCAAGCAACCAGCCAGGATCCGGTTGCTTTAAATGATTGGATCATCAGCACTGGTGGTACAAGAGAGCAAATAACTTATATACAATATGATATTGCTTATGGTGGTGATGGACAAGGACCCATATTGGATGGATTGATCACACAAAGAAATCTGCGGAACCGTGTAAGTTTCACCGCAACTAAAAATCTTGCAACCGATGATTTGCATCATACCGCAACATTTTATACTTATGATGTACATGGTAATGCTGATTTCCTGTTGCAAGACTATAAAGGCATCAGCGAGATGGATGCTACTATGAACCGTTTTAAGCTGATAGCGTATGACTACGATCTTATCAGTGCTAAGGTAAACCAGGTTAGTTATCAACCCGGCAAAGAAGATGCATTTTACCACCGATATAACTATGATGCGAACAACCGCCTGCTTGAAGTCGAAACAAGCCGGGACGAAATTGTATGGGAACGTGATGCCGCATACAGCTATTATAAATATGGACCACTGGCAAGAACAGAATATGGGCAGCAGCGTGTGCAGGGAATGGATTATGCTTATACTATACAGGGATGGTTGAAAGGTATTAATAGCACTGCGATCTCAACTGTAGCAACATGTCCGCCCGGAACGGTCCAAGCTGTTTCACTTTCCGTAACCAGTCGTGCTCAATATGATCAGCCTGCCGTTTACCGTGCACAGCAGGAAATAAACTTTGAAACAAGTTTTGAAAGCAATACACCGGATGAATTTGAAACTGAACTCAATCCTTCCGGCACAGTATGTAATCCTGAAGAACAAAGCACACCTTATGTACAAGGTGATATAGGACGCGATGGTGATGCTACATATACAACTAATGCAACTGTGGCGAGAGATGCTTATGGTTTTGCATTGAATTATTTCAATAATGATTACAAGCCGATCAATACTGCTGTAATGCCATTTGCAAATGGTATGCACAACCTGCCTCAAACTCAAATTAATAATGTCGCAGATGGAGTGAACACCGGTGCTGAGTTATTCAATGGAAATATTGCCAGCATGATGGTCAATATTCCGAAACTTGGAAGCATTAATGGAGGAATAGGTTTTGGCCAAATTGTTTATGGGTATCGATATGATCAATTGAACCGCATTGTTGCAATGAATGCATATAGCGGATTTAATAATGGTAACAACACATTCAACCCAACTGCTATCAATGATTATCGTGAACGGGTAAGTTATGATCCGAATGGGAATATATTAAGTTATAGCCGGAATGGAAGTCAGAATAGCGGAGGGCTGGCGATGGATAATTTGAGGTATATGTATTATTATAAAGATGCGACAGGTACAAAACTGCAATATGATCCAACACAAACCGTACCGGGGAATGCAGTCAGCTTTACCAATCAGCTTGCTGCTGTTAAAGATGACCTGTCTAATACGAATACTTATAGTACTGATATTGACAACCAGGACGATGAAAATTACAAATTTGATAAGATCGGTAATCTTATAAGAGATATAAAAGAGGGAATTGGTACCACCACCAGTGATGGAATACAATGGACAGTTTATGGAAAAATAAAAAGCATTACAAAGACAAATGGTACAACCATAAACTATACTTATGATGCAACAGGCAACCGGGTGGCAAAAACAGTAGATCCCGGGTCCGGTGGGACAATTAAGACGACCATTTATGTAAAAGATGCGAGTGGGAATGTAATGAGTATTTATGAAAAAGAAGTTGCAGAGGCAATTATGCAAACAGAAAATCATTTGTATGGTAGTAGCCGGATGGGAATGGTCGCAAAGTTAACAGTAATGCCCGCTACTATAGCACTTCAAGCTGGATTTGGAAATGGCATTTTGAGTACGTTTACACGTAATGAAAAACAATTTGAATTAAGTAATCATTTGGGCAATGTACTGGTGACTGTAAACGATAGAAAGTTGCAAATAGACGGTGATGCCAACGGTTCAGTGGATTATTATAATGCCGATATTATTACCGCCAGTGATTATTATCCATTCGGTTCATTAATGCCCGGTAGAAGTTATCGAGCAAGCAATATTTATCGCTTTGGATTTAACGGAAAAGAAAATGATAATGAGGTAAAGGATATCGAGGGCAGCCAGCAAGATTATGGGATGAGGATCTATGATCCGAGAATCGGGAAGTTTTTGAGTGTCGATCCATTAACTAACACTTATCCGATGTTGACCCCATATCAATTTGCATCAAATAATCCTGTTGAAAATATTGACTTAGATGGCCTTGAAGGAAAATCTATTCATACCAATACTAAAAGCACACCTACGGGCACAATACGAATACCTGATGAGGCAACATATGACACTTATTATGACAAAAACGAAGATCCTTGTCGCTGGAGGTGGAGTGGCTCCGGGCCAAAACCCACAAGAGCGCAATTGAATGATGCGCTCAAAACCCGCGATCCTGATTTTCCAGACCATCAAGCATTGGCGTCATTCAAGATTAACGGGGTTACATTCAGAGGAAAGGTTGTCAGTGCTAGCGATGGTGGATTCATGTTTAAAGGATACTTTAATGATAATGACGTTATGTATCGTGAAGAGGACTACATAGATTTGGAGAATGCAGATAAAGGCCTTTCATTTTTTGATGTAATCGGCGGTTTGTATGATATATTTAAACCGACGGAGTCGGAAGCATATATTTCAGTAGAAATTAAAACAACTATACAACGACCGGATGAGCCAGTAAAAGCGGTAGCTCCTTTAATTGCACGTAAATGGATTTATAATTCAAAAACTGGGTACTCATCAAAATGGGCTGGATCTGAGGACCTGTATTTTAATTATTCAATCCCTGACTACTGGGTTGATCTAAGATATAAGCCAAATGGATCAGCGAGGGCACTAATTACCGTTCCCGGACTTGATGAAGGAATTTACAAAACGCAAATAGATATAGAAACAGAAGATTTAAGCAACATAAACATAAATAATACCTGGTTGGGTACAAGAGGTACTATTGATCCGAAGCTTTCAATTCCATTTTCAAAAGCTAAAATCAGTGCTGATATAAATTTTGGTTTTAGATATAAGATGCCAAGCCGTTCCACTATTTTTGAACGGATTTTGAAAGCTGGAAGAAGGTAGAAGTTTTCATCTATTTCCTTTGCCGACGAGCCATCGCAAAATTGTCTTCAGCCAAGCATGTAATGCGGGGCTCGTCAGAAAAGGAATTCTGAGTCTGAGCAGGATCTTGTTTATAAAGAGCAAACATTTTATGAAGGCTAATTAGTACGCACGCTGGGGTTTCTTTGCAGATAAGCCTTACCTTATGCGTGTGATATAAGTTGTATAGCTATAGACAGTTTCTATTTAAGTCGAAACTTGAACTAAAAGAATTTCATTAGCTTTTTTACCTAATGAACGATTGCTTCAATTATAATTTTTTGGTCCGTGCCTGGTTTTTAAGTCCGCTCGGGGTCTTGTCCATAAAACACAAAAATAGAACTCATGTGGACAGACCCGGGGGATTAAAAAATCCTCTTTGCTGATAGCTCTAACCACAACTCAGGTATGCAAGTGTAGGCTCATAACATGAATTTGTTATATGTATAAAAATTAAGACTAATAGAATTTCGTAGGTTTTTTTACCTAATTATATTCTTTGGGGATGAGTCTCATCAGCATTAAGAAAACAGGTTGTACTACTTAAAAACTCAAGCAGGTATTTGTTTTGCAGATAGTTTGCTCCAGCTAACAAATGATCATAATTAAACAGACTTAACTATTCTTTCCTGCTCCTGTTTTTCTACAAATAATTTTCTGCCGTATCTTCCCTGTCTATCGCCGCACACATGCTGAAAACTGTTCTGCTGTTTTTGATATCCTTTGTTTGCCTTTCTCTCACTGCGCAAAACTTTAACTACACTCGTTATGATATTAAAGAAGGCCTCGCTGGCAGCCAGGTTTATGCTGCCAAACAAGACAAAGATGGATTTATGTGGTTTGCCACAGAAACAGGAGTGAGCCGCTTTGATGGGATCCATTTTAAAAACTTTACTATCGAAGATGGACTTCCGGACAATGAAATACTCAACCTGTTTTGTGATTCGAAGGGCCGTATGTGGATGATGCCTTTTAGAAAAACGATCTGTTATTATTATAAAGGGAAGCTGCACACTCAACAAAATGATTCATTGCTTAAACGGCTCCCGCTTAGCGATAATATTTTTTTTATGGCTGAAGACAGCAAAGGCAATCTTGCTTTAGCTGAGTTGTATAAGATACATCTTATCAGGGATACATCGATCAAAACCCTTTCTTTTGAAAATCGCAAGTATACCGTAGATGCTATTACGACAAATGCATCGGGTAACATACTGGTACGCGGCTGGTTTTCTTTATACCAAATCGCTGATGATCGGTTAAAAGAAATAAGCCGGTATGATTTAACGTATGACAGGGGAGAGATGGATTTGGGAAAAACTTTTTTTGCGGCTGTTAAGCGTAATTTTAATCGCATTATTTTATCATTATACTCTGGTTATTCCCGTGAAATAGTCACATCATCAGGTCATATTAGTTTTTCTTTTTTGAATGACAGCCTTTTTTCTGATAATACGCATGATGGCTCTTTTATTTACAACCTCAACGATACTTCAACCATCCAGCATCATTTAAAAGGTAAAACTGTTTTAAATGTATTTCGGGATGATGAAGGTAATTTTTGGTTTTGCACGCAACGGGAAGGTGTTTATAAGCTCAACTCGCCTTTCGTTTCCAGCCTGGCATTCACAAACCCGCAAGGTAAAAAACTGAGTGTGCATTCTCTTATCAAATACAAAGGGGCATTATGGGTTGGGGCTGAAGAAGCATATGTTCTTACAGTTCTGCCTGCTACCGGTAAAACCCAAATAGAAAAATACGGAAGTTACATGGCCGGTACCCCACGCAACGAAACCAGGGTGCTTCTTGAAATAAAACGAAAGGATCTTTTAATTGGCAAGCAACGTAAAATTCTAAGCACTTTGACAGGCGAGGTGCTGTTAGAAGGATCGCTGAAAGATATCACACCTGCATTTGGTGATCATATTCTTATTACCAGTTCATCAGGTGTCTGGTTTATGGATCCAGATAGTTTAACTATAGACTATTTAAATGTTGACAATCTTATCTGGCGGGGAAGAGCTACTACTGCACATTACAGTAATGATACATTTTATATTGGCACTCTTGATGGGCTATATAAACTTACAAAGAAGGGAGAACGAATTTTTACAGGTACTGATAACGCATTACTAAAAAGCAGGATTGCAGCGATCAGAGAAACTCCGGATGGAGTATTATGGATCGCAACTTATGACCGCGGTGTTATTGCGTATAAGAATTGCAGGGTAATCGCAAATATTACAAAGACGGATGGTCTTACCAGTAATATTTGCCGAAACCTTTTTCTTCATGGTACTGATCTCTGGGTGGGTACCGATAATGGTGTGAACAAGATCATACTGGGAAAAAATAATTATTCGATCATTAAATATAGCATGGCAGATGGCCTGGGTTCGAATTTTATAAATGCAATATATGCTGATGACTCATTGGTATATGTCGGCACCCCGGAGGGGGTTAGTTATTTTGATGATAAAAAAATATCACAGGAAGCGCCATGCCGGTTACTGTTAACGGATGTGATCGTATCAAATGCTTCGATCTTTTCAGACAATAATTCCTTTAAGCTGGACAGAAGAGATAACAATATCCGTTTTGAGTATGCGGGAATATCATATCGTTCAGGTGCAGAGATCTTTTACCGGTATCGTTTAAAAGGTCTTGATACAGGATGGCAATTAACAAGGAGCAATTTTTTAAGCTATCCAACTTTATCGCCAGACAATTACATAATGGAGTTACAGGCCATCAATAAGTTCGGTATAAAAAGTAAAATAATCAGCATTCCATTTTCAATTAATAAATATTGGTGGGAAAGAATAGGGATCCGGATAGCAGCAGCAATTGCTTTTTTGGGCTTAGTTGGATTCATTACTAATTATCGGGTAAAACGAATCAGATTGAGGGAAAAAGAAAAAAATGATTTTAGAGAACAAATTGCCAGCCTGGAGCAGATGGCTTTACGGGCACAAATGAATCCGCATTTTATTTTCAATAGCCTGAATTCAGTTCAACAATATGTAGTGGACCAGGATATCGCTGGTGTGAATAAGTATATTGCCGGTTTTTCAAGATTGATAAGACTTACACTTGATAATTCGTCAAAATCTGAGATCTCACTGGAGGACGAAATAAAATACATCACCCAATATCTGGAGCTTGAAAAAATGCGGACAGATAATAAGTTCAATTATGAAGTGAATATTCCAAAGGAAGTGCTTAATGACGGGTATTATATCTCACCGATGTTATTACAACCCTTTGTGGAAAATAGTATTCGTCATGGTATTAAGTACCGAAACGATTCCAGTGGCTTTATTAAAATAGATATATCAGCATATCATAATGGTTTAAAATTTATAATTGAGGATAATGGGGTAGGAAGAGCAACAGCAGGATTATATAAATCCGGTAACCCAATAGAGTATCAATCGAAGGGTATTTCACTGACTGAACAGCGAATAAACCTGATAAATAGTAATAAAAAGGAAAAGATAGAATTAAGCCTGAGCGATATAAAAAGTGACAGCGGAACAAATACAGGGACTAAAGTAACCATTGTTTATCCTATAAATAAAACTTGACATGATCAGATCAGTACTTGTAGATGACGATAAAAAAAATATCAGCATTCTCAAAACATTGCTGAGCGAAATCAATGCTGATGTGGAAGTAGCCGGTGAAGCCGATAATGCAGAAGATGCAAGGAAGATCATTCCCGACATCAAACCCGATCTTGTTTTTCTGGATATAGAAATGCCTTTTGGAAACGCTTTCGACCTGTTAGATAAATTGTTGCCGGTTGATTTTGAAATCGTCTTCATCACGGCTTTTAGCAATTACAGTTTAAGAGCATTCCGGTATAGTGCGCTGGATTATTTATTGAAACCTGTTGACATGGATGAACTTCGTGCGGCTATCAATAAAGCTGAAACAAAAGCCTCATTGAAGAATATAAACAATCAATTATCGAACCTGTTTTATAATCTGAATAAAACTCCATCAGTTACACGTATTGCAATGCCTGTCAACGATGGTTTTGATTTCATCAATATAAATGAGATCATTTATTGCGAATCAAAAAACAATTGGACAACTGTAATAACTGAATCAGGTAAAAAATATACCTGCTCACGAACCATAAAAGATTACGAAGAGTTGCTTCCCACCAATTCTTTTTTTCGTATCCATCATTCATTCATTGTTAATGTAAACTTCATACGAAAATTCTTTAAAGATGGCCGTGGGGGTTATGTTGAACTCATGAATGGGAATATGATCCCCGTGGCTTACCGGCGCAAAGATGATTTTCTTTCAAAGTTTGGATATAGTTGAGATAAAGCAAAGCCGAAATACAGATTATACAAATCATTAAAATCAACAAGTATAATGTAGTTTTTTATGAAAAAACCTTCAACACATTTGCATACGTCAAATCATCCGATGTTTTTTCCGGTAGAGAAACGATCAAATCTTTCTCATTTCTTTCAAAAGTTAAAGATTGATTCGTTGGTACCCACTCTATTTTTTGAATTTCTTTCGGCAAATATTGACTGTTCTTTGCCAGACTTTTTATAACAAGTTTTCCATTTTCCGGCCAACCCATTGCAGTTGCATAAAGAACATCGCCTTTTGTTGCAAAGCGAATGTCTTCATGAGTGAATGGCTTTCCTTTTCCTTCATTAAAACCTTGTGCATTTAATTGCGCTGCCGCTTCTTGTGCTGGCCCTTCACCAAATTTTTTCCATGGTCTTGTGGCATAAATGCTTTCGCTGTTTGTTTTCATCCATGCAGTAATTCCTTCAACAACTTTTCTTTCTTTTTCATCGATGGTGCCATCGCCACGAACGGGAATATTCAACATTAA
>JGI24806J26614_1000258_pt1 | contig 14453 bp, 21 predicted proteins | sample Kansoi200umMDA_FD_26614 | JGI IMG/M metagenome (IMG submission 26614)
TGGGTTTATCGCTTACCCAAACACAGGGTCATAATGTTGCCGATATATTCCGGTTTGCTGATAATCTGAGCCTTGATATAGGGCTCCTCAATTCTGTCAATGCGGACAGGATCCGGCATCTGTGTTGGATTATTAACCGCAATCTTTTCGCCCTTCGTTGTATAAGCAATAAACCCAACATTGGGTACGGTTGTAATTACAGTCTGGTCAAATTCTCTTTCCAACCGCTCCTGGATGATCTCCATGTGCAGCAAGCCCAAAAAGCCGCAACGAAAACCAAAGCCCAGCGCCTGCGACGTTTCCAATTCAAAAGTTAACGCCGCATCATTCAACTGCAATTTGTCCATGCAATCACGCAATTCTTCAAAATCGTCGGTATTTACCGGGAAAATGCCAGCGAATACCATGGGCTTTACTTCCTGGAAACCCTGCACCATTTGCGGATCGGGATTATCAGCTGTGGTGATTGTATCCCCCACCCTTACTTCCTTAGCATTTTTAATCCCGGTGATAATATAACCTACATCGCCACAAAACACTTCGGGCTTTTCCTGCATTTTTAATTTCAAAATACCCACTTCATCGGCCTCATATTCCTGGTCAGTGGAAACAAATTTTACCTTATCTCCTTTTTTTATCGAGCCGTTCAAAATGCGGTAGTAAACAATGATGCCGCGAAAACTATTGAACATGCTGTCAAAGATCAATGCTTGCAGTGGAGCAGATGGATTACCCGTTGGTGCAGGAATTTTTGCTACGATTGCATTTAATATTTCAGCAACTCCAATTCCTGTGCGGGCACTGGCCAATAAAATATCTTCCGGCTTGCAACCGATCAGGTCAGTGATCTGATCCTTGGCTTCCTCGATCATTGCACCATCCATATCAATTTTATTGATCACCGGAATAATTTCCAGGTCATTTTCAATTGCTAAATACAAATTGGAAATTGTTTGTGCCTGTATCCCCTGTGTGGCATCCACCAGCAGCAATGCACCTTCACAGGCAGCAAGAGCACGGCTCACTTCATAACTAAAATCCACATGCCCGGGGGTATCGATCAGGTTCAAAATATATTCCTGCCCGTCAGAATGGTTATAATTTATTTGAATTGCATGGCTTTTGATTGTAATGCCCTTTTCCCGTTCGAGGTCCATATCATCCAGCACCTGGTCCATCATATCCCGCTCACTGATGGTATTTGTAGATTGCAAAAGCCGGTCGGCCAGCGTGGATTTTCCGTGGTCAATGTGAGCAATGATGCAAAAATTCCTGATGTTCTTCATGTACTTGACTCTTCAATTTTATAAGTGGGCAAAGGTAGTCAAAAGGTGTGAGCTACTGGCTACGAATTGTGGACTTCGGTAGTTTGATGAAGGAAGTTATTGCAAACTTTCGGAATTGTCATTCTGAGCGCAGCGAAGAATCTGATAAAACTTTTACAAGAGAGATATTATCTTATGTACCCAACTTTAGTATCCCTAGTGGGCTTTTCTTGCGTCGCACTCTTGTACGTTCTGTAATTCTGCCCGGCAATTAAATGTCGCTTTCATAATCATCATTAACCGATTCTCCGAAAAGCCAACCTCTTGAATATATTTTAGCCATCCGACATCTAAACGAATTTAAATTGGGGTTGGAAACTCCAGGCCATGAATGTTTCTCCACAATTCTTACGGTTTGCATCAATCTGTTGTTTTATAACCGTTATCACCACATTAGGTATCCATCTTTATTTTACCGATCCGCCGGTGGATTTTGAGCAACGCATACAATTATTTCGCAACAAGACTTATCTGATAAACAGGTGGTGGGTAATTGCCCATTGCTTATTGGTGATTGTCTCCATGTGGGGAGTTGCATTGATACAAATAAGAAAAGCACCCGGGTTTATCGGAATTGGCTTTGTATTCTTTGTTGTGTTTGGTATAGCGGAAATAACACGACAGATGTATGTGCTGTTTTATTTAAATGAACTACGGGAACAATATTCACTGACTACGGATCCAATAATAAAAACGGGCTTGAGACAAACAATCAGTTCTGCCGGATTATTAGGCGCACCTTTATTTGGTCTCTTTGTTTTCACCTTTGGATTGGGAAATCTTTCTTATGGAATAAGTCTATTCAACGGAAAAGGGTTTGACAAAATTTTATCGATATTACTGATGCTATGGGCTGCAGGTAATTTCCTGGCGCTGGGAAATAGTTTCTGGCGGCTGTCGACACTCGATGCTTTTATTGCAAAATACAGCTTCACTTACCAACCATTAATGAGAGGACTGTTAGCAATATGGATCTGGAAAAAATCAGGATTGAGAATACAACATGAGAACCAACTGTAATATAGAGTTATTCTATTGCTATCCGTGTTGAAAAGCGTTTGCCAAAAGCTCCCCAAACAAATCAAGATCCGTTATACTTCAACTTTTTTAGTTTTACTGATTATAAAGCTGTACCTTCTCGCTTCCTTAACACTTCGATCCTATTACATTTTACTTCTTACCCTCGGTCATAATCACATCCATTCACTAAAAACAAAAAAAAATATGAAAAAGAGTTTTTTATGCATGCCATTCATGCTTGCTTTGTTATTGTTTACAGTTGAGGCCAACACCCAGGTTCAAACCGTTTCACAAAAGAAAACAGTTGACTTAAAACAAATGACGTGGTCCACGAAATCAGCGGCGGCTAAGGAACTTGCTGCCAAGGGAGCCGATCATGCGATGAATATAGAATTGGCAGAAGCCTATGAAGATTTTAAGGACGCCCTGAAATTGGACCCGGATTTTACAGTAGCTCTGGTTTTCATGGCCAACCTTACGACGGGAGAAACACAAAAGGCCTTTGCAGAAAAAGCAATAAAATCTGCAGAGAAAAAAACAGAAGGAGAAAAATTGTTTGCTTCTGTCGTGGCTCCAGGCCATACCCCGGAAAGCAATCGCGCCGTGTGGACAAAACTGCATGATATGTTTCCCGATGGCGGAATGATCGGACTATATTATGTATTCACCCGTGCTACTCCCGCTGAACAGTTTACAGCAGCGCAGGATTATCTTAAGAAATTCCCTGACCAACCGGCTATTTATAATATCCTTGCCTATTTGTACATCCAGGAGAAAAAAGATACTGCCACGGCTAAGACCTATTTCGACAAATATGTTCAACTGCACCCGGATGGCTGCAACTCATACGATTCTATGGGCGAATATTATTTTATGGTTGGCGACCTGGACAATTCGGAAAAATATTATAAAAAGTCACTCGAAAAATATCCTTTCAATAGCAGCTCCAGTGATAAGTTAAAAGAAATTAAAGCTCTCCGAGACAAGGATAAACCTAAGAGCTCAGGTAATTAGACACGCTGCTATTTGATAACAGAAAGTGTTAATAACCCCGGATGACTACTCCTCCGGGGTTTTGTTTTTATTCATCGACGTATTTCAGAAATGAACACAAATCTCTTCACTCGTCAAAGGATTCGACGGAAAAACTAAACTAGTTTATTCTACATAATTTTTCCTTCGTTCCGGAGATCGCACAAACCAACTGATAACATTTGCTATAAATTCGATTTTCAAAACATTCAATATGCGATACAGCAAATTGGCACCTGCAATTTCATTCTGCTTATTTCTTCTTTGCTGCAGTACAAATTCAGTTGACCGACAGGAAAAATCGAAACAAGAAATCGCGCAGGCAGAAAAAGAATTTGAAAAAATGGCTGCGGAAAAGGGAATAGCCGAAGCGTTTTATTTCTTTGCCGACTCCAATGCAATCATCAAACGGCAACATGATACGTTAATCAAAGGAAGAGAAAACATCAGGAACTATTACGCTGCTGATTATTATAAAACCGCTTCTGTTTCATGGTCCCCTGATTTTATTGAAGTAGCCGAAAGTGGTGACCTGGGCTACACATTTGGAAAATATCTGTGGCAATCAAAAGACAGCACCGGAAAAGCCAATGAGTCCAGAGGTGTTTTTCACACTGTATGGAAAAGGCAAATTGACGGAACCTGGAAATATGTTTGGGATTGAAAATCCTGCTGATATTTTTGATTAGAGACTTAATTGCGGAATTCTTTTTGCAGGGATTAATCTCAAAATAAAAACAATGGCAGTTTATTACATCGGCAGCTATGACATTTTGAAAATGGAAGAGTTTCAAAATTATCCTCCAAAGGTGTTGGCATTGATACCGAAGTACGGAGGCGAAGTGCTGGCATCAGATATTAAAGCAGTCAGCCTGGAAGGTGAAGCAAAAACCCTGAATGCAGTAATCAGATTTCCGTCTATGGAAGCGGCCCTCAATTGTTACAATGATCCGGAATACCAGGAGAAAATAAAACCGATCCGGATAAACTCCACCACAAATTGTACAATGGTGTTGGTGCACGAATACAAACCCTGAAGTAAGGTCGATTTCCTCACTAAAAAAAAATATTTAGTTGACTTTGTCAACTAAATTATATTTTTGCCTTGGTGAAACAACATATTAAGGCCATCAGGGCGTTTAACCGCTTTTATACAGACGTCATCGGTTTAGCGGATCAGCACATTCTGCATAGCCAGTATTCGTTGCCGGAGGTCAGAATACTTTATGAGATGTATTATAACAACGCCGCCACAGCCAATCAAATAATCGGTCTCATAAATATTGACAAAGGTTACCTGAGTCGCATACTTTTAAAATTCGAGAAACAGAAATTGATTTCTAAAAAAAGATCGGTTCAGGATGCCCGATCGGTAAGACTGACATTGACTGCTAAGGGTCGGAGTCAATTTGAAAAGCTGGATCTTTCTGCGAACAACCAGATAAGGCAAATTCTCAGCAATGTTTCCACAAAAGGACATGGCGAACTCGTACATCACATGAATGCGATCAAGAAAATACTGGACGTAAAAATTAGCTCATGAAATGACTTCGATTATTAATTCTGAAGATATCGTTATCAGGACCGAACTAAAAGCAGGAGATATTGGTTATGTCACCTTCTTGCACGGTGTATTATACAAACAAGAATACAACTACGGCATTAGCTTTGAAAGTTATGTGGCTGCAGGGCTTCATGAATTTTACCAGCATTATAACCCGTTAAAAGACAGGGCTTGGATTTGCGAACATCATGAAGCAATCATTGGTTTTTTATTGCTGATGCACAGAGAAAACAATGCCGCACAACTACGCTATTTCATTTTAAAACCAGAATATAGAGGTATCGGGCTTGGCAAAAAATTAATGAACCTTTACATGCACTTTTTAAAAGCCGCCGGATACACATCTTCATACCTATGGACTACTAATGAATTGCCTGCGGCTGCGCACCTGTACAAACAACATGGATTCAGGCTCACCGATGAAAAAGAGTCTACAGCCTTTGGAAAATTCTTAAAAGAGCAGCGTTACGTTCTTGCTCTCTGATTTTTATTTTTCTCCGCTCGATCTGTAGTAATCATACTTTGTTAACGCCGGTTAATCCTTCGTTAACCACGGCTGATTATTTGCCACGAAAAGACACTTTGCTCAACTTAGCAGTGAAAATTTTAAAAACAAAAAATCAATTATGAAAAAGTTCATTCTACCGCTTGTTGCTGTAATGGTTGTTGCAGCGGCAAGCAATGCACAGACAACCCCGAAGCAAGCATCGAATAAGACAGTAGCTATAGCAAAGCCTAAAAGTAGTACGAAAACGACGACTAGCAAGGAAACAGTCACAACTCCTAAAACAACGACGCCATCAACCCATGCAATAGCTATTCATAAGAAACATCATCATAAAGCAAAGAAAGCGGCAAAGAAAGCGGCCGCTAAATAAAGATTGTCTAACAGGGACAACAGAAGGTTCGATTCGGTTCAGACGGCTTTTCCAAGCCGTCTTTTTATTGTTAACCATCGATTAACCTATGTTAACAAAAATTATTTATTTCAGCATAAATCTTTGCAATAGCTTTCGGTATGGGTTTCAGCATCCGGTCTTCAACAGCCAGGCTTGGTCTTTTTGCGAGCGCTTTGATCATTGCTATTATTCTTGTATTCCAATTAACCTGGCTGAAAAAAGTTTACCGGTTTGAGCAAAAGGAATTTGACATCAGCGTTTTGAAAGCAATCCGAGGCTTGTATGAAGATCTTAATCTTTACAATTCTTCCAATTTAAATGAACTGGTGGAAAGACCAGATAAACACCTCTACCTTGCCCGCATTAAGTTACCAGTAAACTATGACAGCCTGAAGAGCTATCTCCAGTTTGAGCTGGAGGATTTTGACATATATACAAACTGCGCCGTCGGTATCTACGACTCCGCCAAAAATAAATATGAATACACTGTTACACTCCTTTCTGCAGGTACGCAGGACAGATCGAACCCTGCTATTCCCATTTTAAAAAGAAATCACAACTACCTGTCACTTTATTTTCCTAACCGCCAGCAGTATATTTTTTATGAAATGAACTTCTGGATTGTAAGCTCTGCTATCTTGTTGATCGTTTTGATTGTAAGTGCCGGCAGTCTTTATTTTTTGTACAGACAAAAATTTCTCAACGAGGTGCAGAAAGATTTTGTTCAGAACTTTACACACGAATTCAAAACACCGGTTGCCACCCTGTCGCTTGCAGCCGAAACACTGGAAAATAAAAACATAATAGAAAAACCGGAAAAGCTTGCCACTTATGCGGCCATTGTAAAATACCAGGCCGATTACATGCACAAACAAATTGAAAAATTGCTAAGGTTCGCACATATCGAGTCAACCCATCTTCATCTCGAAAAGAAAGCGGTCGACATCCATGATCTAATACGCGAAGCGCTCATAAACATCAGCCCGCTGATTCAACAAAAAAGTGCCACCCTACGGTTAGGCCTGGATGCAGGCAACCCTGTGCTGTCAGCCGATAGAGATTATATGATTATTATGATCACAAACCTGATTGAAAACGCAATCAAGTATTCAAGACAACCAGCAATTGATATTTTCACCGCCAATAAAGATCATCATTTTATGTTATCAGTACAGGATAATGGGATAGGAATTGCGAAAAACCAGATGAAAAAACTTTTTACAAAATTTTACCGGATCAGGAATGATGAAGAATATGCGGCAAAAGGGTTTGGGATAGGACTAACTTTTGTTAGAAAAATAATTACGGCACACAAAGGAAAGATGTATGTGGAAAGCCTTCCCGGTAAAGGCAGTACGTTTACGGTAGAGTTGCCACAACGTTAAATCACTTGCATGGAAAGAAAGATAAAAATATTGCTTGCAGAAGACGACCTTCAACTGGGTTTCATCATAAAAGACAATCTTGAAGAAGCAGGGTTTGAAGTGATCAATTGTCCTGACGGTGAGACGGGCTGGGAACAATATCAAAAGAAGGCACCCGATATTTGTGTGCTCGATGTGAACCTGCCGTATAGGGATGGTTTTAGTCTTGCAAAAAAGATCAGGCAGAAAAGCGATGTGACTCCGATACTTTTTCTTACAGCAAAATCATTGATGGACGATAAATTAAAAGGATTTGCTGCCGGTGGAGATGATTATATTGTCAAGCCGTTCAACATGAAAGAATTATTGTCAAGGATCCAGGTTTTTCTTCGAAGAAACAAGATGCTTTTTCGTGCGACAGGCAAGGAAATTAGAATTGGAAACTTTTCATTTTTTCCCGACGAACTAAAACTTGTTTTGGATGGCAATGAAACCATTCTCACCAGTCGCGAAAAAGATTTATTGGAATTTTTATCCACTCACGCGGGACGCATGTTGAAAAGAGAAGAAATACTCATTAACGTGTGGGGTAAAAATGATTTTTTCCTGGGACGCAGCATGGATGTCTTTATAATGAGATTGAGAAAATATTTAGCAGCTGACCCCTCCGTCGTGATCGAAACCATTCATGGCATTGGATATAAATTTGTTTGTTGATCCTTCACCAATTCGGGAGCCACACTTTCACTTCATTCTTTGCCTGACATATTGCTTTATTAAAGCGGCCTCCTGGTCATCCTTAATTCGCTTTAGTATGCCGGCCTGGTGGTCAATAATTGTTTCTCCCTTATCAAAAGGCATTTTTTGATACATCTTACCGCCGTTGAAATGACAAGGGGAGCATCTCGCCTCCAGAATCGGTTGAATCTGCGTTTGGTAATTAATAGTGTCGGCAGTACGCAAAGAAATATTTTCTATTTTCTTACTTTGCTTTTTGCCGCTTGCATTGCAAAACCATAGACACGAATAGCAGAATAGTAAAAGTAAAATCGTTTTCATTTTAAAACGACTTAGAGAATGAAAAAACTCGTCGAAAAGTTAAGCTATTTCGGCCTCGGAGACTATACCGTTCGAACAAAATTCTGCAATGAAATCACAAACCATTAAGAGGTTTGAACCAGCACGATCAATTCTCGCTAATTTTATGTCCAATAAAATTACTCATGGAAATTTTTATAAGGCAAGCCGCTAAAGATGATGCTTTAGCAATCACTGAACTTACCCACCAGCTTGGTTATCCGCTCTCTTTCGAACAAATTCTTGAAAATATAAATGTTGTTATTGAAAAGAAGGACCATGATGCATTCGTGGCGGTGTTTAAAAACCGGGTCATTGGCTGGGTTGGCGTAGCACAGGCGTTTCAAATTGAATCGGCACCATTTTGCGAAATTCGCGGGTTGGTGGTACATGATGAATTCAGAAACCATGGCGTTGGAAAGATCCTCATTGAAAAGGCAAAATTATGGGGCAGAGAAAAAGGGAATGACAAACTGAGGTTGCGATGCAATGCAAAAAGAACGGAAGCACATTTATTTTATCAGCACCTTGGATTTTCTGAAATCAAGGAACAAAAAGTTTTTGAAATCAACATCTAGCAACGACTTCTGATGCGCGCAAATTCATTGGAATTTCATTAGCTCTATTCTCCCATCCTCATATCCGATAACTGCTTTGGCTGCCATATCGACAAAAAGACCGGTTTCTACAACGCCGGGAATTAAATGCAAAGCTGTGTTGATTGCAGAAGCGTCGACAATTTTTCCGAATATGCAATCAAGGATATAATGGTGATGATCCGTTATAAAGGGCTGATTATTTTCTTGCCTTAAGTCCACCTTCTCACACAGGCCTGACGAAATAATTTCTTCCCGTACCTTCTTATATCCAAAGGGAATTACTTCAACCGGCAAAGGAAATTTCCCCAAGTGCTGCACCAATTTCGAACTATCTGCAACTATTATCAGTTCCTTTGATGCGGCAGCTACGATTTTTTCCTGCAGCAACGCACCACCCCCGCCCTTAATCAGCTGGCCGTTTGGATCAATTTCATCGGCCCCATCAATGGTAACCGCTATACTTTCAATTGCATTAAGATCTGAAACAGCGATGCCTGCTTCGTTTGCCAATTGCTTCGTTTTCTCAGAAGTTGGAATTCCAATTACAGACAGCCCTTGCTTTACTCTTTTCCCCAATTCTTTTATGAACCAATAAACAGTGGTCCCAGAGCCGAGGCCAATTGTCATTCCGTGCTTAACAAAATTAACAGCATAGAAGCCGACGTTTTTCTTTATCTCTTCAGCGGTCATAATACCGCAAGGTATCAATTTGTAGTTTTGGAATTGTTGTTCCTAAAATCATATTTTTTTACAATCGTTTCATCACTCGAAAAATTTTCGGGAGAAACTTTTGTGATTTGTGCTTGCACGCATTTCCATTCTTCCTTCTCTTTCAGATAAACATCTGTGTACAAAGACATGCCTGTGATTTCTTTGCCTTCCCTTTCCACCACATATTTGTTCTTGGAACGAACCAGCGCCATGTTGCCGAATAACTGGATGTTCTCATCACGGTAATCCCAATATTTAAATCCGTCAAAACCATGAACCCAGCCCGCAAGGTAATCCTGCCTGTTTGTGTACCTGCCATCACTCGTGATACATACAAAACGGGGATGAATGATTTTGCTATGAGACGCCGTATCATTGGTCACAAAATTGTTGATAAACTTTGCATTCAATTCCCGAAGCTTCTGCAGGTCACCCTTGTCCTGACCTCTGGAGCAAAATATCAATGACAGGGCGAAGGCGGCTAAAAATATCTTCTTCATAACAAATTGTTTTTATGCCCGCAAAAATAGCAGGCAATAAAAGAAGGGACCTTAGAAATCTTGCTATACCTACAGAGATATCGGAAAGTAATTCTTTCAACTACTTTTTGGGCATATCATCTTTTCCTGGTTTTTTAAACTCCCCGACAATCCGAATAATAAACGGAACTGTTACTGTTATAATAATTCCAACGATGAAGTATTTTAAATAAGGTTTTAAGAAAGGCATGCTGGCAATCAAAAAGCCGGCGCTCACAAAACTTGACACCCAAAGAACAGAACCAACGAATGTGAGCAAAATGAATCGTCTCACGTCCATTTTAATTATACCCGCAATAATGGGAGAAAAAGTTCGGGTAATGGGTAAGAATAATCCGCCCGGTAGTGCTATTGCTCCATGCTTTTTATAAAAATTTTCAGCCGTTCTCAGGTATGCCTGTTTGAAGAATTTAGAATCCTTTTTTTTGTGTAACAAAGGTCCGCTCCTCCTTCCAAACCAATAGCCCGTAATATTTCCCAGTAAGGAAGCTAATGTCAATAGACTGCAAATGGTAAAGAGATTGTGATGCAAACCCCCAGTAGCTACAAACACACCTGCAGTAAACATGAGCCCTCCGCTCGGGAAAAAGAAACAGAAAAACAATCCAGTTTGGCCGTACACAGCAAGAAATACTACCAGCAAGCCGCCATATCTTATCAACGATTCGATATCGAAGACTGATAAAAAAATAAAAAAAATGCCCCTAATAAGCATTGCTGTCAATTATATTATCAAAATTACGCACTGCCGTACATCCATTTAATGTGATGGGCGGCTTATTTTATTCCCCGTATGTTCGGAACTTTAAAATAAAACATGAACCGAAAAAAATTTTTGAAGCAAACAGTTTTCGGTGCGGCAGGCAGTATTATCGCCGTTCCTGCATTCGCCAACGGCCAGCATAGGTTTGAAGGTGATCCGCTGCCCCAGGAAAAAGTAAAACAATTTGTTATTGCCGGGCATGGAAATTTTGATGAAGTAAAAAAGATGCTCACTGAATTTCCCACTCTTTTGTATGCCACGTGGGATTGGGGTAATGGAGATTTTGAAACGGCCCTTGAAGGTGCAGGGCATGTAGGCAACAAAGAAATTGCCAATTACCTCATTGGATTAGGTGCAAGGACCAATTTATTTGTTTTAACTATGCTGGGCAAAACAACGATCGTGAAAAACTTCCTGGATAGTTTTCCTCAATACCTGAATGCAAGAGGTCCGCATGGTCTTACATTTTTGCATCATGCACAAAAAGGCGGAGATGACTCGAAGGAACTGCTTGACTACTTTCTATCCAGAGGGCTGAAGGAGACAAAAATGACGTTGTAGTTTGGAGCACTGAATGCCCGAGAGGCAAGTTATAGCCATCCTGACCGTCGGAAAAAATAGTAAAGAAGAGCGCAAAGACCTATTGTAACAAGCAATACTGCATAAAATCCGAACGGCCATTCTGTTTCTGGAATAAACTTAAAGTTCATACCATAAAAACCGGCTACCATTGTTGGCACTGCGATAATGGCCGCCCAACCAGCAAATTTTTTTGACACATCATTTTGTGAGATGGAAATGAGTGAAAAATTCGCCTCCAGCGCGGTATTCAATAACTCCCTGGTATTTTCTACCATTTCGTTAATCCGTATCACGTGATCATACACATCGCGGAAATAAGGTCTTGTTTCTTCAGAGATCCATTTAATATCGAACCGCATGAGTCGGTTGCAAACATCCACGAGGGGCGATATTGCCCGCTTTACGTCAAGCAATTCACGTTTTAGCTGGTAAATCTGTTCAGTAGTTTCTCTATTCGGTTTTTCTTTGAAAATCTTATCCTCTATTGACTCAAGTTCCATTTCCATTTCATGTACTACCGGATAATAGTTGTCTACAATAAAATCCATGACTGCATAAAGGGCAAAACCTTGTCCCTTACTCAGCATGTGTGGAGAGCTTTCACATCTTGAACGCACGTCAGCATATGACACAGATGCTCCATGTCGTACCGTAACAATATAATTTTCTCCAACAAAGAAATGTGTTTCACCAAATTCAATATGTCGTTGTGGATTGATCTGCGCCGTTCGCAATACTACAAAGATTGAATCTCCATACATTTCTACTTTGGGCCTTTGATGCGCATTGTGAGCATCTTCCACGGCAAGATCGTGGAGATTAAATTCATGCTGGACCTGCTCCAAAACCTCCTCGGATGGCTCATGTAATCCTATCCATACGAACTGATTATTTTCTTTAAGTACTTCATGAACATCACTGAGTTCAACATCCGCTTTGCGACGGCCCTGGGAATATGCGGCACAGTTGACAATCTCTTTCATTTTATTCCTTTTGAGGTAATCGATTGTATGGGCACAGGGTTGGAAAATTCAACATAAAAATAGTTCTCTTCTGATAAAACTACTAAATCTGGACTTCACTTGTCGCAAAGCTTGCCTTCGGGCTCTATTGAGGAGAATTTGGCTAACTTTAATAACTTGAACTAAAATTTGTTTTATGAAAAAGATTATTTCTTCAATCACGACATTTCTTCTTGGTTCGTTTGCTCTGATAGCTCAGAAGGATTATAAAGTAGTGTTTGATCTTACAAGCGGCGATAGTCTTTCGCAGACCACGGCTATTCGGTGGGCAAACGAGGTGGCAAAAGCTGACCCAACCGCTGAAGTAGAGGTGGTTATGTTTGGAAAAGGTACAGCTTTGGCAGTCAAAGATAAATCCGTCGTGGCCGATGCTGTCGCCAATCTCGCTTCCAATAAGAATGTTGCTTTTAAGATTTGCGCCGTTGCTATGCAAAATCAAAAAATCGACAAAAGCCAGTTACTACCCACGATTCAAATTGTGCCGGACGGGATTTACGAAATCATTACAAAGCAACGCCAAGGCTGGGGATATATAAAAGTTGCGCACTAATTATTGATTCGAAATCGCCTCATCACTTAGGCGTTCCCTCGTCACGCCATTGTTTAAATACGGCAATTGTGCTATCGGTGAGTTTTGGCCTCTTAAACGGCATGAATCCTTTGTCTGTAGGATTTAATTCTATACGGGCTATCATTGAATCTATATTAGCTTTTACAGCCTCGTAACTATCAAAAGCTTTTTTGTTACCGCCCTTTGCGGGAAAATGACAGGGTGAACAGTTATTCGAGACCAACGATTGCATATTTGCTTCGTAGGTGAATTTAGGAGTAGTGACGGTTTCAGTTGCTGCTTTTTTAGCTGAATGGCAGTTAGAAAGTAAAACGACAGCGATAGTTATGGCTGCGAGGGTGAAATATTTTTTCATTGATTCTAAATTTGGCTTAAATATATTTAATTAATGTATGAAAACTATTTTTTTGTAACAAACTTTATATCGATGATGTTGGTATAAAGGTTTCCAGCACATTAATTACATTGGGAAACCTATAAACTATTTTCTTAGATTTGGCGAAAATGATTCAAATGGAATCTATTATTTCTGAACTAAGCGGGGTTATTGAAAAGCATTTGCCGGCCTTACGATCGGTAACAGCCGATGAATTTAATTTCAAGTCCTCGCCTGCGAAATGGAGTAAGAAAGAAATACTTGGTCACCTGATTGATTCTGCTCAAAACAACATCCGGAGATTCATAGTAGCCCAGTATGAAGACAAACCAAAAATTGTGTACAACCAGGACAAATGGGTTTCCCTCACGGGCTATCAGCAATACAATTTACCTGATCTGATTCAACTCTGGTGGCTGCTTAACAAACATATTTGTCATATTTTGAAGAACGTGCCGCCCGACATGGCTGAATGCGAAAGCCAGACAGAAGAATTACATACCATTAAATGGCTTGCAGAGGATTATATTAAACACCTCGAACATCATGTGCACCAGATTTTGAATCTTGAACCTGTACCCTACCCCTAAACCCTCTATATTGGGAATTAATGGCACAAATTTTAATGCTGTTAGATTCTTAACAATAATCTATGTTCCCAATAGGTGATGATAATTCAGATCGAACCAGAACTCCTTATGTCAACTACCTCATCATAGCGCTAAACGTAATTGTATTTATTTTTCTGCAGGGAATGAGCGGAAATAACCCTTTTACTTACGCTTATGCCACGGTGCCGGCGGAGATTTTAACGGGAAGGGATATAGTAACCGCTGCTAAAGTAATCACCGATCCTTATACCGGCGAACGCTTCACCCTCCCTGGGTTGGGACAGACTGATATCCCCGTTTATTTTACCCTTATAACTTCTATGTTCATGCATGGCGGACTTGCACACATTGGAGGCAATATGCTTTACCTATGGATTTTCGGCGACAATATTGAAAAT
>JGI24806J26614_1000259_pt1 | contig 14447 bp, 15 predicted proteins | sample Kansoi200umMDA_FD_26614 | JGI IMG/M metagenome (IMG submission 26614)
GGAAATCGCCGTTGGCTGAAAAAACAATACCGGCACCTCCGCCTTCAGCGTAGAAGGAAGCATTGCCGACGGAATTTTTTTCAGTTGTATTCAAATTCTGGAAGACGGAACGATTGAAATGGCATACCAGCCTTGGGATACCTGCCGAGAAATACCGTTTCCATGATCATATCAAGCTTGCGCATTATGCCGATGCGGCCTGTGATATTGAATTTGAATTCCCGATCGGTTTCAAGGAAGTAGAGGGAATTCATTCCCGTACCGATTTCGATCTTAAGAATCACCAGGAATACAGCCGGAAGAAAATGCAGTATTTCGATAACGATCTTGATCCTGCAACCGGAAAACCATTTGGTAATTATATTCCATATGTGATCGAAACTTCAATCGGTCTCGATCGTATGTTCTTATTACTGATGAGTCATGCTTACGAAGAGCAGGACCTCAGCAATGCAGAAAAACAGGATAGCCGCGTTGTATTGAAATTTCCTCCGAAACTCGCTCCTGTAAAACTCGCGATACTTCCACTCGTAAAAAAAGATGGCTTACCCGAGATCGCCCGGCAGATCATGGATGACTGTAAATCTCATTTCCGTTGTTTCTACGAAGAAAAAGACACCATCGGCAAACGCTACCGCCGCATGGATGCGATCGGTACGCCTTTCTGTGTGACTGTTGACCAGCAGACCAAGGTTGATAATACCGTTACGATCAGGCACCGCGATTCTATGGAGCAGGAGCGAATCGCGATAGATCATATTAAGGAGGTAGTCTTGAAAGCAATACAATAATTGCCGAAAATTTCATCATCGTTCGTTTGATTTCGTGTTTTTTCGTGGCCAACACAGATTGCGAAGCAATCATCTGCGTTTATCTGCCTTCGTGTTCTTTCGTTAAAATCACTCCCTTATTATGAAGCAATCGTTTGCGTTTATCTGTGTTCATCCGTGGCTAAATTTTATTTATTGGATTTGTATTTTTTTGTGTGATTTCGTGTGCTTTCGTGGCCCAAAATCATTTCTTATTGCGAAGCAATCATCTGCGTTTATCTGTGTACATCTGTGGCAAAATTCTAATCCATACAATAAATCACAAAATTCTAACGTTAGCCAAAGCAGCACCTGGACTATTTACGGACTCCTATCAATCTAAAGCTTGACTTATGAGAACTTATGCATTGATCATCTCCCTGATGTTCCTTTCATCTATTACCTTTTCCCAGAATTTGAATACAACTGAAAAAAATTCCGTCGGCAATGCTTCCTTCTACGCTGAAGGCGGAGGTGCCGGTATTGTTTTTTCAGCCAACGGCGATTTCCGTTTTAAAGGCGGGCGCCTGGGTTGGGGTGGAAGACTCGGGATGGGCTTCGTCAGCGCCTACAATGATTATTATGACCCGGTAACAGGATATTATTACAGCGGCGACCAGTCATCGGCGTTAACCGTACCGGTGCAGGTGAATTATATCTTCGGTAAGAACAATTCTCCGCACACATTTGAAGTAGGAGGAGGGGGAACTTATGTCAGTAAGAAATTAAACATTATGGATTATTATTACAATACCAATAAAGACCGCCGCACCAATTTTTTCGGCACATTCGCTTTTATGTACCGGCGCCAACCCATTAATGGCGGCTTTAGCTGGCGTCTCGGGTTTACTCCTCTTTTTGCAAAAGGTTATATCCAACCATTTGGTGCGGCAAGTGTGGGGTATAATTTTTAAATATTCCACTTTATCTGATTAATAAGAGGACCTCTGCTGAAGGCAGAGGTTTTTTTTGGATAAATTTGGTAATAATTATGAAACCCGGAATTATTTGTTTTGCCATCGTCTTTGCCTTTTTTGGATGTAAGGAAAAGGATGCAGTCCGGGCCAACGATTCGAAAGAAGACCGGCTTGCTGTATATAAATTAATAGATCATTATTCTTTTGCTTATGAAAAAGGCGATTGGGACAAACTGGCGGACCTGATCCACCCCGGCGCTTTCGAATTCATTTCAAGAAAGGAATTCAAAAGGCAGCTGGACTCAACGTTGAGCCGCAAGAATTATACGATGAATATCAAAAGCATGGTTATTGATTCCTTATACCCGTTTATCCGGTACAAAGGCAATAAGTATTCCTCGCTGATTACAAAAATGACTTCAGATATGGCGTTCAATATGGAGCTTGATTCTGCTGTGTGCGACAGGTTGAAAGCCGATACAACTGTAGTTATTGTCGATTGTCACATCCAGGGCAGACATCTTTTATTTACTTCGAAAGAAAAGGGTTATGCCATTTACCTGGCTGATAAAAGAAAATGGTATTTTCTTACTGATACCAAAGAATCCGCACTGATGGTGGATAAACTTATACCGAAGAAAGTGAGAGAGAAGTTGGGTGATTGAGTTTAAAAACCGGTTCGGAATATTTTTTCATTTTACTCTGAAACGACCTTCCCATCCTTCATCACAAAACTTACTTTCTCCAGGAATTTTATATCCTGTAACGGGTCACCATCTATAGCAATGATATCGGCCATGGCGCCTTTGCTTATTTCTCCCAGTGCTCCTGTTTTGTTTAATAACGCTGCCCCTACAGTAGTGGCTGATTTGATAGCCTGCATCGGCGTCATGCCCCATTGCACATAAAAAGAGAACTCACGGGCCTGCGGTACTTTTTGCCAGTCGAACCCTCCCGCATCCGTACCAAAAGCGATCTTCACTCCTTTCTGCAATGCTTTTTTGAAAACCTGCGGAATGGATCGCAGCATTTGGGCATTGATGGAGTTACCAGCCTGTGCCCTTCCTTCTGCAACATGATCCAGCACGGTGGCAGTAGGGCACCAGAAAGCATTCTTTTTTATCATCAGGTCCATACATTCCTCGTCCATACCGAAACCATGTTCAATGGTCCGGGCGCCGGCATTGAGCGCATAAATAATCCCATCACGGGTGACGGCATGGGCCGCCAGGAATTTCCCTGATCTAATGGTTTCATCAGCGATAGCATCAATTTCTTCTTTGGTGAAATTGGGACGGCTGCGGTAACTGCTGTCGGGCAAACGGTAATACCCGCGGTCGGCATAGATCTTTATCCAGTCGGCGCCATAACTGATCTGTTCACGGACGGCTCTTAAAGCTTCAACAGGCCCGGTGATCTCCTGGATGCCCTTGGGCATATGTAGTTCCCAGCTGAATTCACTGTTACCGATCGGGTAATGCCCTGTAGTATTGATTGCCCTTGTCGAAACAAACATCCTCGGCCCGGGTATCACATTATTATTGATCGCTTTTTTCAGGTCCACATCCGCATACATGGCACCTTCGGTTTCCAGGTCGCGGATGGTTGTGAACCCGTTCATCAGTGCGATCTTGCAGGCAACACTGGCACGCAGGGTGCGGTAGGGAATACTTTCTTTCAGCAACTGCTCATTATAATCTTCGGCAGTTATATCTCCCTGCAGCAGCACATGGGTATGGCAATCTATCAAACCCGGTAGCACGGTTTTGTTATTCAGGTCGATCACCGTGGCATTGCGTGGAATGGCTGACTGCTCTATAATATCTTTTATCATATTGCCTTCCACCAGGATGGCTTTATTCAGCAAGACCTGATCATTTTTTCCATCGATCAGTTTTCCGCATTTGATGGCGGTGAGTTGGGCGGGGGCGAGGTAAGTGCAGAGGATGAATGCCACTAAAAATATACTACGCATGGAATTAGTTTTTGGGGGAAAGAAGGTACGATAAAATATCAAGATTGAATGGATTGCTAAAAGAGTTCGAGACTCGATTAAGTGTGCCATTACCCTTTGTAAATTTTTTCATTGTGCCATTCAATAAATCTAGTGTCAGGCTTATCCATTAATCGAGTAGGTAGATTTTGAAGCTCACTACCATGAAACCGATAATACTCTTTACCATTCTCAAACTCCTGTTTAATCCGTTGGCTTACTTCCACTTTTAGATCTCTTGTAATGGTCAAATATCCAATATCAAATAATTTATGCAAATCAGAGCGAAGCAGTAATGCATTTGAGATAAAATGTGGCCCAGAAAGTGAATAAGGTTTAATATGTGCCGCCTCAAGAACAGGTAATGTTCTTTCACCAGATATTGAACATTTTCTCGCGTATGCATCGGTAACTAAAATTCTAAATGCCCCTTGACCCAATCGTACTTTTTTTAGGATTGCTAACCCATACAATGGTTCGGGATCTTCAAGCATTAATTGGTTTTTTTCTTCATCTTGAATACTATACAAATACTTCTGAAGTAAATGTTCAACACTATTCCAAAGCCTTTGTCCAATTTCATTATTTATTGAATATGACTTTCCCTGAACAATGCTGTTGCTCCAATCTTCAGGAATCGGTATCCAATCTTCTTTTCTAAAGAAAACAGGATTAGTCAAAACAATACAACCAATTGTAGGATTAGATGATTCCCTTTCTTTTCTTAACGGTAGGATCATTTTTTGAAGTTCCTGTAATGAACTGCATCCATTTCCCGTATTAAAGACATCCCATGCTATTGAAAGTGGTAAAAAGGTGTGACTCGAAAAAAAGCCTACACCACCAATGGCATTGGCCGGACTCTTTAGTTTAAAAAGAAACGGTTGGCCGGGTTGTAAGATTTTGAAAGTTGTATTTCCACCAGGCTGCCAGAAGTTTATATCCTCTCTATTTTGTCTGGATAGGAAGTTATACCATTTATTATTTGTTACTCCTAGGTAGAATTTCATCTAGTTAAAAATATAAAGAAATATTGAAGAACCATTCTTCTTAATGAATCACAAGTATGAATATGACCCTTAAAGTCCGTTGACTTAAAGGCCACAATTGGTGACCTTCCAGGTATGGATATAAAGCTAAAAGTCGGTCAACGCATAAAAGAACTCCGCAAAAAAATTGGTTACTCCCAAGAAGCGTTAGCAAATGAAGCCGAGGTGGATAGAACTTATGTTACGGATGTTGAAAATGGACGTCGGAATGTTTCATTAGAAATAATGGAAAGACTGATTATAGCGCTTGAAGTTTCCTTTTCTGAATTTTTTAATGGAAAAGAATTTAAGAAATAATGGCATTTCATCCTGGAGATATTATCTCGCATGCAGAAATGTGCTTAGAAGAAGGGTTTAGTCTTCAAAAAGGGATGAACTTTCGTGTAAAAGGAAGAACTACCGTTATTCTTATGTCCATGAGGAAAGGGGCGCCTTATGCTGATCATGTCGAAGATGAAGGAGAGACTCTTATTTATGAGGGACATGATGTTCCCAAGAATTTGGCGAGAAATCCTAAATCAGTTGATCAACCGGATAATACCCCAAGAGGAACTCTAACAGAAAATGGCAAGTTCTTTCAAGCGGCAATGAAATATAAAGATGGGAAAGAATCAGCTGAGCTCGTGAAAGTATATGAAAAGATCAAAGATGGAATCTGGGCTTATAACGGCGTTTTTGAATTAATAGATTCCTGGATCCAGAAGTCAGAAGGAAGAAATGTTTTTAGGTTCAAGCTAAAGGTTACTGATAAAACGATAATAGAAAAAGAAAAAAGAGTTATCGAGTTAAAAGATCTGGATCACAATCGATTGATACCAACATCAGTCAAGTTAGAGGTTTGGAAAAGGGATAGAGGCAAATGTGTTCAATGTGGAAGTACCGATAATTTACATTTTGATCATATCCTTCCTTTTTCAAAGGGAGGAACTTCCCTAAAAACAGAAAACATCCAATTGCTTTGTGCTAGACATAATTTACAAAAGCACGGCAAAATTCAATGATAAAAAGATTTATCAGCCTTCATTCTTTGTATCCTTCCCCCTTATCCGGCTCATATTATAACTCCGGGTCTTTTTATCATGCACATCGGCCATACTACAAAATTATCCAAATTTTTTCCTGTCAAAAAGGCTTAAAACAATGGGACAAGAAATCAGGATGGGTCTCCTTCCGGATGCGGGTATACTAACCACATACTAACCACGTCCTAACCACATCCCCTTTAAAAGTCAGTTGGGAAGTACGGCTTGAAAAAGGCCAAAATGTCAGCCACTCCTAAAAGTTTGTAAGATTTCATTAAATTACAGTAGCCCTCTCAGCCGGGCCCAATCTCTTTGACTGACCTGTTTATGAGGCGTATTTTATCATACTGCGTCTTTGTCTTACTGCTTCCGGCTGGGCTTTCCGCGCAAACAGTGGTTTCCATGAAAGTCGACGGCGCTATTAACCCGGTGACCGCAGGTTTTATTCATGATGGCATTGTAAGAGCCGGGAAAGAAAAAGCGGAATGCCTGCTTATTCACCTGAACACACCAGGAGGTTTACTGAAATCTACCCGCTATATCGTGAGTGATATCCTGGACTCACCCGTACCGGTAATCGTGTACGTATCCCCGGCCGGGGCACAGTCCGCTTCTGCCGGAATTTTTATAACCCTGGCTGCGCATATAGCTGTGATGGCACCCGGAACAAATATCGGCGCAGCCCACCCGGTGATCCTTTCCGGAACCATGGACAGCATCATGAGTGTGAAAGTCACCAACGACGCGGCAGCTTTTATCCGTTCGATCGCTGAAAAACGAAACCGCAGCATTCTATGGGCGGAAAACGCGGTACGGAAAAGTTTTGCTTATTCGGAAACAGAAGCGCTGGCAGATTCGGCGATCGATCTTATTGCCAAGGATGAACAGGACTTGCTAAACCAGGTGGATGGAAGGACCATCGCGCTGAATGGCACAACAAAAACACTGCATACAAAAAATGTCAGTATCGAACGATACCAAATGACTTTCTTCCAGAAATTCCTGAATATTATCAGTGATCCCAGTATCGCTTATATCCTGATGCTGCTGGGTATGTTTGGTATCCTGTTCGAGTTTTTTAATCCCGGTGCCATCCTTCCAGGTATCGTAGGCGTGATCAGCCTCATCCTTGCTTATTATTCGATGCATGCGCTACCGATAAACTTTGCAGGATTGGCCCTGATCATTTTCGCGCTCATTCTTTTTTTACTGGAAATAAAAATTATAAGTCATGGTTTGCTGACGATCGGGGGAGTGATCTCTTTATTACTGGGTTCATTGATGCTGATAAAGCCTGGCTCTCCATTGGAACTGGCTAGAATTTCTCGTCCCATCATCATTGGGGCAACGATCGTCTCCGCTTTTTTCTTTTTATTTATCATCGGGATGGGATTAAAAGCACAACGCAGGAAAGTATTGACCGGTCTTGAAGCATTGATCGGCGCAACCGGTGAAACGATCAGCCTGCTGGACCTTACCGGTATTGTAAAAGTAAACGGGGAAACCTGGAACGCGGAATCAGTGAGCGGCCCGATCGGCAAAGGAGAAAAAGTGCGGATAAAAGAAATGAAGAACCTGAAACTATATGTAGAACCGATTCAATAGATATAGCCGGTAAGACGGTCCAAAGGATCCTGCGGAGAAGGCGGGAAGAGCGCGGTAAAACTTACTTTTTCTTTTCTTCCCGCAATTTTACCGTCTTACCGCCTTCCCGGCTAAAAAACATTTTGCAATACTAAAAACAACCATCATGCAACAATTCCCGACAGTTTTAATGGCCATTATTTTCCTGGTGATAGTCATCCTGGCCAGCGCGATCCGTATTTTAAGAGAATATGAACGAGGTGTAATTTTCAGACTTGGCCGGTTGATAGGTAATGGCGGCGTAAAGGGCCCGGGACTTATACTTTTAATACCATTTATCGACAGGATGGTTAAAGTGAGTTTGCGGACCATCGTTTTTGATGTGCCACCACAGGATGTGATCACACAGGATAATGTGTCCATAAAAGTAAATGCCGTTGTGTATTTCCGGGTAATTGAACCGCAGAGTGCGGTCGTACAAGTGGAGAATTTCCTCGCGGCCACTTCACAGATCTCGCAAACGACTCTCCGCAGCGTGCTCGGGCAATCTGAACTGGATGATCTTCTTTCACAAAGAGATAAGATCAATCATAAATTGCAACAGATCATCGATACCAATACAGAACCCTGGGGTGTAAAAGTTTCGAATGTCGAAGTAAAGCAAATTGACCTCCCACAGGAAATGCAGCGTGCCATGGCCAAACAGGCCGAAGCGGAAAGGGAACGCCGGTCAAAGGTTATTGCGGCGGAAGGTGAATTCCAGGCATCGCAACGATTATCGGATGCTGCAAAAATATTGAGTGAAAATTCAAGTGCATTGACTTTGCGTTACCTGCAAACCCTGCGGGAGATCGCTACGGAAAAAAATTCAACTACGATATTCCCGGTGCCGATAGACCTGTTGAAACCGTTTTTGGGGAAAGGAATAGAAAATAAAACAGAAGTTTCTTAATGAGCCGAGCCTATGGCTCTTTGATTGATTATCGTGGTTTCACCCAACGGGTTAAAACCCGTTGTTACAAAATGAATCGAGGCTATGCCTCTTTATTAACATTGTGCATTCCAATAACGGACTGAATCTCGATGTTACAAAATGAATTGTGGCTTCGCTATTAGAGCCGTAGGCTCGGTTCTCATTTTGTAACGCCGGATTTTAATCCGGCGCCAATAAATGGGGAGTATCCAGAGTGCCATAGGCACGATACATATTTAAATAAGATCCTGAAAAATATACTGCTCATTATATTCAATATTGAATTCTTTCAATAATCCCACATACTCCTCACGAAATGTCTGGATTTTGTGATGCTCTTCCTGGTGCTGAATATACTTGTATATTTTGTCTACGTCTCTCTGGCCATAAGAAAAAACGCCATACCCTTCTTGCCATTCGAAGCGCTGAGTGGTTAATGAATGGTCATTAATATATTTGGAAGATTTAGCTTTTACTGCTTTCATTAACTCAGAAACGGATACGACAGGTTTCAACCCTACAAAACAATGTACATGATCTTCTACACCATTTACAATTAGAGTTTTACAATTGGCTTCATTGATCAAGTTACCGATGACGCCAAAGAGAGTATTTTTCCATTCATTACTTATAACAGCCTTTCTGTATTTTGCCGCAAATACGGTTTGAAGATAGAACTGATGGTAGGTATTGGCCATTGTTTGTTGGTTTTTTATGGGTCGAGCCTACGGCTCTTTGATTAATTATTACAGTTTCACACAACGGGTTGAAACCCGTTGTTACAAAATGAATCGAGGCTACGCCTCTTTTTAAGGTCGCAATTTGCGTCCTTAAACATAATTGGACATCATAATTTGCGACATCCAATTTGGAGGTCACAAATTGTGTCCTCCAATTTTCCATCGCTTCAGTTGTCATTGCGATTCTCTAAGATCACAATTTGTGACCTTAGAGAATATACCACAAACTGGTAAATAATCAGAGATGTTAGAAGTGATTTAAAGTCAGAGATTCATCGCAAGGAAACTCCTATATCCTAACTAAAATTCCGGGCTCNGAATGACAAGAATATTAGAGAACGAATTTGACCCATTTGACCTATTTGACTGATATGACTACCTGTACCCACTCGCCTGCAACTCAAACAACCTCGCATACCTGTTCCCCGCTGCCAGCAATTCCGCATGCGTGCCCAATTCAGTTACATGTCCATCATCAATAACTGCTATGCGATCGGCAATACGAACGGTGGAGAAACGATGAGAGATAACAATGCCGATACGGCCTTTGAGATTTTCTTTTAACTCTGCGAAGATCGCGGCTTCGGCTTCAGGGTCAAGTGAAGAAGTTGGTTCATCGAGTATCCAGATATCGGCATCGCGGTACATGATACGCGCAAGAGCGAGACGCTGCCATTCTCCACCCGACAGATCATGACCACCTTCAAATAATCTTCCCACTTTGGAATCCAAACCTTTTGGCATTTTTTTCAGCAACCATTCGCTTCGTGCATCCTGCAATGCTTTGATCACCTGGTCATCGTTTAATGTTCCATTGGGACGACCCATCATTACATTTTCGCGGACAGTCAGTTCGTAAGAGGCGTAGTCCTGGAACAATACAGCCATCCTGTTACGCAAGGCTTCCGGATCCACTTGCCTGATATCGATACCGTCCACTTTTACGGCACCTTCCTGCACATCATAAAACCGCAATAATAATTTGATCAATGTCGATTTGCCGGCTCCATTTTCACCCACCAATGCCATCAGCTCACCTTTTTTTATGGCCAGGTTCAATTTATCTACAGCAGGTTCGGTGCCACCATGATAAGTAAAACTGATATTGTCAAACTCAATTCCTTCGATCGGTCCTTCGGGGATCACCGTAGGATTCGCAGGTATCGGGATGAGTTGTTTGATCCCCAAAAAGGAAAAATAATCTTCCAGGAAAGTGGTGTGCTGATCGACCGCCACAAATGTCTGCGAGATCGTTCCCAATGTTCCCGATACAGCGGTAAAACCACCGATGACCATCACGACGGCTCCCGGACTGATCGTCCCCGCAATTCCTCTCATCGCCACAAATACATAGGCCAATGCGAGAATGGTCCCCGTTACAACCCCCGTCATGAATGACATGCGGCTTCCCATCCTCGCCATTTTTTCTCTTTGCCTGAAAAGATCATCCGATAATTTTTTATGCCTGCCCAACAAATAATCGGCAAGCACAAAGGCCCTGACCTCCTTCGTATTCTTGGGTTCTACTAACAGATCCCCGAGATACTGTCTTTCTCTTTCTTCCGGAGTTTCTTTATAATAATATTTGTAGAGCCTGGAAGTAACGCGGCTCTCCAATATCAATGAAATGATTGCAGCGCCTAATGAAAGCAATAATAAAACGTAATGTAAACTTGCGAGCAGACTCGCCATCAGAATAATGGTTACGATATTACCAGACAAACCTAATATCGACCAGGTAAGATCACCGGGTCTCCAGTTCACATCACGTTTGGCACGCGCCAGGCGGTCGAACCAATCGGAATTATCAAAATGACCGAGATCTACCTTTGATGCTTTTTCCAGCAATCGTCTTTCAGCTTCCAGCTCCACGCGGCGCACAAAAAGATTCCGGCCATAACCCATATAGGCGCCTACGGCTCTTTGCACGACGAATGTGATCCATAAACCGATCACGATATACAATACATCATTGAAGTGAAGTGGATGGATACGGGCTTCTGAAATTTTATTGACAAGGATGTAGCCCAGGTACACCGAAACTGGAGGCATGATGGCATTGAACATGCCGAGTAAGGAATACCTGATCAGCAATTTGGGAGATGCTGCCCAGGCCAGTGCCATCGCATAGCGAAGGTTTTTTCTTACTCTCCGGAGACGGGTTGTTTTTTGTGGAGCTGCGGATTCCATCATTACAAGTTACGAAATATGAATAGTCAGAGATTAACCGCAGAGACGCAGGGGCGCAGAGTAGCGCAAAGAGTTTCCATGCTTGCCTCCGCGTCTCTGTGGTAAACCTTCAAACCCCGAATTGCTGCAGATGATGATCAAAATGTTTCCACATTCCCTTACTCCATTGTTCCTTATTTAATTTCCCAAAGAAGGGATGGGGCTCATCGACCATGGTTGATTCGGAGAATTTGTTGAGCATTTCCAACACTTTATTTTTCTCCAATTCAAATTCCCTTTCACTCCCGGTCATGATGAAGGATTTATCTGTAGGCAGATTTTTTTTGAAAGGTTTGGGATTGTATAAGATCGGTTTGGCAATGGGGCCGAAGATCCGGCCGAACAGGGTCCTTTTCAATTTATGTGTGCCTACTGCAACCCCGAGCGGCATTTGCAAATGCGCCAGCATCTGGCTGACATTCATTTTTCCCCATTGGGCCTGGGATTGAGGACTGAGTTTTTGAATGCGTACAATGATCTCCTGTTTTGTAGTGGGATCAAGAAGGCTTTTTACTTCCATATAATAATGTTTTTATTCTTTTTTATTTATTGTGGTGAGTGAAGACACTCACCACGGCCACGCACCAAGGCCACTCACTAAGATCAGTCAATATTGCACTTATTCATGTTCATAATAAGGGATCTCATCATGACTGCTCTTTTCTTCCTGGTTCCAATATGCCAGGGTAACGAAATGCCCGTTCTTTGTCTTTAATTGCCGGCCAAAAATAGCATTGATAGTATTAAATGTATAATCAGTAACACCTACGGTAAATGTTTCCGGTATTTTTATTTCGGGTTCCGGTTCTGAGTTAGGAGTTAGGAGTTCGGAGTTCGGAGTCGGGCCCGGTATTGAGGGTACAGCCGGATCTACTGGAGCGACAGCCGGTTTGGGGACAGCGGCAACTTTAGGCGGAGGTGAGGGAACTACAATTACGGTCAGCTTATTGAATTCAAGGAGCTCTTTTAAGAAGGCAACTCTTTCGGGTTTGACATTCTTTTCCACGATGCCGCATTTGACACCGTTCAGTTCTTCGAATTCGTGATTTTTGTTAAGGGCCATGAATAAATTTTTTGTAGCCGGGAAGACGGGAAGGCGGAAAGGTTGTGGTAAGCTTTTTTATTATTCTTTCCGTGCTCTTACCGTCTTACCGCCTTACCGGCTATATCCCTCAAATCAAAGACAATATATAATCATAGATCCAACTCAATAACCCCACCAGCACAATACCCGCTCCGCAAATGATCATTCCCAATTTCACTGATACATTTAATTTTATTTTTTCTATGGGATTTTCATTCTTATCCATAAAGATCGCTCTTATTACCCGCAGGTAATAATAAAGGGAAATGACCATGTTCAGACCCGCGATGATTATGAACCAATAATTGCCCTGGTTTGCACCTGCGGTCAGTAAAAACAATTTGCCAAAGAACCCGGCAGTGGGGGGAATACCGGCTAAAGAAAATAATGCCAATGCCATGATCCAACCCAGGAAAGGATTGGTTTTGTACAAACCTTTATAATCATCAATATTTTCCTTTCCCGTCTGATCCGTAATGGCTGATGCCACGCCAAATGCAGCCAGGTTTGAAAAGGTATAGATCAAAACGAAATAGATCACCGAAGAAAGCCCATTGACATCATTGCTGCTGATACCCACGAGGATAAAACCCACCTGTGCAATGGATGAGAAGGCAAGGAATCGTTTGATGTTCTGCTGCCGCAATGCAAAAAGATTCCCGATCACCATCGTGGCGATCGCCAGTACGACGATCATCTTGTACCACAGGTCCTCCATCGGTTGAAATACTTTATAAAGAGCGCTGATAAAAATAAATGCGATCGCCCCTTTTGAAATGACGGATAGAAAAGCGGTTGCCGCGATCGGGGAACCCTCATATACATCGGCGGTCCATAAATGGAAAGGCACGATGGATAATTTGAATGCAAAAGCGGTAAACAGGAATACAAAAGCCAGTATTTGCAAAGGACTTCCATCCAGATGCTGGGATAAATCTCCAAAACTGATCGTACCGGTAGCTCCGTAGATCAGCGAAATGCCGAATAACAAGATCCCCGAGGAGAATGCAGAAGAAAGGATCATCTTCATCGCGGCTTCGGATGAAACTTTTTTGCTGAGGTCGAAATTCGCCATGGCAGCGATAGGAATCGTTGATAGTTCAAGCGCGAGGAAAAATATCAGCAGGTTCCCGCTTGAGATCAGCAGGAACAATCCCAGCAAAGCCGATAACATCAATATGAAAAACTCGGGCAGGTGCTCACTTTTTCTCAACCAGCCGGCACAAACCAGGGAGATAAGATAGACGCCGAGGTTCAGAATATTTTTCTGAAAAGCGATGAGTGGGGTGGTGGAGAACATGTCGCCGAATAAGGTCCCTGTTTTATTGCAAAAGAAACCCGCGATAAAGTTCAGCAGCAGTAAGACCTGTATCAATGATAATAATGATCCGTTATTCATCCCCTTACCGATCTTGAGGAAGAGCAACAGGAAGATGATGACCGTGATGATCATCTCAGATTTCATTAATATCAAAAAGTCGTTCAACATTATAGTTTTTTTCAACACAGAGACACAGGAGCACAGAGTTCACAGAGTTTTTTCAATATGTTTGGAAAAACTGTGTAATCTGTGCTGTACTTAATCCCCGCCTGAATGACTCAGTCGGGCAGGTGTGAAATCTGTGGTTATTCATTTCCCTGAAATTCTATTCATAATTATTTCCGATGCCGGTCTTAATAACTCATTCAGCCAATTGGGAACAATACCAATAGCTAAGATCCCTGCAACCAATATTATCGCGGCCAGTCGCTCATTCCACTTCGCGTCACCCAATTGTAAATGATCCTGGTTGGTGATCGGTCCCATGGCTGTCCTGCCGATCGCTCTTAATATATAAACCGCCGTCACCACTATCGACATACAGGCGGTAATAGTAGCGATGCGATGGAACATATCATTGTTCTGCCAGGAACCAACAAAGACCGTCATCTCCGCAACAAACCCGCTTAACCCCGGTAGTCCTAATGAGCAAAGACCGACGATAAAAAATACAGTACTGATAAATGGCATCACTTTCATCAATCCTCCCATCTCGTTGGTCATACG
>JGI24806J26614_1000260_pt1 | contig 14447 bp, 13 predicted proteins | sample Kansoi200umMDA_FD_26614 | JGI IMG/M metagenome (IMG submission 26614)
CACCTGCCGAAACTGAAAGGCATGGCTTTTCTGAAAACACTTGCAGATCCACCGGCAGTCATTGTTACTACCGCTTATCACCAATACGCAGTAGAAGGGTTTAATTTAAATGTAACGGATTACTTGTTGAAACCATTCGAGTTCGACCGGTTTTTAGTTGCAGTCAATAAAGTAAAAATTGGGCAAAAAGAAAAAACAGTTGTAACGGAGACCCCGGACACAAGAGATTATTTGTTCCTTAACGTGCAAAAAAAGAAAGTAAAGATCTTATTCGCTGAAATTATCTATATCGAGAGCCAACGTGAATATGTTAAGATCGTTACCACAAAAAAAGAATTTCTTACAAAAATGAGCACTCATGAAATTGAATCTCTTTTACCCACCAATCTTTTCAAACGAATTCACCGGTCTTATATCGTTTCATTGAGCAAGATCCAATCGTACACAGCCGAAGAAGTTGACGTAAATGGAACCTCCATTCCAATCGGCAGGGACTATAGAGGTGTTATTGAAAACTTGTAGTTTCTAAGAGCATACAGCAACACCAGAAGTTTTGAATCCGTTAATATTTCCAGCGCTATAAAATCCCTACCAACCTGACGACACATTGAAGAAACAGTGGCTGCAACTATGTTCTTTATTCTGTTTGTGCCACCAATAATTCATCAACATCACCATGAGCTTTCTCAAAGTCCATTTCAGGTCACTGGAAAAAGAGCCGTGCTTAAAAAGTTTGAGATAGACAAAAAAAAATGCGCCGTCTTTCGAAGATTGGCTATTGATAGAAATAGATCACGGTTTGGATCTCTCCATTGGCCGACGTATTTGTTCTTTTCACAGGCAGGTTATTGGAGGTATAGGTGTAATTCATGGTTGTTGAGGATGCCGTTCCGTTTTGGTCATAGTTGATAGTGGTGGCATTATTGGAGGAAGATTGTTCAAAACGACGGTTGTTCCTGGTGCTTCCAATCAGGATCCATTCTTTGCCAAAACTCATCGGATTTATTTTATTGTCATAAACATTGCTTTGCACCAAATAGAGAGAATTGAATATGTAATTCTTACAGCGAATTAGGTTATCGCCGCTATAAGTGAATTCATTTCTTTCCCCTTCCTTGATGGTGCTTCCATCATTGACAAGTTTCGTTGCCTGAACGAGGTATCCCTGGACATCATAAGAGAAATAAGTGCTGTCGTGTTCTTTGTTACCATTTTTAAAAAAAAGATCGTTAACTATATTGGCATATCTATTCAATGTTGAAGAATAATGTATTTCATAAACAATGCTATCACTCGTGAAAGTTGTGAGGTAAGCGGGGTTTTTAATAATAACTTTCTCTATAATTCCTTGTGTATTTCGTATAAACCGTGTATTAGCATTTACACTCTTACCCCCACTGGTCCCTGATGCAACCATGAGGGTCACTTTCCCTCCTGAATATTCCAGAGTGGTTGTGAGTGTATCCGCTGCGAGAATAGTTACTGTTCTACTTAGAAGTGGTGCTGACACAGGAAGACCGTGGTTAGCCTTTTTGCATGAAAACCATAGAATCGAAGAGAGAAGAATTATGAATTTCACTCTCATATCAAGGTTAAGGTTCTGCTGTAAATTTAATAAATAATCGAATAGCTCCCGATGTCGCTGCGTGAACATATTTGTAGCAACTGATAAATAATTTCATCGCAATACAAATTGACTCAGGCTTACATAAATTCTGCCGGTTTTTTCATCGGTATAAATATTATAACCTGTCGGATAATAAGTTCCTGTCGGATTGTAGATCGTCTGCTGTTTCAAGACATTATGTACTTCGATGCCGGATAATAAAAATGCTCTTGTAACCATAGGTTCAAGAAAAGCCACTTTGCCATTCCACGTTCCATAGATCAATTGGTAAGTAAACGTCGCATTTTTCGGAGGAAGTACGTCGGCGTTCTTGTCAAGCCAGTGCCTGCCCATCTGCGCAACTGCTGCGCTCGGCACTGTATAATCAGCAGGCAGCACGCCGGGGGGTGGTGTGCCAAAGGAATCAACTTTAGCTAAGTTCGTGTTCGTTGGCCTGGCAGGCGGTATCGACATTTTTTCTTCCTCACTCAGCATGTAAAAATGAATATCAAAATGTGGCAATTGAAAGTATGCCGGGGGGTGCCCATTCGGCATCCAGTCAATACCTAAATGATTGTAGGGAGTAACTTCCATTGCCTTGTTATGAAGGGTAAGTTCCATTTCAGTATATTGAGCAGGAAGATTTTGAAGAACTCCAGCTGTCATTTCAAGGCCAATTTCCTCGGGAAGGCCTTCGGGGCTGATTCTTATCCATGATCTCATGTGACCATCACCTAACTGAACCTGGGGTCCATAAAAAGTGTTGGACACAGGCTTAGCGCTAGCGGCATTCAATTCAATTGGAGAATTGTTTGAGAAATCGATCTGCTTCTGACATGAGACAAAAACAATAGCCAGCAATATGGGCATAGTTGGTAACGTCTTTTTCATGATAAAAAAATTAAGAGTGATTAAATGCAAAAGGAGTACGGGAGCAACCTAATGACAATTGCTTTTGATTCGAGTCAACCTTAGTGATGACATCCTCCTGTTATCGAGGGTCAACTAAATTTTCAATAAAATTACTTTGCCGGATAGCAGATCCACTCGACCATTTGGTGGAATTAAATGAACCAGCTCAGTTCAATGGCTTTCATAATAGCAGATGTACGATTGCTGACATCCATTTTCTGGTAAATGTTTAGTGTATGTGTTTTAACGGTGCTGGCAGAAACAAAAAGTTTTTCTGCAATTGATTTATTTGACAGGCCAGAGATCATGAGGAACAAAACATCTTTTTCTCGATCTGATAAGCGGGAGAGGAGTTTTTTTGACTTGAGCGAGAGGTCTTCCGGAACACACCATTTCCAGGTTTTTTGTTGCGCCTCACTTTTTATATAAGGCCGTCCCATTTCTTTTGCCAGGGCAAGACACCTGATCACAAAATTGCCAACAGTCTTTAAAATATAGAGATGATGTTTTTGATAAACGTTTTTATGAATAGTACGAACCGTAATCAGCCCCACGACCTTATCTTTCAGTTGCAACGGGACATATAAAGCTGCGTTGGGTGGAGAACCGACAAACGCCTTTGGAATTTCTTTCACATAGTTTCTGTAGTCTTCATCTATATCGTTTATAAAAATTTCTGCATTGTTCAAAATACACCAGGGGGCCAAGCGACCAGGTAAGGATGCATCTACTATTATATCCGAAATACGCTCACCATTTTCAATGATACCTTTGAAAGTTATCGTCATTTCCTTTTCATCGAACAACCCGACAGAAAATTGGTAAGCATCCATCAGCTGGTTTATGCTGTTATAAATAGTAGCGATCAACTCTTCAAGCGAAAGCTCAGGCGTAATCAAATCACCTATTTCGCTTAACATGCGAAGCTGATCTTCCCAATCTGGAATTTCATTTTTTACAGCATTATCACTCCAGGTCTTAACTTTCTCAATAAAATCAGTCTTCAATGGACGCTTGGCTTCGGACATTCTTAAATTTACAAAATATATGCAGTCGGTATCTTCGCTCTGTTCTACGAAACAAACGTGTCTCCAATCTTTTCGATCTAACCACCAATTTGTACCTTTTCTGTCTAAAAAGATTTCCATGACACCGGTTACACTAATTACACGAATAATACTAATTGCGCTAATCCTAGCGAGCTGTGAGATCCAAAAAAATGACGACGATGCCGGCAAATTTTTAGCGGCCGGCAAATGGATCGACCTGACCTATTCTTTTTCTGATCAAACGCTGTATTGGCCCAATAATCCAACCGGCTTTAAACTCGATACACAGGTAAATGGAATTACTCCGGCGGGATTTTATTATTCGTCGAACGCATTTTCAGCGCCGGAGCATGGCGGTACTCATCTCGATGCACCAATCCATTTTGCAAAAGATCATTTAACTGCTGACCAGATTCCATTGGCAAATCTGACCGGCAATGGCGTCATCATCGATGTTTCTGAAAAAGCATTAAAGAATCCGGATTACCTTATCTCAGTGAACGATATTGAAAACTGGGAAAAGAAAAATGGTAAAATTCCAGACAGCTCAATTGTTTTATTTCGCACCGGCTATGGTCAGTATTATCCGGATGCAAAAAAATATTTTGGTACCGACGAAAAAGGAGCAGATGCAATTGCCAAATTACATTTTCCTGGTATCGATCCTGCAACCGCTGAATGGTTAACTTCTCAACGCAAAATTAAGGCCGTGGGACTCGACACACCCAGCATTGATTATGGCCAATCCAAGGATTTTAAGACCCACCAGGTTTTGCTTGGAAAAAACATTCCTGCTTTTGAAAATGTGGCGAATCTTGATCTGCTGCCGGCAAAGGGAGCTTTCATTATAGCATTGCCGACGAAAATAAAAAACGGAACCGGCGGACCCTTGCGAATCATTGCCTGGGTGAAGAATTAAAAACGGATGCCACTCTAAAGCTGAAACTCCCCCATGAAAATGGAGGAGTTCCTTTAACCCTTAAAACAACCAACATGAAAATTCTTACTCTAATTACATCAGTAAAAAAACATTTTTGGTTGCCTGTGGTCAAAATCTTATCAATCACCCAGGGCTAATTCCAATACTTCCTTCATATTCTTTACAAAGTGAAATTCAATGCCTTTAATAAAATCAGGATTAATTTCTTCCACATCCTTTTCATTCTGCCAGCAGAGAATGATTTCCTTTAACCCCGCTCTTTTGGCCGCCAGCACTTTTTCTTTTATACCTCCTACAGGCAACACCTGCCCCCGCAACGTGATCTCCCCCGTCATGCCCAGGTATGGTTTTATTTTTTTGCTGGTGACGGCAGAAGCGATCGCCGCAAGCATGGTAACCCCGGCACTCGGCCCATCCTTCGGTGTGGCGCCTTCGGGCACATGAATGTGAATATTCTTTTTCTCAAAAATTTTTGAATCGATGCCGTATTTCTTTGCGTTGGATTGAAGATAGGTAAGCGCTGTGCTTGCACTTTCCTTCATCACATTTCCAAGATTACCAGTCAACCTCAATTCACCTTTGCCATCACTCAGGCTGGTTTCAATAAATAATATATCACCGCCAACATAAGTATATGCAAGCCCCACAGCCACTCCCGGCATATTTGCATTTTTATAGAGATCGGTAGTAAAGCGCGACTTGCCAAGAACCTTTTCAATATCCTTGGCCGTGATTGGGTTTACCAGTTTCTCATTCATCGCAAATTCCTTTGCCTGGTAACGCATAACGGCAGCCAGGTGACGATCCAATTCCCTTACTCCGCTTTCTCGTGTATAATCCTGGATCATCTTCTTAATAATCTCATCGCTTATCTTAAAATCCATGTTCTTTAATCCGTGCAATTCCTTTTGCTTCGGTACAAGATGGCGTTTGGCGATCTCGATCTTTTCTTCTACTGCATAACCGCCGAGTTCAATAATCTCCAACCGGTCACGCAGCGGGGGTTGAATATTTTGAATGTTATTTGCGGTAGCGATAAACAACACCTTACTCAGGTCATATTCCATTTCGAGGTAGTTGTCATAAAAACTATTGTTCTGTTCCGGATCGAGCACTTCAAGTAAAGCAGATGATGGATCGCCGCGAAAATCGCTGCCAACCTTATCAATCTCATCCAATATCATTACGGGATTGGATGATTTCACTTTGCGAATTGATTGAAGAATTCTTCCTGGCATCGCACCAATATATGTTTTGCGATGACCGCGAATTTCGCTTTCATCGTGCAGACCACCCAGGCTCAACCTAACATATTTTCGGCCAATGGCATTGGCAATACTTTTTCCCAAAGAAGTTTTACCAATTCCGGGAGGACCTATAAAACAAAGTATCGGGCTTTTCATATCCCCTTTCAACTTCAGCACAGCAAGGTATTCGAGGATGCGCTCCTTTATTTTATCCATGCCATAATGATCGTCGTTCAATATTTTTTTGGCTCCCTTCAAATCATAATGATCTTCGGTATAGGATTCCCACGGCAGATCAAGCATCAGGTCAAGATGATTGTACACAACCGAATAATCTGGCGTAGCCGGATGCATTCTTTCCAGCTTCTCAATTCCCTTCTTGAACATTTCCCTTGCAGACTCGGGCCATTTCTTCGCATCGGCTTTTTTCTGCATTTCCTTTATTTCCCGATCATTGGTGTCACCACCCAGTTCTTCCTTTATACTTTTTAATTGCTGCTGCAGAAAATATTCCCGTTGTTGTTTATCGATTTCTGTTTTTGTTTTATTGGTTACTTTATTTTTTAATTCCGCGAACTGTAATTCTTTTTGCAGCAACTGCATCAGCAAATCCGCCCGTTCACGGATATTATTCAACTCAAGCAATTTTTGTTTGTCTTTAATTTCGGTATTTAAATTGCCGGAGACGAAATGAATCAGGAATGACGGGCTTTCAATATTGCGAAGAATAATTGCAGCCTCTGATGGAATGTTTGGAGAAAGTTGAATGATTTCCGCAGCCATTTCTTTTATATTGGCCACGTAGGCTTCAAAGTCTGAGTCTTTCGGTGGCTCTTCATCGACCAACGCCTTGATCTTTGCCCTGAAATAGGGATCTTCATTAACTATCGACTCAATCAAAAACCTGCTTTTGCCCTGGATAATAACGGTAGTTCCTCCATCGGGCATTTTTATCAGCTTGATAATTTTAGCGACCGTGCCCACATCTTCCAAATCTGTTTTTTCGGGGTCTTCAATGCTACTGTCTTTTTGTGCAATGACTCCGATCAATTTGTCAGCCTTGTAGGCATCGTTAACGGCTCTTATACTTTTATCACGACCCACGGTAATCGGCAAAACCACACCAGGGAAAAGCACGGTATTGCGAAGGGGTAACAATGAAATTTCAGCGGGAATTTCAATGCTATCCATGCCATCGCCTTCATTTTCGTTCAGCGGAATGATTGGAATAAAATCCAGTTCGTCTTCGGTTCTCTGCAAAAAATTCTCAAAATTCATTTTTTTTCCATTTAGACAATATGACACTACCAAGCAGCCAAGCAGCTAAAATAATGCAGGAAGGTATAAAGGTCAAGTATTATGCCTATCGCAGATTAAAAGATTTTTGGGTTCAAGGATTGCTGTTTCACACCTCTGCGTACACTTTAGAAATCACCGAAATCACGAAATCCGTTTCAACCAGGAAATCAGCGATCAAAAAAAAAGTCCCGATAAATCGGGACCATTCATGAGGTATCTGAATTTTATAAGGCAATTCCAAGGGATAATTGTACCACCTGACTTTTCCATTTGTCCCGGTTATCGATATCATTAATATTGCTTAGCCCGATTATATAACGACCAGTAACTCTTAATTGAGCCAGCTTTAATTGTGCTCCTGCCACCATTGAAAAATCTCCATTCTTAAAAGCCTCTGCTCCATTTTGCAAAAAATTCTTATCCTGGCTCATCAAAACACTGAATTGCGGGCCTGCCTGCAAATGAACAGGGCCTAAAAATTTATAATCGAGCAAAAGAGGAATAGAAAGATAATTGAGCTTAACCTTACTTTGATTGGATGCAATTACGTTCTGGTAAATGGATTTGTAATTACTATCCAACGTAGTTGCGTATTGATTGAACATTACTTCAGGTTGAAAAGAAAGTCTTGGACTGAGACCGATTTCTGCAAAACCGCCAAGATTATATCCATACCGAAATTCTTGTTTGAATGATTTACCATCAACTTTAACAATATTTGCACCGGCTTTAAAACCGATATGAAACTGCGCCATCATTAATTGAGAGATAAGAAGAGCGAGAGCAAGGCTAAGAAGTTTTGTTTTCATATTTCTATTTTTGATTTAGAATTTTTGACCAAGTATAATGCCAAAGGAAATTGGTAGTAGTTAAATTCCATTAACTGATTTTCTCATTTCTAAACCAATAAACTTCAAACGGAAAAACTTATTGTTGTTGCGTTGTGAAGGTTTTGTAAAACAATAGCAGGAGTTCAGAAAATGAAGCCAGCACTGGCTGAAATAAGGCCGGTGAATTGCTTTTCTGTAGCTGGAAAATAATAGTCGAGTATCAGTTGCGGCTGTATATAAAACTTACCGATCGAATATTCGGTCTTTAAATAAAATGTTAATGATAAGGGTTGAAAATATAATTTATTGTCGAGGTACACATTTTCGCTGCTGTACAACACGTTTGCACCCGACCGAATTAGTGTGGCATAAGTATTTGAAGATTGGTTAAACCCGAACTTTTGTGACCCGCTTGTGTATGTTAGCTGTGGTGTAATACGAATATGATCATTGTATGCAAAGACATCAAGCCAGTAAAAATCGTGGCGCACAGAAGTAATTAAAGAAAAGTCGCTGACAGATTCTTTTGTATTAATTCTCGTATATCCTGTGCGGCGCAATTGCAGTGACGTAATGTATTCTTCTCTTTCATTGTAATCAGAGCGGCTACCCCAGCCATAGCTCACTCCCACCATAGGTTTAAACCACCATTTGCGATAGGTAAAATAAGCGTAGAGTTCATTTTGCAGAGGCGACGTGTAAAATGGCAAAGAATCTTTCGTAAAATATCTTGTGTAGGAAATGCCTGTTGCCAGGTTTTTGTTTTCAAGATAATCATAAGAGGGGCTAAGGGACATTTGATAAAATCTGAATGCTTTTTCGTCGCTTACGAACGAGGCCGTGCCGGTAATACCCAACCCATTTTTACAATAATATCCAATGGTCGGTGTAAATGCTACTTTTCTGGTTGGTTCAAGAAAAACTTCACTCTTGCTCTTATAATTAAAATATCCTCTTTGAATGGACAAAGCCGTTAGAAGATAGTTATGTGGTGACAAAATAGAATCGAGAAATGCCTCAAGGTCATCAAAAATTGCATCATCATAGTCAAGGGTTGTATCGATTAGGGGAGGCTCGGTTTTCTTCAATGATGTATCGGCAGGATTGATTTGGCTGAATACAGCAATCCCTGTCAGGTGAAAGATCAGTATTGAACACCATTTTTTATACATCAGCAGCCGAATTATGGCTTCACAAGATACTGGGTGGCGATGAATTTGACCCTTAAATCAAATGTAAGTTTAACGGACGCCCTATTGATTTGGCTTAAAACGAATTGAAACTCAATTTTATTGAGCGGATCAGACCAACTCGATAAGAGTTATTTCGGGGAGGATTCCTACCCTGCCAGGATATCCTATAAAACCATAGCCACGGTTCACATAGAGCTTTTGTTGACCTTCCTGATAGAGGCCGGCCCATTGCTTATAAATATATTGAACAGGACTCCATTTGAAGCCAGGAATCTCCACGCCAAATTGCATTCCGTGGGTATGCCCGGCCAGCATCAAAGAAATATCGGGATAATGCGGTTTTACTTCTCCATCCCAGTGCGAAGGATCGTGGCTCATTAAAAGTTTGAAGGGATAGTTTTCACTTCCAGCATAGGCTTTTTTTAAATCGCCATATTTTGGAAATCGTGCTTTCGAACTCCAGTTTTGTACTCCTATCAACGCAATCTTATCCCCTCCCTTTTCCAATTCTACATATTCATCTAATAACAATCGCCAGCCAAGTTCCGCATGTGTATTTTTTAATCTGTCAAGATTGGCCTCCTGCAATGGTGTGAGTAAATGTTTTCCTGCTTGCTTTTCTTTTGCATGATGTTCCTCATTTCTGTCCGGCCACGAAACATAATCACCATAATCATGATTGCCGAGAATAGAATAAACACCCATTGGCGCTTTGACCTGGTTAAAGACGTCCATGTAATTATCCATTTCCTCAGCAAGATTGTTTATCAGGTCGCCCGTAAATAGAATCAAATCTGGTTTTTCTTTTAAAACCCTTTCCACTCCGTGCATGACGGCATGCTTATCCGTGAAGCTGCCGGAATGTATATCTGAAATCTGAGCAATTTTAATTCCTTTGAACCCGGCAGGCAGGTTGTCAAAACTCAGCTGCAAGCGATGAATACGGTAGCGGTATTTATTATTGAAGCCATAAATAAGGGTGCTAAACAACCCACCTCCGACAAGTGTTCCAACCCAGGTTAAAAAAACAGAACGAGAAATTTTTACTCCCTGCTCCATTGTCTCTCCTTCGGTGCCCTGGAAAAATATTTTGCCCGCTATCCACTGAATACCGCGGCGGAGGTCATCGACCAGGAAAAATATTGAGGCTATTATTTTTGAAAAAAATAATCCGACAATGATGGCGAAAAAAGTATTGCGGAAGAGGCGATGTTGCTGGGCAAAATGTAAATAAGGCAAAACAATTAAAATAATTATTGCCAAACCCGAAACAACCCAATAAGAAATATGAATGATCAGTTTGGTTTTAGACCCTGCAGTTTGTGTAAGCAGTTTTACGGCCTGGAAAACATAAAGATCCAGCAATACCATAAAGCCGATCAAGATCCACCAGAAAGGAGAATTGCGCATTTTCGAAGCAAGATTATGAAGAAATAGACGAACGGGAAAAGAATATGTTTTAAAAAGTTTCAACGGATTTAGTTGTTAAGGGACAACGTTGATAACCTTTGGAACCCGCTGAACTGCTGAAACCTTATTTTTGTTTATTCCCAAAAAAGAGTTATGAAGTTTACATACTATGGTCACTCTTGTTTTTCAGTCGAAGTAAAAAATAAAAAGCTATTATTTGATCCGTTTATTACACCGAATGAATTAGCGAAGAATATTAACATTGCTGATATTGATGCTGATTATATTTTGCAGTCGCATGGCCATGTTGATCACATAGCTGATTGCGTTACGATCGCGCAGGCCACAGACGCCAAGGTCATCTGCAGTTGGGAAATTCATGAATGGCTTTTCAAAAAAGGCGTCAATAACACGCATCCGATGAATACCGGTGGCAGCTGGGATTTTGGTGACTTTCGGGTGAAATGTACCGCGGCGCAACACAGCAGTGGGTTGCCTGACGGAAGCTACGGCGGAAACCCCATGGGGTTTATTGTTTACACTGACGAAGGCAATTTTTACTATAGCGGCGACACGGCGCTCACGCTGGACATGCAACTTATTCCACAATGGGCAAAACTAAATTTTGCGGTATTGCCTGTAGGCGACAATTTTACAATGGGCTACCAAGACGCGGTAGAGGCGGCCAAAATGATCAATTGCAAAAATATTATTGGCGTCCATTACGATACGTTTGGCTTTATTAAAATTGATCACGAAAAAGCGATAAAGGCATTCACGGACGATGGCAGACAATTGCACTTGCTAAAGATCGGGGAAACGATAAACCCGCTGTCCTCCTAAAGGGTGACTTGGATTGATATTTGTCTCAATTGATAATCTTAAGTGCGGCGAAATAAATTCCGGGAATAATAATATCTAAAAGGAACCGAGTATAAAGAATCAATAACAAAAAATGAACAATTCAGAGAGAAGCGATTTTCAAAACTTCCCGCCGGTTGGCGGCGATGGTAGTGCAAGAGTAATCGGAGTTGCAAATCAAAAAGGTGGAGTGGGGAAAACCACCACTGCGATAAACCTCGCTGCAAGCCTGGCTGTGCTCGAGTATAAAACGTTGCTTGTTGATGGCGACCCGCAGGCCAACAGTACCACTGGTGTGGGTTTTGACCTCCACAATATTACACAAAGCCTTTATGACTGCATGGTAAATGAGGCCAATGCCCGGGATGTGATTTTGAAGACCGATATTCCGAACCTTGATCTCGTTCCCTCGCATATTGACCTGGTGGGTGCCGAAATTGAAATGATCAATTACCCCAATCGGGAAATGGTGTTGAAAAATATTATTGAACCAGTCAAGATTGATTATGATTTCATCATCATTGACTGCTCCCCTTCGCTTGGCCTGATTACAGTAAATGCACTTACAGCAGCCGACTCAGTAATTGTGCCGGTACAGTGCGAGTTCTTTGCCCTGGAAGGATTAGGCAAGCTGTTGAATACGATTAAAATTGTGCAAAGCCGGCTAAATACTTCATTGGAAATTGAAGGAATTTTAATGACAATGTATGATGGCCGTCTGCGGTTGTGCAACCAGGTAGTAAGTGAAGTGCGCCGGCATTTTGAAGACATTGTTTTTAATACCATTGTTCATCGCAATTCAAAACTAAGCGAAGCCCCAAGTGTTGGTAAGCCCGTTATCTTATATGATGGCAATAGCAAGGGTTCTGTTAACTATCTCAATCTGGCCAAAGAAATTCTTCAGAAAAATGATATGACAAAGATCAGGCAGGAGGAGAGGATTTTAGAGTTGTAGATTTTAGATTGCCGATTTCGGATTTAAGCTTACCACAACATGGACAAGGTTGAATTGAAGAGACGATTAAAGACAAGGCTTACGCCAGCAGAATTTGAAACAGGATTGTAGCGGGGTTTGATTTTCATACTCAGGTCGGGGCTGATGTCAAAAGCTTTTAAATGTGCATCTACCACTGCATCTACCACATTTAATCCCCAGAAGATTATAAAAAAGACCGCCGAATAGTCGATATACCTTCGAAATTGATCACGGCCTGCTCGCAGCGATTCGAGTGAAATAGGCCGATAGCGGTCCTCAATTTTAAAGTAGTCTGTTGAATCCCGGTAAGGGCCAGGGTATGGGCTGGTGGAATCGTATGCAGGCAATGAAGCTTTGTATTTTGCCGCATAGGTAAACTTAAGATCCCGATAGGTTTTTATGTTATCGAGAAAAATGTAGCCGGTAATTCCCAATGCAGCATATACAATAGGTACCTTCCAATATTTTTTATTGTAAACCTGTCCCCAGCCGGGAATGATTGCAGAGCGAATAGCAGCTTTTCTCGGGCTATGCTGTACTTTAATCAACGAATCAATCTTTTCTATAGGAATAGAATCCTTTGCCTTTAATGTATCAACCTGTTGAGCTGAAACGGGCGAAGCCAATAAAAAAAATGAAATTATAATGGACCCAACCGAAAGCCGGGTAAAGAAATCACATCTTTCTTGCATGAGGTTTATTGATACCTCCTTAGGGGATGATGGGTGCGTCTCAATCTGGCGAAACATCCATTTGCCTGAGAATATTGTTAAGTTCATCGAGTGAGTAATATTCAATGGTAATTTGCCCTCCGCCATTGCGGCTATGTTTTAGCTTTACACGAGTACTAAAATGAGACGCTAATTTATCTTCAATTTTTTGAAAGCCCTGCGGCATTGAAGTTTTTGCTATTTTTTTAACACCGCCACTTTGCTTGTACAAGTTGCGAACCAGGGCTTCGGTCTGCCGAACGGATAAGCTTTTATTTTTTATTTCATTAAAAATGTAAAGCTGCTTATCAATTGTATCCACATTAATCAATGCTCTTGCATGGCCCATTGTTAATTCTGCACTGCGAACGGCAACTTGAATATCCGGCGGTAGTTTTAATAGCCTGATATAATTGGTAACTGTGCTGCGGTCCTTGCCCATTGTTTCCGCAACCTGTTCCTGCGTAAGTTCTAATTCATCCATCATTCGTTTATAGCTCAATGATATCTCGATCGCATTCAGATCTTCACGTTGCAGGTTTTCAAGTAATGCCAGTTCTAATAGTTGCTGATCATTTGCCTGTCGAACATAAGCTGGAATATCTTTGAGGCCAGCAATTTTAGCCGCCCGTAGCCGGCGTTCTCCCGAAATCAAGCGATATCTTCCTGTCGGTAATTTTGAAACCGTGACCGGCTGAATTATATCGTGTCGCTTAATGGAAGATGCCAATTCCTGTAAAGCTTGTTCATCAAAATCATGACGCGGTTGTTTTGGATTTCCTTCGATTTCATCAACAGGAATGCGGCTAACGCTTGTTACAGATTCAACAACTGTATTTTTTAAATGACCACTGCTGGTTTTCAAATCCGCGTCAATGCTCTGCAACAAGGAGCGGATTCCTTTGCCGAGAGCGTCTTTATTTTGTTTTGGGTTAGTCATTCATCTTTAGATTTCGGATTTTAGATTTCGGATTTTTCATTGCTTCTTCCCTAATTAAATTATTATTAGCCGTATTGATAGATGCTACGATTATTGCTAATAGTTGATCTCCTTCTTTATATAAGATTCGTAAATCTTTTCTGAAGGGTTTATTAAATTCCGCAAGCATTTCATAGAAAAATAACGTTTCATCAAGTTCTTCTTCAACTGTTCTTAATTTATTAATAAAGTCAGCCTTTGATTTGCCCCTGCAAGCTGCGAAATAATTCGATGCCGAAGATGAGGAACTTCTAATTACCTGGTCAGCATAGACCTTATTCACTGTATTGAACGGAAGCTTCATGCACAATTTAGCTGTGCTTATGGCCAGTTGCTTTAATCGTCTCTTCAATTCAACCTTGTCCATGTTGTGGTAAGCTTAAATCCGAAATCGGCAATCTAAAATCTACAACTCTAAAATCCTCTCCTCCTGCC
>JGI24806J26614_1000261_pt1 | contig 14442 bp, 17 predicted proteins | sample Kansoi200umMDA_FD_26614 | JGI IMG/M metagenome (IMG submission 26614)
TACAAATTACCAGCAGCACCGGCTGCAAGAGCTCTGCATCAATCGGCAGGTATATCAGGATCGTAAGCGGTATAAATGCTGATTTTAGTTTTTCACAACCGACTGAATTTTTGGAATGGGACTATAAGTGAAAGGAATGCAGCCGCCCGTTGGAGCATTCAATATATCAACTGTTGTTGATTTTATTTTAATGTACTTGGTTTTTGTAATTGTGTTGCTGCAACCTCCGGGAAGTGTAATGGTCAATGTTACATCAAAGAATCCGGAACTTGTATAGGTGTGAGTTGGATTTTGTTGATTGGAAGTGGTACCATCACCAAAACTCCAAAGCCAGGTTGATGCGGCTGGGCTTTTATCTGTAAATTTTACCGCAAATGGCGGATTACATGCAGTACTGTCATTTGCTGAAAAATCAACAGCCGGCTGAGTAATTATGGTCACATTTTTAGTTGTAGAATCCTTACAATTTCCGTAGTCGTTGATAAGTTTTACCTGGAACGTTCCCCCGTTTAGGAATGTTTTGACAGGATTGATTTGAGATGAATTAGTACCATCACCAAAATCCCATGAGGAGGAAACGGGTGCAGGGGATGAATTGTTTTGAAAACTTACCGTCTGTCCAATGCATATTGTTGATGGGAAATTGAAATCCGTCGTTTTTCCCGTTACTACGATGTTTTTTGTAATTGAGCCCGTACAGCCAAGGGTGCTTTGTACATTGAGCTGAACAGGAAAAGTTCCCGCGGCATTATAGCTGCTAGCTGGATTTTGCACAGTAGAATTAGGACTTCCGTTTCCAAAATTCCATGAATAGGAGAGTGTTCCGGGTCCACTTGATTGGTCCTGGAAATTAATCATGAATGGTGGCTGACATGTAGCCGGTTGTGAAAAACTAAAATCAGCATTTATACCGCTTACGATCCTGATATACCTGCCGATTGATGCAGAGCTCTTGCAGCCGGTGCTGCTGGTAATTTGTAAGGACACAGTATAAAAACCAGTGGTTGTATAGGTGTGGGAGGGGTTGCGCTGAGTAGAATTAGAACCATCTCCAAAGTCCCATGACCAGCTTACTATGGAACCTGCCCCCGGTGGCGACGTAGACTGATCAGCAAACTGTATTGTCGCCGGTACACAGGCTGTTGTCAAGTTTGCGCTAAAAGCGGGCGAAGGAGATGGATAAACGGTTATATAATTTGTTTTTATTTCATCATCTACCCCGGCAGCGTTTTTGACAACAAGACGGACGGTATATACCCCCGGCTGAGAATAGGTAACCGAAGCTCCTTTTCCAGTTGCTAATTGTCCATTTCCAAAATCCCAATTCCATGAGAAGGGACTGCCGCTTGATTGATCTGTAAAAATTACGGCTAAGGGAGCACAGCCCGACGTAGTTGAAGCCGAAAAATCGGCTACGGGAGCCTGCGCCTCCGCAAGCACAGCCCAAAAAACTAGGGGTATGCCAATTAATAGTCTTAAAAGGGTGCTTCCCGGTTTCTGCAAAGCAGTGTTTTTAAAGGGTTTAGTGATAACGAAATTAGGCTTTTATAAATTATAACTCATTGTTCTTCATTAACCATCGGGGTACTAACAAGGGAAAGTGGATTTTAATAACTGTTTCAGGAAATTGGTCAGAGTTGTCAGCTTAGGTTATGACAGGGATAGAGGGGATTTGTTTAATGCAATTATTCCCACCGAAGGTCATTTATTGCTTGTCCAGTCTCAACGTTCTCGCCTCATTTCCAACGGTCATGTTAGCAATCACATAAGTCCAATAGCTATTGGTGATATGCCACGTGCCATTCAGCAGCTGTAAGGGGTTTGTTGAATTCGGGAAATTAGCGGCGATAGTCATAGTATTCGCATCGCCTTGCCAAACGCCCGTCTTTTCAACTACGCCACTTTTTATGGCATTTACCGTATAATCGCTGAAATATTGGAATCTATAGCTCGCGAAATCAGTTGTGATATCGACACCGTTAGAAGTAAAACTCGTGATAGCCCATTGGCCATCTGTCATTGCCTTTAAAATAGCATCTTCAGCCTTTTTTTCAACGGCTTTTTTACACCCTGATATGAGTAAAAGGCCTACTATGAAAAGAGTCAGTTGCTTCATAATTACAGATAATCATGCAAAGTATAAATTTAATGGTGTTTATACAAGAGAGAATTTACGGGAGTGGGGCAGCAGACCGGCATTGATAGCTACTTCGCAATGACCCCCATTCGCATAAAAATTGGAAATATGATTTCTATTTTAACCTCGCTGCTGATTTTTGATCTGATTTCATCCATTAAACCAGTTACAGGATTAAGATTGTGTATGCGGATATAGTGCTGCACAGCCGACCATGTATTCAAGTAACCTTCCAGCTCCCCGAAATCCCATTTCAGACGCGTGGCAAAGCCAGGATTTGCGAGTTCTTCAAATGGGAAGGGAATGCTTTTATATTCTTCATCCACATGCCTTCTTTCCGCATCCCAATAACTATTTTATCTTTTTGGAATAAAACTCATCAATCAATTTGTTCAGCTCCGCTTCATTGGTACGGAAAACCTTATAACCCCAGCAGGCGAAAACACTATTATTTTTTCCGATTCTTTTCATCTCTTTAAAAAATTTATCAAAGTGGAACCAATGAACCGCCGTTGCTGAAACTATAAGATCAAACTGGTTCTCGGCAAAAGGGGTTTCCTCTGCCCGGCAGATGTGGTACTGAAGGTTGGGTTTTTGTATGGCATTGGCAATTTGTTTTTCGCTGATATCTGTTGCATGGACTTCTTTGAAATAATTTGCTAATATGCCTGCTGCCTGTCCGTTTCCTGTTCCGCAATCCAATGCCCCCTCCCTTATTCTTACCTTGTCTAAGATAAAATCATACAATTCCTTTGGGTAAAGCGGGCGGTATTTTGCATAAATATCTGAATGGGCAGAAAAAAGATCTTTTGCTGAATTCTTCATTTGTTGAAAATTTGCCTTCGCAAAATAAGGATGAATAAACTATGGAAATAATGGAATGGAAAAATGGTGACTATATAATCTCCACTGACAAAACTAAGATTGATGTGCTGACGGTTCATAAAGTTCTGTCAGAATCCTATTGGGCAGAAGGGATTCCAATTGATTTAGTAAAAAGAAGTATCGATAATTCCCTATGTTTTCGAGTTTATCAGGGTCAAAAATTAATTGGTTTTGCCAGAGTGATTACTGACTTCGCAACGTTTGCTTACCTGGCCGATGTTTTTATTGTTCAAGAAGAAAGAGGAAAGGGGTTATCTAAATGGCTGATGAAGGTAATACTAGCACATCAGCAATTGCAGGGCCTGCGTCGATTTACACTGGCTACCAGGGATGCTCATGGTCTTTATGCTCAATTTGGATTTACGTCATTTGATAAACCAGAACGTTGGATGCAAAGGCATGATCCCAATATTTATAAAACAAAACCATAGCCTTAGTCATTTAAACGAATTTAGTCCTTAAGCGCTCCTGGAAATAACAAAGCCCCTCATTCTTACGGGAATTGCGGGGCCTAGGTTTTTCAACCTTGAGTGAGTTTTGGTTTATTGTCCCGATGTCGATCGGGAAGGAAAATTCGGATTAGCTTTTACTTCTTCTATCTGTTGTGTGTGTCGATTGCTGTGTGCTGACATAAATAAAGAAATCTGGTAACAATCAACCCAACCCACGGGCAATTGGACCACATGATTTCTAAGATCTTCAGTGGTATTTTTCATGTATTTGATGTGCTCTGCTCTAAGCTTTTTAAAGCTCTCCATTGCTTCGTCCAACGTTTGGAATGGTGTATTTCTGGGTTCCAATTTTTCCGTGGTTTTGAATTTCCTGCTCCTGTCTTCCACAAGGGTCACTATTTGGTCGTCAGTCATCTTTATTTCTGAACGTTTTTCCGGGTTGGCAGGCTGTTTCAGAGCTGCGTCCAGCAGTTGCCACAGATTTCTCTCTGCAATAGCAATATGATAAACACATTCTTTAATCGACCATTGATCAGGAGAGGCTTTAAAATTTAGCTGAGAAAGTGAAAGACCTTTGATCGTTTTCAGAAAGTCGCTCTTGGTTTCCTTAAGATGATTAGCAGCAAATTTTCTTTCTTTGCTTGTCAGGCTCGTCGAGGTGAGTGTGCCAGCTAAACCTGTTATCACCAGTAATGCAAGCAGCAAATAACCATATTTACTTCTTCGCATGAACAATCGTTTTGAGGTGAAAAGGCCGGAAGCTATCGCAGGGGTTGGAAAGGAGCGAAAAGGTACAAAAGGATTTTGTTTCTCAAAAGAAAAGTTTTGAACGTCGAAATATTACGAATCAACGCAATCCACTTCCCGTTAACATGTTTCCAAATTAACCCATTAAACTACCAACAACGATCGCTTTGTAAACTATTTAAGCGGTCGTTTTTTTACCATCCCACCGCGGGTATCTTTAATACTCTGCATCACGACAAAAGCATTAGGATCAATTTTTTCGATTTCGGCGTTAAGCCTGCTTATTTCCAGGCGTGTGATTACAGTAAAAATAATTTCTGTTGAATTATAAGTTTCGCCACTTTTACCAAATCCTTTTTTACCGGAATATATTGTCAATCCTCTGCCAAGTTTCTGCTTTATCATATTGGCAATTTCACCACTTCTCGACGAAATAATTGTAATGCCGGTGAATTCTTCAATACCCTCCAATATGAAATCAACGGTTTTTGATGCTGCCAGGTAAATAAGAATAGAATACAAGGCTATTTCAACCGACAGCAGATAGGCTGCAACGGAAAAAATAACAACATTGAACAAAAGAATAAAGTCACCGACTGATAAGCTGCTTTTTCGATTAAAAAAAATAGCAAGAATTTCTGTTCCATCGATAACGCCGCCTCCACGTATGGTGAGACCGATGCCTGCGCCTAAAAAGAAGCCCCCGAAAACAGCAATCAACAGTTTATCCTTAGTCACAACCGGATAGGGCAATACGGCGACTACGAAAGCGAGTAAAGAAATGGCCAGGATACTTTTTATACTGAAAATTTTTCCAATCTGCTGCCAGCCCAATAATATAAATGGCAAATTGATTATTACAATTAATAGGGCTAAAGGAATATGCGACTCAATATGGATTAACAACGATATACCGGTAATACCTCCATCAATAAATCCATTAGGAATTAAAAAACCCTTTAGCCCAAAACCAGCCGATAACACCCCAATTATTATAAATAAAATGTCCCGAAATGTATGGAGATTGCCTTGCCTCGCTTGATAACTTTTTTTTGCCATCTGGTAACGACTTAGAGGCTGCGACTTCGTTTCTCCCAAGACTTTTTGAACTTGTTGGCTTATGATTTTAAGAAATTGCGGATTCATACTCTTCTTTCAAAGATACCCAATTCAGTAAACAGGATTTGATCAAAGGAAACAATGATTAACTTTCCTTCATGAAAATTGCTGACATCACTTATTGTCTTGAATCGCTAGCGCATCCTTCTTTACAGGAGCATTATGATAACGCCGGTTTAATTATTGGTGATAAAAATCGGGAATGCACGGGCATTATTTGTTCCCTCGATGCAACGGAAGAAGTGATACAAGAAGCTATAGCGAAAAACTGTAATCTCGTTGTAGCACATCACCCAATTATTTTTGGAGGATTGAAAAAGATCAATGGAAAAAATTATGTAGAAAAAACGGTGATCACCGCGATTAAAAATGATATTGCTGTCTATGCTATTCACACAAATCTTGATAATGTTTTGCATGGAGTAAATGGCAAAATAGCCCAATTACTTGGGCTGCAAAATATTTCTATCCTCTCGCCCAAGGAAAGCACTTTAAAGAAGCTTTTCACTTTTGCACCGCTTGAGAAAGCGGAGGAAGTTCGAAATGCTATTTTCAAAGCTGGAGGCGGCCATATAGGCAATTATAGCGAGTGCAGCTTTAATGCCGAAGGTGTCGGAACATTTAATGGCGGGGAGGGAACAAATCCTTATGTGGGAGAGGTAGGAAAGCAGCATCGCGAAAAAGAAATAAAAATTGAAGTGATATTTCCTGGCTGGCTCGAGAATACTATCGTTGCCGCTATGAAGTCGGCTCATCCCTATGAAGAGGTGGCTTTTGACATAATCAATCTTTCTAACCGACACCTTGCTATTGGCAGTGGAGTAGTAGGGGAGTTAGCGGCTACAATCAAAGAAGTGGACCTGTTCGTTCATTTAAAAAACGTTTTTAATCTGCAAGTTATTCGCCATACGGTCCTATTACATAAACCCGTAAAAAAAATTGCCTTGTGCGGCGGAGCTGGCAGTTTCCTTGTTTCCGCGGCGTTGGCTGCTGGAGCTGAGATGTATATAACCGCCGATATGAAATATCACGAATTTTTTGATGCGAATGGTAGAATGGTGATTGCGGACATCGGTCATTATGAGAGTGAACAGTTCACTATTGACCTTTTGGCTGAAATTTTGGAGCAAAAATTCCCTAACTTTGCCGTCCTTAAAACAACGGTCCATACTAACCCGGTACAGTATTTTGTGAGGTGACGAAAATGGTCAATAATGTATTGGGCGAGAACCGGGCAGCGACCGCAAATCAAAAAACTACAAACAATAAATGGCACAAGTAAAAGAATTCTCAGTTGAAGAAAAGCTTTCATCATTAGTTACCCTCCAGAAAATTGAAAGTAAGCTGGACGAAATTCATATTTTAAAAGGAGAGCTGCCGATGGAGGTGGCTGACCTGGAAGATGAAATACAGGGATTGCATTCCCGGCAAACGCGTATCGAGGAAGAAATCAATGGCATTACCGAGTTCATTGAACAAAAGAAAGAGGGGATTAAAGAGGCGCAGGCATTGATCAAAAAATATGAAAAGCAAAGTGACAACGTAAAGAATAATCGCGAATTTGAAGCGATCAATAAAGAGATCGAAATGCAGCAATTAGAAGTAAAGCTTTGCGAGAAACATATCAAGGATGCCAATGAAGAAATCGCTGAAAAGGCGGTGGCGCTGGAAAAAGCAAAGAAGGCAATTGCAGCGAAAGAAGGGGTGTTAAATACCAAGAAAGGTGAACTGGAAAAAATCATAGCTGCTACTGAAAAAGAAGAAAGACATTTCAACAAAATGGCCGCCGAAGCTAGGGAGCAAGTAGATGACCGCCTGCTCACCAGCTATGATAAAATTCGCAAGAGCTATCGTAATGGCCTGGCTGTTGTTGCTGTGCAACGAGATGCCTGCGGTGGTTGTTTCTATGCAATTCCACCCCAGAAACAAAGTGAAATAAAGCAACACAAAAAAGTAATGGTCTGTGAAAACTGCGGTCGGATATTAGTAGATGAAGATCTCAATGATAAAATAGAAATAAAATAGTTTAAATACATGAGCTCAGGATAAGTGTTGTAAAATAATTTTCCTTTTTTTTATTTTCCCCGTTCCAAAAGAATGGGGTTTTTATTTGTCTGCTGCCGTATTTCTGGTCATCGACGGGACTCACCAGAACTTTATTCAGCGATTTCGGTGAATTGACTAATTTGCCCACTGCAATGACTTAATCAAAATGTATCGGCGGTCGATGCTTCAAAAGCTTTCTATACAGAATTACGCGATTATTGATGAACTGGAAATCGAATTTTCCAACAAATTAAATGCAATTACCGGCGAAACAGGTGCAGGCAAATCAATTATAGTAGGAGCACTTGGATTGATACTTGGGGAAAGAGCAGACAGTACGGTATTAGTAAACAAAGAAAGAAAATGTTTTGTAGAAGGCATATTTCAAATTAAAAGCAAAGAAGAAATAAAAAGATTTTTAGAGGAAAATGAACTGGAGGCTAACGATGAGCTTATTATCCGCAGGGAAATTGGGGTCAATGGAAAGTCGAGAGCTTTTGTAAATGATACGCCTGTCACGCTTTCACAATTAACCGAGCTCAGTTCTTTGTTGGTGGATCTTCATCAACAATTTGATACGCTTCATTTAAGCCACAATGATTTTCAGCGGGAGGTGTTAGATGCGCTTGCCGGACATAATAATTTGTTGAGTAGCTACCAACAGGTTTTTAAGAACTGGCAGATGGTTAAAAAAGACTGGGAGCAGTTGAAAGAACAAAAGCAGCGATTTGAGAAAGAATTTGACTACAACCAATTCCAATATAATGAGCTGGAAGAAGCAGGATTCAAAGAAAATGAATTGGAGCAACTCGACGCAGAATTGAAACTGCTCAATAATTCAGAAGGAATTAAGGCGGCGTTACTGGTGGCGTGTAGCGAATTAAAGGAAAATGAAACGCCAATAGTTCAGCGGTTAAAAATAGTGTCGAATCAACTACAAGGCTATTCATCTTATCACCCTGACTTGCCTGCATTGATTCACCGAATACAATCCACCCAAATTGAACTCCAGGACATTGCGGACGAAACGGAGCGGATCAGTAATCACATAAATTATGATCCCCAGAGAATTGAACAAATTAATGAACGGCTATCCCAAGGATATAAATTGTTAAAGAAACACGGCGTCAAAACCACAAATGAATTACTCGAGATTTGGCAACTGCTTGCCGAAAAACTCCGAGCCGTACTAAATATTGAGGACAAGCTGCAACAAAAGGAAAAGGAAATGGCAGAGATGCAAAATGTTGCATCGCTTCAAGCACAGATGATTTCGGATGGAAGAAAGAAGCAAATAAAGCCATTTGAAGAAAACGTGAACAATTTATTGGTACAGGTTGGAATGCCTAACGCAAAAATCCACGTGGAGATACACGATCTTGGGTATTTACAGGAACATGGAGCAGATTCAATTGAATTTTTATTTGATGCCAACAAAAAGGACCAGTTTCAACCCATCCGTAAAGTTGCAAGCGGCGGGGAATTAAGCCGCTTGATGCTTTGCATAAAATCGTTGGTGGCTCAATCCATCGATCTGCCAACCCTGATTTTTGACGAAATAGACACCGGTATTTCCGGAGAAGCAGCAAGACAGGTGGGAATTATAATGAAAGGGCTTGCTGCAAAAAGACAAGTAGTTTGTATCACCCATCAGCCGCAAATTGCGGGTAAGGCTGATTCTCATTTCTTTGTATTCAAGGAAATTGTGAACGATACAGTGAAAACGAATCTTCGGCTGCTAACTACGGAAGAAAGAATTACTGCCATCGCCAAAATGTTAAGCGGTGAAAAGCCTACCGCGGCCGCTATGCAGAATGCCAAAGAGATGGTGAGTAATTAATTCTAAACTTCTGAGAAATGTGAGTTAGATGTTTTGAAATTCTTCAGCATGAAAACCGCAATCGTTCTTTCGCTCATTGTTGTCTTTATGGTTGGCTCATATTTTTTGAATAAGTGGTTGCAGTGGAAAATCAGGCCAAAGCAATCTTTAGGAAGGCTGACCCTGTACATGCTGGCTGTTTTGACCGCTGTTTTCCTGCTTTCGTTCTTAATGGTATTGATCATTGCCTGGCTATATCCTGATGAGCTGATTGCATAACTTCTTATTTTTGCCGCCACAAAAAACAATTGCTATGTCGAATAATTTATTGAAGGGGAAAAAAGGAATCATTTTCGGTGCTTTGGATGAGAAGTCGATTGCCTGGAAAACGGCGATAAAGTGTTATCAGGAAGGGGCACAGCTTGTTTTAACCAATGCGCCCGTCGCTTTGCGAATGGGAGAAATTAATAAACTGGCAGAGCAATGCGGAAATGCCCCCGTGGTAGGAGCGGATGTAACAAATATGGATGATCTGAAAAACCTTTTTCAGAAATCGATGGAACATTTTGGAGGCAGTTTTGATTTTATTCTTCATTCTATTGGCATGAGTTTGAACGTACGAAAGGGTAAGCATTACACCGAAATGAATTATGAATGGAATCAAAAAACATTGGATATTTCTTCAATGAGTTTACACAAGGTTTTGCGTACTGCCTGGGATCTCGATGCGCTCAATGAGTGGGGAAGTGTAATAGCGCTGACTTATATTGCCGCCCAAAGGGTCTTTCCTGATTATAATGAAATGGCGGATGCAAAAGCATTATTAGAAAGTGTAACCAGGATGTTTGGATATTATTATGGACAAAAGAAAAAAGTGAGAGTGAATACTATCTCGCAGTCGCCAACAAGAACTACAGCGGGCAGTGGTGTAAAAGGTTTTGATTCCTTTATAGATTATGCAGAGAAAATGAGTCCGCNGGGGAATGCCAGTGCTGAAGCCTGCGCCAACTATTGCGTATTAATGTTCAGCGATTATACCCGTATGGTCACAATGCAAAATCTTTTTCATGACGGGGGATTTAGTTTTACAGGGGTTTCCGAAAAATTGATAAACCCCTGAACGCGGCTTGCTGAGGTGTCAGCTCGACTCATTTGAACGAACTGATTATATTTTGAGAATCGAAATTGCTGAATTGAAAACTGAAAGTCGAAGAGTCCGACCATAAATATCGGAAGGCCGACCGCAAGCGTCGGCATGCGACGCAACAGACGATCAATAGAATTGCAGAAACCGGCTAAATAAATTCAGCCAATCATTTGATCAGAGGAATCTGCGTCAATATTCGTCTTCGTTGAAAAGGAAATCCTCCTGAGAAGGATAGTCAGGCCAGATGTCTTCGATGCTCTCATAAACCTCACCCTCATCTTCAAGTTCTTGCAGATTTTCAACTACCTCAATGGGTGCACCTGAGCGGATGGAATAGTCAATCAGCTCATCTTTTGTGGCGGGCCATGGTGCATCTTCAAGGTATGAGGCCAATTCAAGTGTCCAAAACATCTTTCGAAGGGTTTAAATTTTATAATTAACGGTGAGTGGCACCCCCAAATTTTTCGCAAATGTAGCTTTATTAACGAATTTTCCAAATCTCCAGTTGTCCACCCGCAACTGAAGAATTTCTTAAAAACAAAGCCGCTTTCATTTGCGATTATTTATAATGGGTTAGGTTTGTACATATTTCCTGCCCGACTAATGTCAGTCAGGTAGAGATTGTTGAAATACCTGTTTGGCTGCATGTTAACCGGAAAAAATATTCATAAAAGATATGGATCGGTGGAGGTACTGAAGGGAGTGGATATCGACGTAAAAAAAGGTGAGATAGTAAGCATTGTGGGATCATCTGGTGCCGGAAAGAGCACCCTGCTTCATATTTTAGGAACACTGGATGAGGCGGACAAAGGGACAATAGAGTTGAATAATGCACCGGTGAGTTTGTTGCAGGGGAGGAAACTGGCCGATTTTCGTAACAGAAATATAGGTTTTGTCTTTCAATTTCATCATTTGCTGCCTGAGTTTACTGCATTGGAGAATGTTTGCATTCCGGGATGGCTTGCCGGAAGAAGCAGGAATGAGGTTGAAGAAAAAGCAAAAGAACTCCTGACCTTATTGGGTTTGCTAGAGAGATTAGAAAATAAGCCCAACCAGATGAGTGGCGGAGAACAACAACGCGTGGCGGTTGCAAGAGCATTAATCAATAACCCGGCAATTGTGTTTGCTGATGAGCCTACGGGAAATTTAGACAGCTCTAATGCAAAGGAATTGCACCAATTATTTTTTGATCTTCGGAATAAATTCATTCAAACATTTCTGATCGTAACTCACAACGAAGAATTAGCACAACTCAGTGATCGGGTGTTGCACATGAAAGATGGGAAAATAATACCCCCAATACCTTAAAGGAACAGGGAATCTTTTAAGCCCGAGGTTTCCACAGAATTTCTTCATTGTGTAATGAAAGGGAGGTATAGCGGGCTAGAATAAAAAGATAGTCACTCAATCGATTAAGGTATTTTATAATGAGACTGTCTTCCCAACTCTCCTGTTGCAGCCTCACACAACAACGTTCTGCTCTCCTGCACACGCAACGGGCGATATGCAAATGTGAAACGATTGGATGTCCTCCTGGCAGAATGAAATTTCTCATTTCGGGCAGTAATTCATTCATCCTATCCATTTCCTTTTCGAGCAATACCACATCTTCTTCTTTGAGATCAGGGATCCGCATCTTTGGTTCTTTTTCAGGGTCACAAGCCAGTGATGAGCCGATAGTAAACAGACGATCCTGGATCTCTCGTAAATCTTTCTTGCCAGTTTCATCTGTTAAAAGATCACGACATAGTCCGATATACGAATTCAATTCATCGACCGTGCCATACGCTTCAATGCGCAGATCAGATTTCAATACTTTGGTTCCTCCTATCAAAGAAGTAATTCCTTTATCGCCCGTCTTTGTATAGATTTTTGAAGGCATAAACCCATCCCCTAAAGGGGTGTTTTTGAATTATCACTAGCAAAGTAAATCATAAATGAATTTTTGTCTAGAGCAAGCAGTAACCACTTAGCCCATTACTAAGTCCTTTTTAGGGGATTTAGGGGCATCACTTTCTATCATTCCATCTCTCAGCCTTATCACTCTTCGTGCACGATTTGCGATGTCTTCTTCATGGGTGACTAAAACAACGGTGTTGCCAGAGGAATTGATCTTTTCAAAAATATCCATTATCTCATAAGAAGTTTTCGTGTCAAGGTTACCCGTTGGTTCATCGGCAAGAATAATAGCAGGATCATTTACCAACGCTCTGGCTATTGCTACACGTTGCGATTGACCGCCGCTAAGCTCATTGGGCTTATGGCTGCTCCTGTCGGTGAGATTTACAAGGTCGAGTACCTGCTTTGCTTTTTCGGTGCGTTGCTTTTTGGTGAGACCGGCGTAGATCAATGGTAGCGCCACGTTTTCAAGAGCGGTGAGGCGTGGCAGCAAATTAAATTGTTGAAACACAAATCCAATTTCCTTGTTACGGATCTCAGCGAGGGCGTTGTCTTCCATCTGGCTTACATCCTGGTCATTCAAAATATATCGACCCGCCGTGGCAGTATCGAGACATCCAATAATATTCATCAATGTACTTTTGCCGGATCCTGAAGGACCCATCAGCGCTACGTACTCATTTTTATAGATATCAAGTGAAATGCCTTTTAGCACTTCAAGTACCTGTCTACCCATGAAGTAACTTTTACGAACTCCTTCAAGATGTATAATTGAATTCATAAATTACAAGTAATTAAATTTCAAATTCCAGATCGCGCTTGCGGCTATTTGGGATTTGGAGTTTGGTTCGTGGTATTTTTTAGAACCTTTGGTACTTTAAAAAACTTTGCGTCATGTAGCGGCGCATTTTTCAACGCTTCCTCACGACTGATTGAACCTTTTATTTCATCTTCTCTGAGTACATTTATTTCATCCGTCATATGCAGCAACGGTTTAACGCCGGTAGTGTCCAGCTCATTTAGTTTTTCTACAAAAGCAATCATTTTTTGAAGATCATTTTTTATTTGTTCTTTTTCTGACATCTCAAATCTCAACCTCGCCAGGTGTGCCAGTTTTTCTATTAATGCGTCGTTAACTTCCATTCGACAAATATAATTCTAAGTTCTCAGTAAGCAGTAGGCAGTGCGGGCAGTCATTGACAAGCCGTAAACTGGCGACTGCAGGCTGCTGACTTTCCTTATCTTCGTCGCCCATGGAAAAGAAGCAGATAGTAATGAGTGGTATCAGGCCGACGGGTTTCCTCCATCTTGGGAATTATTTTGGAGCAGTTCGCAGTTATGTTCTCATGCAGGAAAAGTATGAATGTTTCTTTATGGTAGCCGATCTGCATTCATTAACTACACATCCTGATACAAAGGAATTGAAAGCAAACGTGCATTGGGTGCTGTCAGAAAATATCGCTTGCGGACTCGACCCTGATAAAGTTGCTCTTTATTGCCAAAGTCATGTTCATGAAACGGCCGAGCTGTATTTGTATTTTAATACGCTTTCTTATAAAGGTGAGTTGGAGAAGACGACCACGTTCAAAGATAAAGTAAGGCAACAGCCAGACAATGTGAACGCAGGCTTGCTTACGTACCCTGTATTGCAAACAGCAGATATTTTACTGCATCGTGCCGAACTTGTTCCTGTTGGAAAAGATCAGGAACAACATTTGGAAATGGCGCGCAATTTTGCCAACCGTTTCAATCATCGTTATGCTGAAATTTTTCCGGAACCACGTGCATTCAATTTTGGTAATGAATTGATAAAAATTCCAAGCCTCGATGGAGCGGGCAAAATGAGCAAAAGTGAGAATCAATATGCCACGCTGTATCTCAGCGACGATGATGAGCTTATTCGCAAAAAAGTAATGCGGGCAAAAACAGATACAGGTCCAACCCAAAAGAATGCTGCGAAGCCCGATTATATTGCAAACCTTTTCTTATTAATGAAGCTTGTGGGAACTGAAGATGTCGCAAAAAAATTTGATGAGGATTTTAACAACGGTACCATTCGCTACGGAGATATGAAAAAACAGCTGGCAGAAGACATGGTGAAATAAATGTACTCAGAGAAGATGAAATAAAAGGTTCAATCAGTCGTGAGGAAGCGTTGAAAAATGCGCCGCTACATGACGCAAAGTTTTTT
>JGI24806J26614_1000262_pt1 | contig 14426 bp, 12 predicted proteins | sample Kansoi200umMDA_FD_26614 | JGI IMG/M metagenome (IMG submission 26614)
TTTTTTTCTTTTCTCAATATTTCACTTATGAGTTTTTGTAACCTTGGCTTAACAAGAAGCCGTGCTATAATTGGGATAATTGAAATACTTGTAGTTCTCCTTGGCGAGTAACTGAACAGGCTTAACACTTTCTCCAGAACTCTTCCTTTAAAGTAATTTGGATTTTGGAAGCACCGCCACCAAACTGAATCTATCCTGTGACCGTGATACGGTATAACAAGAAGATCAACCCCCTCTTCATAAAACGCTTTGAAAAGTTGCCAGAGTGACGGTGTAGCGCCATATGGTTTGGATAAATCTAATGTAGAACATACAACTATAATTTTCACAGGTAAAATCTTGCGCCTCTTATTATATAAACTTGAGATATCATATACCATCTCTTTAATCAATTCTCTTGAGAAATGCTTCAGCTACAAGCATGGACTCAAGAAATGCACACTATCAATTACCCCTCATTAATTTTTAATTTTTAACAATTTCCTTATACCGGCCACAAAGAACAATTTGATTTTTACTGTTGTGGTTCTTGCAATCTTGTACTTTTCCAATTCTGTCATGTATATTAACCATTCCAAACCAGAAAAGGATTAAAGAATTAACTTGTTGCATTTTATAAAACTCAGAGAATTCTGATACTCATGTAATTAAGAGTTGTCTAATTTGAGACAGCCTATATTACTCTAGCACTTTTTACGGTCAACTCATGTTCACCAGATGAGTTAGTAATTATTCCTAATCTAAGCTTGATCAGTCTCTCAACCATCTCGCCAGGAAGAATGAATAGGTTCTTCGTTAAAATACCTGATGTATCCATTAGGTCACGCTTGAAATATCTTCTACTCTGATCATCAATATCTCTAATTTCAATAAAATATTTTGTATTGGATTTAGGCGATTTTGACGCATAGTCTAAAGATAAAAGAAGAGGTTTTTCTGTTATATTTTTTAATTGTGTTTCTAAAAGAACACTACTTGATTTCTCTTCTGTTTTCTCTGTTGTAAATACAATATTTAAATCGCGATCACTTTGAGAAATCCTGATATTCGGATTAGCTTTCCACACATGATCCTTATCAATTAGGTTTATGCTGCGGTTTTGCTCCAATCCTGAAGGCCAAGTTTCAGGTAGTATGATTTTGTTTCTTCTACTCTCTACAACTGTTGTTCCATTTTTATTATGTTCATCGTAGATTTTTCGTAAATTCTCACCTATTGTGTCATTGCCGGATAAAGCAAACTTGAAAATTCTATCTACTACCATTATCACCCTCTCAGTTTGTGGAACCTTCAGCCCATCTGCCGGATCTGGTTCAAGATAGTTACCACCTAAATGAAATACATATTTTGGTATCCATGAATATACAGGGGTTGAAATCATAGTTAAATTATTATTTTTGTTATCTTGCAGATATCGTATAACTAAAGCAGTTTCTGCAAATGTCTCCTCGTTATTGTTCGTGTTCGATAATGTGATAAAGTTTATCAAGCCAAATATTGTTATTACCGAAATTATGGAAAACGATAATAAGTCACAAACCTTTCTATTTTTAAACATATTTGACACACCTTCTATCAATCGAGCACCTGATATACACAAAGCTGGGAATATTGGAATTAGATGAAAATCGCGAACGAAACCTAGAAGGTAAAGAAATACCAGAAATGGTATTGCCCAAAGTAACAGGAAATAATCCTTCTTTATCGTTGCAAAGACTAGGCCGGCTAAACCGAGCGCTATTAAAATTGGCATCTTTAAGAAATCGCTTGCAATGGCATTTAATAATGTCAGCTGATTCTCATATCTAAGACTGCTGGTTGACTGTCTGTGTGTTTGCCAGTAAACCGCATCCAACCACGCCTCAAATTCACCATTTACTAAAGCATAGATAGGCCAAATTAGTGGTATTAAAATTACAGGAATGAACCAGAGCCCTACCATCTTTATGTCTCTATTATTTGCAAATATAACAAAAGCCACTAGAGGAATCATCGTTAGAACTGGTATTTTGGTAAAGATAGCCAATCCTAAAAATATACCTGACGGTAGTGTCTTTGATACAATTCTTCTATTGCTATTGTTCTTACTATCCTTAGAATAAACTGCAAACAATATCGACAATAAAAGAAAGGGAAGCTGAAGAGATTCTAAAAATATGGTTCGTAAGAAAATCATTGACGTTACTGCAAATAAAATCGCTGCAATAAATGCAACCTTAGTATTATATCGCCGCTCTGAAATTTTGTACACAAGAAAAGTATCAATCACTCCAATTACTCCAATCAGAATTCTTGGTACAAGCCATAACATTTTAACCGAATGGATGATGTCTCCATCAACAGAAGGATGCAGTGAATTCGGATAACCTGTTAACCATAAAATAGAACCTAAAAAAAATTGTCCAAAATATGGATGATCGTAGAATTTTCCTTCCTGAGGACCATCAGCTAATGATACATGCATACCTCTGCCAATATATGTACCATCCTCATATCGTACGGCCGGAAATTCCAAAGGATTCCAGAGATAAGTGAATATTGATAATGCTAATGAAATGGCAAGCAAGAAGGTAGATGAAGTCCATAAAAGCTTAAGGTTCAATGGTTTTTCTGTAGTTCAAAGAGCCGAAGAATATAAATATTAACTTAATGCTTCGCAGATTCGAGCCGGTCTCTAATTACTCCATCACTGAATGAACGTCTCACCTTTTACAAACAGCTTCTTTTCTAACATAGATAGTCTTGCATAAATCGTTGTACCATTTCAGACAGACAAATGATTTGTTTCTTCTAATGGTTCTATAGCCAGTAACTCCACTAGAACTTTGAGCCAAAAATTTTCTCTTTAAGTTAGTTACTGTCAAACAATTATTTTGTCTAAACGTATGGAAACAGATAACTCCATGTCAGCCTTCATAATTTCAGCCATCGTAAAAGTTTTCTATCGTACAATTACCACATAAGGTTCCTTCCATTAGTGACATTACAGTAAACAAATTATCTATTCCAGTAGGCCTATAGTTACCAGAATTATTCATAATTTTTTCTATTTCTTTGCGTGATATATAATTTGATATAGTATCACAATTGTTTAGTTGATCTCGCATACATTGTATGATTCTCGCATTTTCTTTATAGCCTTCCACATCTCTACTCCTTTTAATAAATTTTTTTAAAAATTTTTTGAACATTGGATACTTCCATGTAAGAGTTAATACGTATTGCACAATCTTGAATTTTTTTGACAATATAGAGCATCCCCAATTAGAACTCTCAATTTTAGCCGCTAAAGGGGACATTTGATATAAAAATTCCCGATATAATGCCTCTTGTGATTTATATTCGTCAGCACAATTCATTGCATAATTAAAAAAAGGAATTGAGTAAAAAGGATTCACTATCCAAAAATATAATCTATGGATATCCTCCGCTTCATATACGAACTTAAATTGGCGCCCATAAAAAATAAAATGCACCAATTTTTGGCCTAGATTTTGCTCTGGATATGAACAAAGAGTGTTCCTTATTTCATTAATAATCTCATTTTCTTTGATTTGGACAAGAGCAGCAACATCCTTTAGAGGTAAAAAGACTCTTATAGCCATAATACTGCTAATCAACTCATCAAGGCTGCTATACCTCATCGACAAGTCAGCCAGTATTCTGTCTCCACTATAACCTACAAAAACGTTCATTGCTGATGAACCATGTTTGCGTTTTAATTTGTCAATAAATTGGATCAAAAAACCATACGCTAAATAAGTTAAACCTTTTTTGATCCTTAGCAACATAACTAGGTCTTTAGCCTTTGGTTCTACAAAATGATAATATTCCCAATGAATATTCAGCGATTTTGCTATTTGTTTTGCAACTTCGGTGTCTGAGAGATTCCCTACAAAAGGTTTCCAACTAGGATCGACAGTCGTTACTGCATAAGCCGGAATTTTGTTTTTATGAAACCACGAAGCAATGGTTCTTGAATCAAAGCCGCCACTTAAGGTAATTAAGTTTTTAGCATTATAATCTACTCTACTCTTACATGCGTCAGAAAATAATGAAACTAGCTGTTGAGCATTCTTCTTAAGGCTATCATTGACATATTTCTTATTTTCAAAATTATATTGGTAAAGATTATCTATTTTAATTTCTGAATTATGATTATATATCGTCAAAAGTGTTGCAGGTTCTAATCGATAAATATTGCTAAAGAGTGTCCTTTTGCCAAGTGTATGGCAAAATAACAGAAACTGCGCAATCCCCATCCTGTCAAACTTATCAATGTTATTATAGTTATCATCACTCTCCTGTATGAAGTATGATATGAATTGCAATTCTCTTGATAGTAGTAACTTGTTGCCATCATTACAGAAATAGTAGATTGGTAACCTACCTAGAACGTCATTCATAATGATGAAATCCCTGCTCTTTTTGTTTAAGGCGTAAATTACAAAGTCTCCATCTGTTTTTAATAGCCAATCAGAAATATTTTTTTTATCACCATCTATATCCGATCTAGTATTAAATATGCAATTCATCAACTCGTTTATCTCATTTTTTAGCACAGAATGCTGATTACCGTATATCTTTCCTTCAAAACACACCCAATATTCACTATCCTCAAAAATTTTAACCGGATATTCTGGGTACTTTGTACAACCCACTAAATAAGGATCATCATTTAGTAATATTTCTCGTTTATAGAAATCATTGTGGATTATTGAGTTTAATGCCTTTAAGAATCTCTCATCTTTCTTATTGGCATCACCTTTTATCTTTTTATTAAGGTCACATTTAAGACTGATACCTGGCATATGCCTTTCTATTAATCTGTCATTATCCAAATCCTATTTAAGTTAATTCAAGTCACTAAGCCATTATGGTAATTGTCAACGCTGTTTATGCTTTTGAGCCATGAATGCTGTTACTTACGTAGATAACCTATATCTTGATAGAGATACCAGTATCTCGTGTGTTTTATTTTATACTCGTACCGTTATATGGAAATACAGGTGCCGCTATCAGTCTCACACTAGAATCTTTAGTTGAATTTGGCATTATCGGTTATACTGGCCAAAAGAATCAGAATCTGATAATTTGGCAACAACTTGCGTTAATATTTATTATTCCCATGGGACTTGCATTTACTTTGGGTTATTTCCATGCAACTCCTATAATAGAGATCCCTGTAATACTCGTTCTCTCATTGACACTATTTTATATTTTTCATGAATTAGCTGAATCTGATGTGCGCACTTCATTAGATTTACTACCAGATAGTATGGGCAAAACCATTAATTGACACATTAAATAAACTGTAGTAGGGGCACATGGAAACACGGTATAAAATGTATTCCAAATGCGAAGAATTTCATTAGGTGTCATGCTTTTGATTGATATCATTCTGGTAAAACCAGATCCAATAATGAATCAAGCTTCCATAAGAGCGGAGCTAATTGTAAGATCTCTAAGGAAGAAATATTCTGTATTAGCACTTGGGTGGGACAGAGGCGAGGGCGTACCCAATAAGACAAATTCATTGCACGTATTTAACTTGAGTGCTCCATATGGTTGCACTCTTCGCTACCTTGCCTTATTGCCAATATTTTGGACCTGGATTTTCATTAAATTATGCATTCATAGACCCAAGATTATACATGCATGCAATTTAGACACTGTTATACCTTGTTATGCTTACAAGATGTTATTTAGGAAGAAACTAGTCTTCGATATACATGACAGATATGCTATGGTGTTTATACAGAGGAGTAGAGGTTTCCTTTTTAAGAAGTTATACTCAATCGTTAACTCTATTGAAGAAAATTTTGCCTATAATACAGATCTTTTGATATTAGTATATGATAAAATCTTCAATACATTTAAGAAAAAACCAAGAAATTATATCGCAATAATGGTCTGTCCTGAAGATCAAATGATAAAACCATCGGAGATACTCACAAATAGTTTTAAGCTTCTTTTTACAGGACATATACGAAGAGGTAGAGGGTTGGATAAGTTGCTAGAAATAATGGGAGATATAAGAGATACGGAGCTTCTAATTATGGGAAGAGTTGAGGACAAGAATTTGCTTAAAAAAACATATGAGACATCAAATAGTAAATATCTTGGATTTTTAGATCACAAACAAGTAATAGACTTAGAACTGAGTTCTCATGCCACCATAGCATTATATGATTTGAACCTTGAAACACAGCACGAATATGGAATGGCGAACAAAATTTTAGAGGCAATGATGTGTGGTCTCCCAGTAATTACAAATATTGCACATGAATTAATCAATGAGACAGGATGTGGCATATTAGTAGAGTATAATACTATACAAATAAAGGAAGCAATAATTGTTCTACGGGATAATCCAGAACTCCGAACAAGACTTGGAAACAATGGCCGCAGGGCATTCCTAGAAAAATATAATTGGATGACCATGGAAGGCAAATTGTTTAAGAGCTACGAAACCTTGTTATCCGGTATTGACTAGTATTGAGCCTAATTGCTCCTCTATTGTTAAGTGTAAAGAATCAAATCGATATGTAATAATTATTTGAGCAGCACGAATTGAATAGTAGACGTTAATGGTTCGAGCAAGTATCAACTCTAATGTCAATAAGACGTTGTAATTTATAAAATATATCTTTATGATAACCTAAATAATTTTTTTGATGTATAATAGGAGACCTAGAAAATGTAAACCATTTTATATATATTACTTCAGTTTATTTTGTTGAAATTTCCTTTAAAGGCTGTAATACCTGCAGCAGGTACGGGAACCCGACTCCTTCCAACTACAAAAGAACAACCCAAGGAATTACTACCTGTATTCAGTAGATCTACCTCTGGTAACCGTCTAGTTAAACCCATATTGCAATTAATTTTCGAACAGTTATTTGACTGTGGCATTCGTGAATTCTACTTTATTGGTGGTCGCAATAAAAGAATGATAGAAGATCATTTTAGTGTAGATTTTAATTTTGTTGATAAGCTTAACAGAGAAGATAAATCTTTCTATGCTGAGGAACTTTCTATCTTTTATAATAAAGTGTCTTCTTCCAATATATCATGGATTAATCAACCTGTGCCGAAGGGCTTTGGTCATGCAGTCTCATTGGCAAAATCTCTGGTTGGAAATGAACCCTTTTTAGTTCATGCGGGAGATACGTTGATTTTATCGAAAACAAGACGATACATACACGATTTAATCAAATCGCATGATTACTTACACTCCTTGTCGACTTTTTTAGTATGTTCAGTTGAAGACCCACGGAGATATGGAGTAATAACAGGTAGAGATAACCACAACGGGGTGATTTTTGTAGAGTCTATTATTGAGAAACCATCTCAACCAGAAAGTAATTTGGCTATAATGCCAATTTATGTCTTTGATCATTCAATATTCAGTGCCTTAGAAAAAACAGCACCGGGAATAAATAATGAAATACAATTAACTGACGGAATTGGTACATTATTGGCATCAAATAAAAACAAAGTGATAGCAGTCAGGATGAACAATACAGATTTATTCGTTGACGTAGGTAATCCAGAGACTTATTGGCATGCCCTAAAAGTTACTTATAATGAAACGTATTCTTACCAAGAGCCACATAATCAATCTTATTCGTTTTTTTAATTTTAAGTAATCTTCTTGTATCCACTACAAGAACAATTCGATTTTTATTGTTCTCTAAAATTTGTTTCTGGGTAATCTCCTTGTATTCGTCCCACTCAGTCATGATTATTATACAATCACAATCAGTTACTACATCTTTAATTGAGTAAGAGTATCTTATTGAACGTCCAAAAATTTGTTTAGTATTCTCCAACGCCTTCGGATCATGGACATTAATGTTTGCAAAATTTTTCAATTTTCTTATTAAATTGATAGAAACACTTTCTCTGATATCATCAGTACCTTTTTTAAAGGCTGTTCCAAGAATGGAAATTGCTTTACCATTAAGAGTTCCTAATCTTTTGCTTAAAATATCAATAATTATACTAATTTGATCTTTATTAACTGCATCTATAGCTCTTAAGAGAATAGGTTCATACCCTGTTTCCTTACAGCTTTTTATAAACCCAGAAAGATCTTTTGGAAGACATGATCCACCATATCCTGGACCAGCAACCAGGAATTGGTTGCCTATCCGTGGATCCGATCCTAATGCTTTTGCAACGACATCGACATCCGTCCCGGGTAGATTATTACATATATTTGCAATGGTATTTATGAAACTAATTTTGGTTGCTAAAAATGCATTGTTGGCATATTTTATCAACTCCGCAGAGATAATGGAGGTTTTTATGGTATGGATTCCCATCCCATATATTTTCATCAAGAAGTTATCAATAGATAAAAGAGATTTTGTATCATTTGTCCCTATTACAATCTTGTGAGGTTTTGTCATGTCCTTGATTGCAGATCCTTCACTAAGAAACTCTGGGATGAAACCAATTCCAAAATCTTTATAAGCTCTTTTTCCACTTATTTTTTCAATCTGAGTAAGTATAGTATTTTCTGTCGTTCTTGGTGGGACCGTACTTTTAACACATATTACCTGATATTTTTTTACGTTCTTTATTGCAGTTCCGATATCTTTACTTGCTTTAGTAATACTTGTAAGATCTACTTTTCCATCTTGGCCCATAGGGGTTCCTACACAAATGAAGATAAACTTAGAATTTTTAACACCATCGTATAAGTCATTGTTCACTATTAACATTCGTGATAAAAGTGCTTTCTTAACAAAGTGATCAAGTTTTGGTTCAAAAAATGGAATCCTTGTTTCTTTTATTGCTTCAATTCTTTGGATGTCAGTATCTACTCCATAAACCTTTACCCCTCTGTTTGCAAAAAATGCCGCTGTCGTAAGACCTACAAATCCTAATCCTATTATAATAACACTATTAGGCAATTTATAGAAAGAGGCACCTCCACAGATATTAATTTCTAACTAGGTTGATTAATTATTTAGAGGAATTTGAATATTCAAATTTAGACAATTTGTTTTTCTCGAGTTACTGGCGTTCATAATTCAGATATCATTTGTCTATTGAGTTTTAATCTAATAATAATTAACCCGTAAAAACCCTTCGTTAAGTATTTATATTTTGAATAAAACGTAAACTTATGTATTTATATTATTTGAATTTTTTCATTGTAATGGTTTTACTTATAATTATTGGAATGTGGATTCGTATGTTTTATTTATGGATAAGATCAGTAAGATATTCGCCTAAATTAATTGAAAAAAATGTCAAGTTTTCTTCCCCACAACCAAAAGTGAGTATAATCATATCTGCTAGAAATGAAGAAAAACACATTAAAAAATGTATTGAAAGTTTGTTGAACCAAGACTATCCAAATTTTGAATTGATTCTGGTAAATGATGGATCTACTGATAACACCCTGAATATTGTTAACCAAATACGTATTAAAGACGATAGGGTAAAGGTAATAGACATAAAATCCAAACCTGCTGGATGGGTTGGAACTAATTGGCCAATCTTTCAAGGATATTTGATATCAAATGGAGAAATCTTGCTTTTTAGTGAAGCGGATACATATCACATGAGAAATACAACAACGCTTTGTGTTCAATATTTGATCGAAAACAAGCTTGATGCTTTGAATCTGTTGCCTAGGTCAATGGCTCATGATTTTTCTACAAAACTCATTTTACCGATGCATTCAATTCATCGACACACATTTTGCTCGCCGGTAGATGCTAATGATCCTAAGAAGAAAAAAGTTTATTTTCTTGGGACATATTATCTGATTAAAAGAGACGTTTATAAAAAAATAGGGACTCACGCATCATTCAGAGACAACATTGATAACGATTTTTTTATTGGTAAAAAGCTTAAAGAATTAAAATTCAAAATGAAACAGATCCGGGGAGAATTTCATTTACGAACAGACTCACTGAGATCTTGGAAATGGATGTATAATCAGATATCAAGAATTACGATACCTAATTATCAAGAAAATAGATGGCGGACCGTAAGAAATACATTAGCTCTTCTTACGTTGGAATTTTCTCCATTGGTGCTTTTGGTGTATTCTATCATTGTTACTCAATTTAAAGATTCAAGGTTGTTTCCTGAAACAGTAGCACTAATTCTTAGTTTTGTAACTATTCTCATTATGATTGTTTTATGCTCCTTTCAATCGAGATATGTATTATATCAAAACGCCTTATATGGATTAGGAGCACCTCTTGCTGGGTGTCTATATTCTTTTGCGTATGCCTTGGGTTTAGCAAAAGCAATTGGTAAGGCTTCCATTACTTGGAGATAGGATACAGTAAAAATTAAGTAATGACAGATGGAGGATTATCGACATCATTGTTATCGATAATATTAAATTCACTATTGTGTTTGACTTTGATAAAAATTACATTGAATATCTAAATATGAGTTCTACACTTGACTGATGTTTTTTCGCAGTTTGACAGTGGCAACTTGTACATGGTGAATATTGAAGTCTTCGTAATACATTTATAAAAAATACCAGTTCATTTTTGATATTGAGAAATCGTTCTGTACTCGTAACAGGTAGTGAAGGTCTCATAGGTAAAGAATTATCAAAAAAATTAGAAGAAAAAAAAATTAATGTTGTTGGATATGATATAAAAAATGGGCAAGATATTCTCGATCAAGAATCATTAGAAAAAATTATTTGTGATATTGATGGAGTGATACATTTAGNTGCAATATCAAGGGTTGTAGCCGGTTATAATGACCCCTATACGGCTGTTGTGACTAATGTTATTGGAACGACTAATATACTTGACTTAATAAGAAGGAAAAATCCTTCATGTTGGATGATTTTTGGTAGCTCAAGGGAAGTTTACGGAGAATCACAGTGTGTTATAAAAGAATCTGATCTTCAAAAACCAATTAATGTTTATGGAGCATCTAAATCCGCAGGAGAGTATTTGTCTCTGTGCTATGGTAATAACTATAATTTAAGAACATTTGTCGTCAGATTTTCCAATGTATTTGGGGGCTTAAATGATCACCCCGACAGGGTTGTGCCACGATTTTTTAATCAGGCATTAGCAAATGAGGATATTACTGTTTATGGAGGAAATCAAATATTCGATTTTGTACATCTATCTGATGCTGTTGAGGGATTAATTAAATTGATTCAGAAAATCATTAATAATGAAATATTAGAATATAGAACCTTACATTTTATTACTGGTAAAAGCCTCAGTCTTATTGAACTTTCAAACAAAATAATCAAGTTAACAAATTCAAAATCAATCGTAAAATATCTCCCGAGAAGAGAATTTGATGTAGACACATTTATTGGAGATCCATCAGTAACTATGAACGTTTTGGATTGGCAGCCAAAAATATCAATAGATGAAGGATTAGAGTCTTATCTTAAATTGATCAGAGGATAATGCGTATGGTACAGTAAATCAATGTCATTTTAGGTGAGGTCTCTTTATCTCACCTTTAAAATAGCATTTGAATACCAAGTCACTCGACTTTGAAAGGTTTATCACTTTATGATATTTTGACTCTTCCACAAATACGTAATCACCAGACTTGACATTTATCGTAGAGTCATCAAGGATCATTGTTCCATAACCTTCAACGAATTCATATACTTCTGGATCATTCGCATGCTTATGTCCGAATGTTTGTTGACCGGATCTTAAAACGGTAGTGCTTATAGTGAACACAATTCTTCCTTTGCTATCGTACAAATTCAAATCTCGAATTACGTAAATTTCATTATCAACAACTGTTTTTGCTTCAGAATTTGAGAACGACAACATTGCACTGCTTTATACGTCTAGATTCTGATATAAAAAATATGCCCTTTTCAGCCTCTGACAAGTCATAATGTGAAATGTTATAAGGAAACACTCACCTATCGATTCTTTTTATGATAAATTGGATCAACTTCAGCAAACAATCTGCCATTCACCTGCATTTTGGATTTATCAGTTACAGATTCATATGGAGATCACCTGCAAAAAGATTAGCGGTCTTACTGATATCAACGGTAAATGAATGAAATATTTGTAGATGAAACCTTTTTGCAAATTGATGGAGTAAATTGCCGGCCTTGTACTGCGGATAAACCAAGTTTTAACAAATTATAATAATGCATTTATCTGAGGAATGAACAGTCTTTGTTAGCAGTTCACTAAACTTAGATCTACATGTGGAGAAAAAACTGAACTTAAGCAGTACAGTTAACGATTTTTCAATACTCGAACGGGACTATTTTTTCCTAACAAAGTACAGACGTTTAAGCAACCCATGTTCTGCAATAGAGTTCTCGTATTTGCTAACAAATGCATCGACTGCTAATTTGGCTCCTTTGTACTGGGCTTCTTTGTAATCATCAAACAACATCAATCCCTTTGATGTTAATTTTGGCCATAAATTTTCAGCACTGAAGGATATGCTCTTCCTTAAATCGCAGTCTATAAGGCAAAAACAAAATCTGTAATCAATTTGAGGTAGCGTATCACGCAATAAGCCCTTTATTGGAATTATGTAATCTGACAATCCGAGAGATTTTATTTTTTTCTGTACATATTCATATGAGTTATAGGTGAACGCATTATTGGGTGCAGCCGTTAATCCTAGTTCTCTCTCAACCATCAGTTCATCCATATCAAAACCTCCGCCAAATAGATCACATGCGTATATCTTTTTGTTTACTGATTTTTCCTTGAGATGTTTTGCCATAATCACTGTGCTACCGCATCTTGCACATCCACACTCAATTAAATTTCCTTCAATTCCAAAAACACTATCTAGTTTCTCCAAAAGTTCTTCAATACAATCTCCCAAATAGCTTTCGTAATTTATGAATTTAGACTTATACAGAATAGGGAATTTAAGTAATACACCGTTCAGTATGGGTTGTGGAACTTTTAGCGCAATTCTTGCCTTTAGCAACCTGTTAAGATAATTATTGTCGTGTACTTTATAAACACATTTAGAAAAAATCATTATTTCGAAGCTCATCCTGGAGTAACAAAAGCGGTCGAGTACGTACGTACAATCCTCTAACCCGAATTTGAATATTATCAATGACGGAATGCAAATTGTTCACTGGCGAGGACATTTAAACTAAATTTTGGTCAAGTCATTGCCAATTTGAACTGCAATACAGTCGAATTATTACCTCAAAAAGATTTTTCATTCGCTACAAAAATATACGATATCTCAAAAGTTCCAATGTCGTGACCTATGATTTGAGTAAGTTTTCATATTCGTCATATAATTTCCTCTCCATAATATTCCAGTTGTATTTTTGCAAAAATGCTTTACGACCATTATTGCCTAATCTTTTGCACAGCTCCGGATCATCTCTTAATCTCGTTATAGCTGATCTAATTTGGTCTATATTGCCATATTCAACTATTATGCCAAACCCAAATTCTTTGACAAGCTCGGGAGACAGATTTGTAATAATTGGAATCCCACCCATCATAGCTTCTAGAGTTTTATTATGCATTGTAATTTCATGCGAGGGATTTTCTTTAGTATAAATAGCTATTATGGCGTCAGTTTTAATTATTGCATTGTGATAATCATCGAGAATTCTAAGAAATCCTTTATATTCTATATTGCGCAGTGTGTTAACCTCATTGAATAATTTTTTGTCTATTATAGGACCGTACAGGTATAATTTTACATTATCAAGATCTCTTAATGCAGTAACGATTTGTTCTAAACCTCTTCCTTTCCTAATACCACCGCTGTAACCAAGCACAAAGATTCCATCTTGTCTTGGATCTCTTTTATTGAAATAATCTTCTGGACAATTAAGAATAACCGAAGTTTTATTAGGTTTGTTACTAAACGACTTCAACACATCTTCTGATAGTGTCATCAAAATATCTGATCTTTTGCTAAACGCTTCTTCGAACAAATTAACCATCGAATATAATTTATGAAATTTTTTGGGAATGAAAGTCATTCCATATCTGTCCACAATATCGAAGATCAATTTTTTTCGAAAGAGCTTTTTATAGATATAACAAGGTAGGACAGTGTCTAAATCAAATGCATGAACAATTTTAGGCCTGTAGATAACTAGGTTCACAAAGACCCAAGACCAAAATAAAGGTAGATATAATATCATAGGAATATAGTAACGTAGCAAGTGCCTTCCGTAAGGCCCTTTTAAATTGAGAATTATTAAGCGTAAGCGTAAACCAGTATTGAATGCCTTTTGTATCATTTCTTGTTTAACATCATTGGGTATGCCTTCTCTGTTCCAGAAAAGAAATATAGAAGAATATTGTTTACTTATGGATTTTACTATTCTAGCAACTCTCGCATCATACATCGCTGATCTTACGAATACTACATCTACCATTCTTGAAAGTGTACCTAAACATACACTTGCTGAAATACATTTAATTACTTTTCAA
>JGI24806J26614_1000264_pt1 | contig 14416 bp, 14 predicted proteins | sample Kansoi200umMDA_FD_26614 | JGI IMG/M metagenome (IMG submission 26614)
TTATGTTTGATCTAAGTTATGTTCAATCAGCTTTAATTACCATGTCGATATTGACTGTATTTTTCATATTCTATTTCAGAAATTTAATCTCCAAACAAGAGGAATATGCTATCATAGCCAATGAAAATGAAATCACATTGTTAAAACTGGGGAGTTTTAAGTGGAATGAAATTAAAACAATAAAAGCTATTGATGATGAGTCATTTGGACGTAGAAGATATTCTTTCATTAGCATTATTTTACAAAATGGTAGAAAGTTTAAAATTGAATCTACAAATTTCGATTACTCCAACCACGAGCTCGAAACCATTTTAACCACATTAGGTAAACTTACCGACTAATAATTTTCTTCTCTTTTCTTACCATACATCAAAAACTACTCCTCCCTTATCCATTAACTTTGTTAAAATTTAAAATTATGGAATTAGGTATAGGTATGTTTGGCGATTTGCAGATTAATGCAAAAGGAGAAATTCAACCAGCCCAGCAAAGGCTTCAGGAAATTATAGCAGAAATAAAACTGATGGATGAAGTTGGTTTAGATTTCTATGGCATTGGCGAACACCATCGCCCTGATTATGCCGTATCAAGCCCGGAAATTATACTAGCTGCTGCAGCTACAGTAACCAAAAATATTAAATTAAGCAGTGCGGTATCGGTTTTAAGTTCATCCGATCCCGTTAAACTGTATCAAAACTTTGCAACTATAGATTTAATTTCGAACGGAAGGGCCGAATTAATGGCTGGCCGTGGAAGTTTTATCGAATCATTCCCACTGTTTGGTTATAACCTGCAAGATTATGATGAACTCTACGAAGAGAAGTTAGCATTGCTCCTTAAAATAAACAAGGAACCCAAAATTACATGGAAAGGTAAATTCAGACCAGAACTGAATAACCAGGAGGTATTGCCAAGGGCGGTAAACAATAATTTAAAAATATGGGTAGCTGTTGGTGGAACACCAGAATCTGTAGAACGCGCTGGCAGATTAGGTTTGCCCGTAATGTTTGCTATTATCGGAGGTCAGCCTATACAGTTTAAACCCCTTTTTGATTATTACAAAAAAGTGTACCAAGCCTATGGTCATGACATGAACAAGTTCGAAGTGGGCGTTCACATGCATTCCTTATTTGGCGAAAACAGTAATGAAATTGCAGATTACTACTATCCGCTTTATTCTGCCCAAATGAACAGGATTGGTAAATCACGCGGTTGGCCTCCCTATCAACGTAACCAGTTCGACGCAGGCCGAAGCAGTAGCGGCGCCCTAATTATTGGCGATGTAAACGAATCTGTAGATAAGATTTTGGCCATGGAAGAAACTTTTGGTTTAACACGATTTTCAGCACACATGGATGTTGGCGGCCCGTCTCATGCCGCAATGATGAAATCAATTGAATTATTCGGAAGCAAAATTGCACCAAAAGTTAGAGCAGCATTGAAGAAGTAGATTAGCGTAAGTGTGATTATGGATATTGCTTAAAATTAAAAAAAGCTAATTAATGCAGTATATAGAAACCTTAACACGTCTTTCGAGATTTTATTTATTAAGTTAAATTGATATTTTTACGCATAAGAAATCAATCAGTAAATACCGCACTAAATTACCCTCCCAAATGAAAATTAAAAATGCGCTAATCACAACGCTTACTTCCCTGGTGGTTGTAATTGCTTCATGCGAAAACAAAATCAAACAGATTGAATTACTGCAACAAACTAATTTTGATCAGGCTGTAATTAATGATTTAACTGCATACAAAAAACTAAATGATCTGTTAGTTGAGCATATTGATACAATCATTAATTTTAGGAAAGCTCAAGTCGATCACCCCGAAGAGATTGAAGAGTTCGCCTTTTTACATGATAATGAGAAGGAAAACAATTTTATCCAAAAAGATATTAACTTCAGTAACGTACCTGAATTTATTTTACCAAAACTCGATAGTGCTTTTTACGGCATAAAAAAAGGCAAAATTACTGGCTATAGCATCAATAGAAACGGGATGATTGAGATGTCGGTGGCGCATAGTTTTGATGAGAAAAACAATTCCGATATTTACGAAAGCCTGGTTTGGAATGCTCCGGAAAATTTGCCGCTAAAATCAACAGCAAAAGACACTTTATTAGACGATAAATGGAGATATATTGTTCATGTAATTAAGCGTAGAAATCCTTAAGCGCTTGTTATTCAACCTGCGAAAGCTATTTCTTCTGTAATCTGCTGTTTAAAATCTCATTAAAAATTACTTCAAATAATACGGCTGATAGGTGTTCTGATCATAATGAGTTAGGCCTTGGTTTTAGCTAACAGGGGCCAAAATGTTAATTGTTAAAACACAGAAATTTCCATTGCCCTACTACTTTTCATTAATTTATTTTATTTAAAAACTTTCATATTCTTTATTATTATAAAAAAAATTAGATTGTTTTTTTTATATATTTGATTATGAAAAGATTAACGATTTTAACCGCGTTAATCATCCCTCTATTTCTTTGTACCTCCTGGGGGTTCTTTGCACATCAAAGGATAAACAACCTTGCTGTTTTCACTTTGCCTGCTGATATGATTGGTTTCTATAAAAAGAATATCAAATACATTACCGAACATGCCGTTGACCCAGATAAGCGCAGGTATGCTGATACACTCGAAGCACCACGGCATTACCTCGATGTAGAAAACTATGAGAAAAATATTGATAGTATCCCCGAAAAATGGGATGATGCCCTGGCTAAATATGGCCTAAAAAAACTGAACACTGATGGTATTATCCCCTGGCAAATACAGCGTAGTTATTATGGTTTGGTTAGGGCCTTTAAAACGCGTGATTCGGTAAAGATTTTAAAATATTCGGCAGACCTGGGCCATTATATTGGAGATGCGCATGTTCCTTTACATACCACAGCGAATCATAACGGCCAACTCACCAATCAGGTCGGTATCCATGCCTTTTGGGAAAGCCGTTTACCTGAACTGTTTTCTACTCATTACAATTTTGTTGTTGGCAGAGCGGCTTACATTGAAAATCCATTACAAGAAATCTGGAAAATACTTAAACACACCCACAGCTTGGTCGATACGGTATTAACTTTCGAAGCTGAACTGAGTGCATCATTTCCTTCCGACAAAAAGTATAGCTTTTCTGAAAGAAATAATACGGTGATCAAACAATATGCTACGGCCTATTCAAAAGCCTACCATACCAAAATGAATAATATGGTAGAAAAACAAATGCGTGCTGCCATATTAAAAACCGGCTCATTTTGGTATTCTGCCTGGGTTGACGCAGGTCAGCCAGAACTAAAAAACCTGATTAAAACAGGCTTATTACCTGACGAGAAAAAAGAAAATGAAGAAGTTGAAAGGAAATATCAAAATGGTTCCCTGATTGGCAGGGAGCTTTAATTATGCTTTGGTATCCTCTCCTTCAATAATGGCTTCTATCTTTTTAGGCTGAAAACGGCTTCTGATGGCTGCCCAGATGGCAGGTACAAATGTTACTACAGCAATAAAAATGATCACCAATTCGAAGTTATTTTTAATTACATCAATTTGTCCTAATAAATAGCCGCCTAACAACAATGCAAATATCCAGGCTACTCCACCAATAACATTATAATAGGTAAAACGACCGAAAGGCATTTTAGCTATTCCAGCTACAAATGGTGCAATGGTTCTGAAAATTGGAAGAAACCTGCTTAACATAATGGCCTTACCTCCATGTTTCTCAAAAAATTCGTGAGATTGATGATAATATTTAAGCTTCAGAATTTTGTTCTTTTCTTTAAATACACCTGCCCCAAAAAAACTTCCGAGTTTATAATTAAGTGTATTTCCTAAAATGGCTGCTACAATTAATATAATGAGCATAACCCAGATATTTAAACCAGTTTCATGTTTGCCCGCGATTAAAGCACCCATTGCAAAAAGTAATGAATCGCCGGGAAGGAATGGTGTTACCACAAAACCAGTTTCAGCAAAAATGATGAGAAATAAAATAAGGTAAGTCCAGGTGCGGTATTCGTTAACAATTTCAGCTAAATGTACGTCTATATGAAGAATAAAGTCTATAAGCTGCTGTAGTAGTTCCATTTATCTAATTTTGGGCAAAAGTATGAATATGAAAGGGATTAAATGCTAGTATAATGCAATAAAATTAGTTAGCAGAAATGATACGATTTTTAAGTTCTCCTTTTTTATCACCATCGAATAATATCAGGTAAACTCTACCATTATTAATATTTAGAGAATCTAAGCGTGGTACTACGGGCGGTGGGTTTGTCGCCGTAGGATTGGTTAATTTAAAGGCAAATTTCATGTTTTTATTAACTTTAACCTTTAAAGTTTTAATCGCTCCATATGCAATTGTAGATTCTACAGGTTTGGCCGTATTTGTGCTATCGGTAATTACAACACTCGAGCCTAGTGTGTATCCCAGGTTCAAAAAAGTTAGTTTAGCTGAATCAAGATCTGGTTTTACGTCATCGGTGTAAACTTTCAATTTTGCAGGGTCGCCAGCTTTTTCTTTATAGTAAAAAACCGAATAATTCTGTCCAATTTTAAAAGTTTGTTCTGCTAAAGAGGCTGCATCAACACCAGTGTTTAAATTTCGTGAGGCTATAGTATAAGCAGCATTGCCGGCAACCACCACATAACTTGTATTTGTGCCGTGAGCTACAGGAGTTCCTATTTGTACGCCATTTAAGTAAAAGGTCTGTGTAGTATCAGTCGAAGCGGCTTGAAAGAAACGCACTTTAGCATCACCTTCAATAAAATTATCATTTTTGATGCAGGAGCTGATTAAAATAGCAAGGGTAAGAAGAAGAAATATTTTTTGAAACCATACTTTGTTTTTCATAATTAATCGCTGATGCTAATAAAACGTAAAGATAGCAGAAAGCATATTAAACGATGAAATTAATTATCGGTAATGATATGCGCTTCCAGTGTTGCAGCTGTAGTTCCACTAAACCAAATGGTATAAATCTTACCGCCTTCTAAACTCGCTTTATCAATGGTTTTAAGGCTTCCGGAGCCTACTACCGAATATCGTAAATTTACGCCGGTATCTACCGTAAAATAGTTCGAAGCTTCTTTAAACGCCAGTCCGTTAACAAACTGTGTACCTCCCTGTACCATAACGTTTATGCCTGTTGCAAAATTAGGTGTCAGGTTAATCAGTTTAATTTTAGCCTTATCTGCCTCCAAATTACTGAGATTATCTTCATAACTTACTATTTCCATCTCTCCTGCTTTATTGGTTACCAAAAAAGTGGTGTAAGTAATAGATGGTGTAAAATTTAAAGAAGTATCGGTAGTGGTATTATTTGTTCCGGTATAAGAAACGCTTCTGTTACCTGAAGGTATTTTAACGTAATCGCTCGTTTCGCCAAAAGCTAAAGCTACGGTGGTTAGTTTTTCATTGTCAAGGTAAACATCCTGATGCACTCCGGTTTGCGATGCATTGACCATTTTCACCTTGGCCTGGCCTTTTACTACTTCATCTGAATCCTTTTTGCACGATGACAGGCCTATGCTGCATAAGCCGAGGAGCAGAATTAATGATTTCGAGAGATTATTATAGATGATCATTTGGTTGGTTGGTTAGTTGGTTAAAAACAAAAATGGCTCGGTCAAAAACCAAGCCATTTTCTTATTAAAACTAATAAATTAGTTTTTTTTTAATAACTATTATTGAGCATAACAGGCATAACCAACATTAAAACGTCTTCATTTTCATCATTGGTTTGCGGAATTAAAAGTCCTGCACGGTTTGGAGTTGAAAGTTCTAACGTAACTTCATCACCACTCAAATTACTTAACATTTCGATCAAAAAGCGTGCATTGAAGCCTATTTCGAGGTCTTCGCCATCATATTGGCAACTTAAACGCTCATGCGCCTCGTTAGCAAAATCTAAATCTTCTGACGAGATATTTAATTCGCTACCGCTAATTTTCAATCTTACCTGATGTGTGGTTTTATTCGCAAAAATTACAACCCTACGAAGTGTATTCAAAAACAAACCTCTATCAATAATGAGTTTATTCGGATTATTGGTCGGAATTACTGCCTCATAATCAGGATAGCGCTCGTCTATTAAACGACACACTAAATTGATGTTTTCGAACTTAAAGAAAGCGCTGGTTGCATTATAATCTACTGATACATTAATATCAGTTGAAGGCAAAGCGGCTTTTAAAAGTGTTAAAGCTTTTTTAGGGAGAATAAATGATGTTGCTTTATCTGCTTTGCTATCCATACGGCGATACCTCACCAATTTATGTGCATCAGTAGCTACAAAAGTGATGTGCTGAGGAGATAACTGGCAGAATACACCTGTCATAGCCGGGCGCAATTCATCATTACTCACTGCAAAAATAGTTTTTGTAATGGCTTCGGTTAATACAGACGCAGGTAAGTTTACAGAAGATGCATTTTCTACGACAGGAATCTTCGGAAAATCATCACCATTTTCGCCACTCAATTTATATTTACCATCTCCGGCACTGATCTCGATGGCAAAAGTACTGTCATCAATATTAAAGGCGATCGGTTGATCCGGCAATGTTTTAAGTGTATCTAATAAAATTTTAGATGGAACAGCTACCTTACCTTCTTCTTTTGATTCTACAGCTAAGGCAGTTGTCATACTGGTTTGCAGATCGGTAGCAGAGATAGTTAAGTTTCCATCTTTAATTTCGAAGAGAAAATTTTCTAATATAGGCAAAACCGTACTGCTGCTTGATGCACCATTTACAGTTTGTAAGTGTTTTAATAGAGTTGATGTGGATACAATAAATCTCATGATGTTATTTAGTCTTCTTCAAAAATATAAAAATTATTTAGCGTACTTGTATTTGCGGTAATAATGTTGAAAAATCGCAAAGAATATTAACAATAGCAAGGGCGCCACCACATTTATAAATTGCCATTTCGTTTTTTCGAGCTTAATTTTAGCTTTATCCAACAATCTAATCTTTACTTCTTTATTTCGTAACGCAATTAAGTTGTCGTTATCCGTAAAATAATCAACTATATTGAGCAATAAGGCCTTGTTACCAAAAGTACGTTGCGAATAACGATCGAAACCTAAGGGAAAAGGCGTTCCATTTTGCTCGGATACCTGGTTTTTAAAGATATCGCCATCTCCAATCACGATCATTTTAGCAGACTTGCCTTTACTTACTGCGGTATAAGGCTGCGTAATAGTAGCGGGTAATGGCCGGCCGGCAAAAACCGACGGAAAATTACCTTCCAAAATTAAACCAACATGCTGCGGTTTACTCTGGAAAGACCGTGGGTCTAACTGTTCGCTTACCATTTGCAAGCTAAACAATTTCGGCACAGTATACACTTTATTATAGGGAGATGTAGCCAAAATATACGATTTTTTTACACCTTTAACCGCAATGGTATCTACTGTACTCGGAAATTCAGATTTCACACCATCCAGCTTTTTCACCACGTTTTCTGCTGTATCAGGTAATAAAACCGGGTAATAAATCCAGGGCACCAATTGCATCTGGTTCTGCCCGCCTACCACACCTGTAGAAACCGGAATTTCAGCACTGTTTGCCGGATCGGCGATAATATTGTAATTAACCCTGGCACCGTACATAAAAAGCATATCATCCAGGTTCAAATTACTGTTAACGGCCATCTGACTGCTTTTTCCCCGCAAGCTATCCAGTTCTGCATTTACCTGATCGATACTCCAAAGTACCCGCCCACCATTCATTACAAAATAGTTAATTTTGTATTTCTCCGCTTCTGTAAAAGGTTTTTTAGGTTTGGCGATAATCAACATTTTCAATTTATCAAGCCCCGCTTGATCAATACTATTTAAATCAATACGGCCAACCAGATAACTGCTGGACAGCGTATGAATGGCATCAGCCAATTGTAAATCAGATAGTTCGCCATTGGATTCTGAAAAGCCTATCCGGGGGTTATCACCCGAAAGCACTTTCTTCAAACTCGAAGTAAAAAGATACTCCAGGTTTTCAATAGAGCGGTTGATGTTGTCTTCATAATTTCCGCGGGTATCTAAATTTTGAAAAAGTTTGACAGGAAATTCCTTTCCATCACTTTTCATCATGGCCATCGGAAAGACGAGTTTCTGCGTTAGTCCACTTTCTGTTTTAACACTTAAATTGGTCGCTTCTATGCCTCTTTCGTATAAATTATTGATTACGGTATCCTGATCGGCCTGATTAAGCCCCGCTAAAGGGTCAACAAACACCACCTTAACCTCCGTTTTAGCATAAGCCTGATAATCTGATAAAATATCAGATACCGCGGCTTGCAGGCGCTTAAAAGCAGGGGGTAATTCTCCCGCTAAAAATACAGTGATGATTACTGGCTTATCATTTTTCTGCAATAATGTTTTCGTTTTTTCGCTCAGCGTAAAACGTTTATCAGCCGTGAAATCAAAACGATGAAAAGCATACTGCCCCGCAACATTTAAAATGATCAGTGCTGTTATTACGATAACAAAATTAATCCACTTATTCTTCAGCTTCATTACCGTTTCCCCCCTATGATTAATTTTGTGGCGAATAAAAACAGCACCGAAAACGTGATAAAGTAAAGGAGATCCCTGGTATCTAAAACACCACGGCTGATCGAAGTATAATGTTGATTGATCCCTAAACTGCTTATGCTATTCCCGATGCGCTGAAATGCCGTGAGCTGACTGCTGTAATCGAAGCCCAAAAAAGCAAATGCACACAAAGCAGCACTGATCACAAAAGCGATTACCTGGTTTTTAGTTAATGCTGATGAAAAAGTACCGATGGATGTAAAGGCAGCTCCTAATAAAAATAAACCAATATAAGAGCCAATTACCGATCCTGAATCGATATTTCCTTCAGGAAAGCCCAGTTTTGAAATGCTGTAGTCATAAATTAATGTAGGGATTAAGGCAAATAATACCAAAACCAAACTCGCTAAATACTTTGCTACTACAATTTGCCAGACTTGGATGGGGCGCGTGATTAAAAGTTCATACGTTCCTTCTCTCCGTTCTTCAGCAAAAGAGCGCATGGTAATGGCAGGAATAAGAAACATGAAAAGATAAGGCACCAGACTGAAAAAACCATCGAGTTCGGCATAACCATAATCAAGTATCGAGGTATCAGGAAAAAACCATAATAACAGGCCGGAAACCAATAGAAAAATGCCAATGGTAATATAAGCAACCATTGAACTTAAGAAACTGAATAACTCGCGTTTAAAAACTGCGTACATGTGCTATTAAAACGCCGAAGTTAACCATTTATTCCTGCAAATTTAAACGGAATTGATTAAATGCACGCATTATCTAAGCAGCAATATTTACAATAATTTAAACAATGATTTGCTTCAAGCAGAGATCTTTGTTTACAAATAAAGCTCCGAATTACTTCGAAGCTTTACTATGACACGGTTAGGTTTAGAAAGAAAAACCTACACCTACTGAGAAAACTTTATTTTTAAAGGTAATCTCATCTGAAAGATCAGTATCTGCAACGCTGCTTAATCCCAATCCATAACCGGCGTGAATATTAAAGCCATTATTCAATTGGTAACCAGCCAAAAAGTTTAAACCAAAGTCTGTTCTTTTGAATTCTGAGTCTGTTTCGCCAAACTTGATATCTTCTTTTATCGAGCCATATTTACCGTTAGCACTTAATGCATAGGCAAAATAAGGTCCTGCACCTAAAAATACCTTCCCAGCGTTTCCTACTTTAAAATTTGCCAGTAAATTTACCGGCAACTCCAGATATTTAAAATTTAATGTTGCCTCGTCAGTAGTTGAAATGTCATTACCGTCAAAGTCGATATCCCCACTGGCAAATTTGGTTCCTTTGTTGATAAAAGTTAAACCGGGTTGAATTGAAATCACATCAGACAATACAAATTCGGCCGTACCGCCAACGTAATAAGATGTTTTGGCATCAAAACTTACTGATGCATTTCCTGATGAGATGGTCATGTTTGGAAAGGCCACTCCGGCTTTCACACCAAACACTACAGGTTTGCTGGTTTGAGCTGAAGCTGCAAGGCCTAAACCTGCAACTGTTAATAAAGATAATACTAGTTTTTTCATCTGATTTTGAGAGTTGTTTTTGAAATTGTTTTTAGTTTCCGTGTTTTCACTACTGGGGGAAAACGTACAATGATAAAAAAACTAATTTGATAGTTAACAAAATAATCACCAAAATTATTTTGTTAACTATTGGATTTAAATTGCTGATAAATAACAAAGCCCCCAATTTCCTGGAGGCTTTAAATAAATTATGGTTTAATATTATAAACCGAATGCAAAAGCAGCACGGATACCTATAAACGATGAGGTAGAACCATTTCTCGCCCAACCTTCATAGCGTATTCCTAAATCAATACTTGATTTATCAGCTACCGAAAAAGATGCACCTAAAGTTGGCGAGTACGCAAAAGCTGTACTTGATCCCTCTCCAGTACCAAAAGCAGCACCTAATTCGCCAGCGCCATAAAAATTGCCGCCAAAATAATATTTAGCACCAACCTTTACTGGAATAGCCCCTTCATTCTTAAGGTCTGCACCTAATGCTTTAAAAGCATCCTTAAACTCTTTCTTGTAAGAGAAAGACAGATATCCCGCCGATCCTGTTAAATTTAAAGATTTAGCAACATTTAACTCACCTTGAACAGAACCGCCAAAGCCTAAGTTATAAACATCCCCAAAATCTCCAATTGGCAATGCGAACTCTGGTCCTACACTGATTTTGTTAACTGCGCCTTCTGTTTGAGCTGAAGCTGCAAAGCCTAAGCCTGCAACCATTAATAAAGATAGTAATACTTTTTTCATGTGATTTTTAATTATTATTCGTTAATTATTTCGGGTTTTAGACAATGATGATGCCAAAAACGTTACAAACCAACCCTGAAAAAGAAATTAAAAACAACAAATTATTGATTGACTGAGTGTTAAGCAGAAATAATTTTATTCCAAAACGTTGTATTAAGTTATGCCGTTTAGGAGCATTGCATTTTTTTGACCAATAAACCAAACAATTACACGCAACAATTGTTTCACAGCCCAAACACATAGGCAAATCGGATCCCTACAAAGCCTTTTGTATCCGACCTGTTTAAGGCGATCATATTATTCTTCCCTGTCCATGCTTCGTAGCGGATGCCTAAATCGAGTTTATTCCCTCCTGAAAGTTTGATTTGATTGCCTATGCCGGGCGACCAGGCCAATAAGGTTTTCTGATTTTTATTTAGAGGCAATGCCGCTCCCAATTGACCTTCGGCATAAAAACTTTCTCCCAGCTGATATTTTAAGCCGGCTTTAGCGGGCAGGTAAGTGAAATCCTGAACAGTGAAAAGTTGATTCCGCCGACCAAAAAAGTTCATAAATCCTGCATTTAAAGTTACTGCAAAATTTTCTGCTACCGGAAGATCTGCTTTTACAGCGGCACCCAGGCCAATTGCTGAAAGATTGGAAAAGTTACCTGATGGCAAACCAATTTCTGCAGCGATGCTGAGGTTAGCACTGTTTTGAGCTTTTAACAGGATGGGACTTGAAAATAAAAAGCTAATGAGTAAAACGGTAATTTTGGAGCCAGACATAAATTAAGCAGTAAGTTTTCTGAAAATATCTTCTAATGAATGTTGCTGGTGCGCTTCTTTCAAACCTTCAAGTGAATTGCTGGCTACAATTTTACCTTTGCTGATGATAATAATATCATCGCAAATGGCTTCAACCTCTTGCATAATATGGGTGGAGATAACAACCGTTTTAGCCGCTCCCAATGTTTTGATCAATTGCCTGATTTCAACCAGTTGGTTCGGATCCAAGCCTGATGTAGGCTCATCTAAAACAAGTACCTCCGGGTTATGGATAATCGCTTGTGCCAAGCCCACTCTCTGACGGTAACCTTTGGATAACATGCCTATTTTTTTATGTTGCTCGGGTGTTAAACCGACCATTTTGATGACTTCATTGATCCGCGCAGGCAAATGGTTAAGCTGATAAGTTTGGCCAACAAAATTTAAAAATTCCTTTACATACATATCAGCATAAAGCGGGGTATTTTCAGGAAGATAACCAATATTTTTTTTAGCTTCGATAGCTTCTGAAAGGATGTTTTTTCCGGAAATTTCAACCTCACCGGATGTGGGTTCCAAATAACCGGTAAGCATGCGCATGGTGGTAGATTTACCGGCGCCGTTTGGCCCCAGAAAACCCAATATACGGCCTGGCCTGGCTTCAAAACTAATGGAATCGACCGCCTTTTGCTGACCGTAAAGTTTAGAAAGATTTTTAACTGAAATACTCATTTTATGTTCTTTGCCACAGATTTGCACAGATAAACACAGATTTTAACCGTTCCCGATCTGTGTCGATTCTATTTATTTGTGGTTAATTATATGCATTGAACTTAATTTTTTATTGTACCTGAACTTGTCCAGTTCCTCTGATGCCTGTGGCAGATTATCGCCCGACAAAATATCAGCACCGTTGTTAACCAAATGATAATAAATATTTTTTGCCGGGCTGGCAATGGCACTTTTGTCGATATTCCCCATGGTGCCTAAAATAGTGGTAATACCTTTGCTATGCAGGTATTTATAGAATTCTTTATCCGGAGAAGAAACGCCAACAAAAGCTACAATACGGTTGTTGGGAATCCCCAGGTTATTTAAACGTTTCAATTCGGCTTTCTTTTGAACGGAGGCTGAAATCATGAGTTCAGGAGCCAGTTGATGCACTTCCTTAGCCTGATCTGCAGTATAGGTAATCATAATCGAGTTACTTTCTGTCTTATACTGTTTTACTTTTTCAATCACTTTCGCATATGAAACACCCTTTTTTAAATCGATGGTCAATAAAACTTTCCCTTTGCTCCAGCGTAACACACTGTCTAAAGTTGGGATTTTAAATTTTGTTTCTTTTCCCTCACCATCTTTAAGATTAAAAGCTTTCAACTCCTCGTAAGTATAATTACCAATTGGTCCTTTCCCGGTTGAAGTACGATCGAGCTGATCATCATGCATGACTACCATTACCGAATCTTTACTGTAAGCAATGTCGAACTCGATAATCACTGGGTTATAGGTAGTGGCATTGTCGAATGTTTCGATGCAGTTTTCAGGAAAACCTGGCATTGGACCACCACGATGGGCACTAATTAATGGAAAACGGCTTTCCGGCGACCATTTTAAGAATTGATATAACTCCGTGGTTGTATTAAACTTAATATATTGATGGCTTTTTTCTTCCGGTTTACAGGAGGTAAAAACTGCAACAATAACCAAGAACAGCAAATGGTGGAATTTCATGTTTCAAAAGTAAGGTTAATTGGTTAATTGTTGAAATCGGTTAATCGTGCCAGTTAACCAATTCATACAGTTAAAGTTAACCATTATGCAAATCCACTCTTAATGACAAAAACAGCCAATCCTCCCCTGGTTTTAAGTTCGAGTTTTTCGCGTAACTGATCGCGATAGCTTTCTATAATCCCTGGACACAGCACATTTTATCGGCTATTTCTTTATAATCAGTTACCATAGTTATTGTTGATTTTTTTTTCTGCAATCTGCTATTAACCGAAAATAGCAGCACTATACCAGCCGCCTAAACCTGATTGCAGCGGGCACGAGTGTAACGAAGTAAAGCGGAAAGCAGGGCCTGATTAAACAGATTAGCACTGCAATTGCTTTTCAAATTGTTTGAATTCTACAAGATTTTTGAAAGCTAAACAGGCCTATTTCACCCTTCATTAACCACCTTAGGCACCTGAGAACAGCTGTGTTGAATACTAAAACAACAAATTCTGAAATACCTTTAACGCTGATCAAAAACCTTTTACCTTTTACCTCTTACCTTTTACCTTATTTATTATCTTTGCTGCATTATGGCTCAAAAGAATAACGACGAACAATTTAAAAATGTAATATCACACGCTAAAGAATACGGTTTTGTATTTCAGAGCAGCGAAATATATGATGGCTTAAGTGCTGTTTATGATTATGGCCAATTGGGTGCCGAGTTAAAAAACAACATTAAAACCTACTGGTGGAAAGCCATGGTACAGATGCATGAAAACATTGTAGGGATTGACTCTGCAATTTTTATGCACCCTAAGGTTTGGAAAGCCAGCGGACATGTTGATGGTTTTAACGACCCGATGATTGATAATAAAGATTCAAAAAAACGTTACCGCGCCGACCAGTTATTAGAGAATAAAATTGATGAGTTATATTCAGAATTGGCCAGTTTCAGTGCAGACAACAAAGCTAAATTTGAAGCATTTCAACAGGAAATATTGGGTTTAAGCGATGAAGGACAAGCCGCATGGATACCAAGTTTTAAAGATGAGGAAGGAATTTTAGACAATGCTAAATATCCTTTCGTTGATGAAGCGAGCTGGAGATTTGTAAAAAAA
>JGI24806J26614_1000265_pt1 | contig 14386 bp, 10 predicted proteins | sample Kansoi200umMDA_FD_26614 | JGI IMG/M metagenome (IMG submission 26614)
CTTTATGTCGCTGAGTCTACTTTGCTGCGCGTTGAAAAACTAATAAGCCAACGCGGCGAGAAAGCATGTGAAGTGCATAAAGAGATGGCGATTAATTATCTCCACCATGCATGTATATGTGAACGGTAAGCTTTACAACAAGCAGCCCGGAAAGTTTGTGAGGGTTAGAAGTACACCTGGCCTCTTTCACCTTGAAGTTAAAGTATTAAATCCCTACAATAAGCAGTGGTATCTTGTACGAAAAGATATTCATGTTGACAAAGGATATGAACTTCAGTACAAGGTGGTTTTCATTAACAGATTAAAACCTGAACTAAGAGAGCTCAAAAAGTACCCAGTATATTCAAGATACTTCCTGGATCCGGGACTTTACAATAAGCATCCCGTAAGTTGAGCCTACCTTCTGGATTTAGTAACAAGGAGGATAACAATCACTAGGGCCGTGATCACGACTATAGGCATGTGAAACCAACCGCTAAATGGATGCCAATTGAACATCCATCCAAACAGTCCTCCAATCACGCCGAATACTGCTCCAAAAATCGCTGCGATCACACCAACGACTGCACCGAATACTCCTGCGATTATTCCAATTAGTCCACCAGCAATACCGATCCATATCGGAAATGTAAAAACTAAAAGAAGGACGATTAATACCGTCGACGTAGAGCTCTTGGACTGTTGCATAGGACCCGGTGTTTCTAACACCATTCCAAAAAGTGTGCAACTAATTTAAAAGCCCTCCACCATGTCAAAAACCGACATTTCTACGTCATTTTCCTTGAGCAGTGTTGAAAAGTGAACATGGATTTTTACAAATATGAACAATGGGTTAGAAAGGATATTCTCCTTTGTCGATCACATAATTCGCAATCTTGCGTCGTGCTTCTTTCAAGTTATACGGATCGATTTTCGTAAAACGCTTAAGGCCCATTAACAGCAACCTCAACTCGTCGCCTTCTGCAAAGGCAGTAATTGCCTGACGTCCGCAAGAGCCTGCTCTCTCAATAGCATGGTGCAGATAATTAATCGCCATCTCTTTATGCACTTCACATGCTTTCTCGCCGCGTTGGCTTATTAGTTTTTCAACGCGCAGCAAAGTAGACTCAGCGACATAAAGTTCGATAAGCATGTCTGCCAGGTTCATCAGGACTTCCTGCTCTTCAGAAAGTTTCATCATGAATTTCTGAACAGCAAATCCGGCTACCATCAATCCGGCTTTCTTTAAGTTCAACAGAGCTTTTTTCTCTTTTGCGAAAGTTCCTTCATCATCACCCGCTCCAAAGTCGGGTATGGCCATAAGATCTTTTTGAACCGCCATAGCTGGCGTCATCAAATCAATACTGCCTTTCATTGCACGCTTCAACAACATGTCGATGGTTAGCATGCGATTTATTTCATTGGTGCCTTCGAAAATGCGATTGATCCGGGCGTCACGGTATGCACGATCCATAGGGCCCTCCGCAGAGAATCCCATACCTCCGTAGATTTGAACTCCCTCGTCGACCACAAAGTCGAGCACTTCCGATCCATGTACCTTTAGTATTGCGCACTCAATGGCGAAGTCTTCCAACGATTTCAATTTAGCTTTTGCTGAGTCGGTTCCCGCTGCGACCAATGCATTGTATGCATCGTCAATGTTTTGCCCTGCCCGATAGTGTGCCGATTCGGATGCAAAAACTTTCGTAGTCATCTCTGCTATCTTATGTTTTATAGCACCAAAGTTCGAGATCGATGTGCCAAATTGTTTACGCTCCTTCGCGTAGTTCGTAGCGATGGAAATGGTCTTCTTCGATCCGCCAATGGCCGCAACGCCAAGTTTAATTCGACCGACATTCAGAATATTTACGGCGATCTTAAAACCATTTTCTCTCTCCGATAACAAATTCTCAACCGGTACCTTGCAATCATTGAAAAAGATCTGCCTGGTTGAAGAACCTTTGATTCCCATCTTATGCTCCTCCTCGTTCATTGTAATACCGCCAAAGCTCTTTTCAACAATGAAGGCACTTAGGTTCTTGTCGTTGTCGATTTTCGCGAATACAATGTATATGTCAGCAAAACCCCCGTTGGTGATCCACATCTTCTGCCCATTGATAACATAATGTTTTCCATCGCTGCTTAAGACTGCTTTTGTTTTACCAGAGTTAGCATCAGACCCTGAGTCGGGTTCGGTCAAACAATACGCCGCTTTATATTCACCGCTGGCGAGCTTGGGAAGATATTTTTTCTTTTGTTCTTCACTGCCATAGTAAACGATCGGCAATGTTCCGATTCCGGTATGTGCCGATAAGGCAACTGCTACTGAATGGCCGGCACCAATAACTTCCGCCACGAGCATGGTAGTGTTGAAGTCCATTCCGAATCCACCGTACTCCGAGGGAACCGATGTTCCCAGTAAGCCTAGTTCTCCTGCTTTATCCAACAATGAAGGCATTAGCTTCGGATCTTTCATGGAATCAATCTCGTCCAGCCTGTTGAGGACTTCTTTTTGCAAAAAGTCTTTGCATTGCTGCTGGATCATTTTCTGTTCCTCATTGAACTCCTCTGGGATGAAGATCTCGTGAGCTAGTGTTTCGCGGATCAGAAATTCTCCTCCTTTGATTGCCGCCTTTTTTTCCGTTGTCGTTGCCATAATGCCTTGATTTTTCTTTTAACCTTTAATTCTAGTTGATCATTTCGTAAATGCCTGCTACACCCTGTCCGCCACCTACACAAGCGGTGACCATTCCATATTTCTTATTTCTGCGACGAAGCTCGTTGAACAGTGTGAGGGAAAGCCTTGCCCCTGAACTTCCCAATGGATGTCCTATTGCAATTGCACCTCCGTTGACATTTATTATCGATGGATCCATTTGTAGTTCGCGGATCACGGCCAGGGACTGTGCAGCAAATGCTTCGTTAAGTTCGATCAAATCGATGTCCTTTAACTTCAGGCCCGCGCGCTCCAATGCTTTGGGAACTGCCGCCACCGGACCAATGCCCATGATTCTAGGGTCCACGCCAGCTGCCGCATAGCTCACGAGTCTGGCAATTGGTTTTAGACCAAGTTGTTTTACCATCCGCTCGGACATGACCACGACAAAGGCGGCGCCATCATTTGTTGGTGATGAATTACCTGCTGTTACAGATCCGCCCATGGCAAAAACTGGTTTTAGCTTGGCCAACGCTTCCATTGAAGTTTCGGGACGTGGTCCTTCGTCTACTTCAACTTTGGTTTCCTTTGTTTTCCGTTTTCCGTTTTCATCGACGTATACCTCTACCGTTGTAATGGGATGTATTTCTTCTTTGAACTTTCCATCCTTTTGTGCAGCCAGAGCTTTCATGTGAGACTCAAACGCGAACTTATCCTGATCCTCCCTGGATATCTTGAATTGCTTGGATATTTCTTCTGCGGTAAGACCCATGCTGGTGTAATAGGTAGGGTGTTCTTTAGCAATGGTATAATTCAGCGCAGTCTTCCATCCCATCACCGGTACAAGAGACATCGATTCAGCGCCACCCGCAATGATACAATCGCCCATTCCAGCCTGAATCTTTGCCGATGCAATATGTATGGCTTCCACACCAGAACCGCAGTATCGGTTGATCACCATACCTGCATTGTCGATGCCCAATGCGGTCAAAGCAATCATCCTTCCCATCTGCATACCTTGCTCGGCTTCCTGCACTGCATTACCAACGATTAAATCGTCAACCATTTTGTTTTCAAGACCTGGTACTGATTGAACAAGGGCCTTTATCACATCCGTCGCAAAATCATCGGGACGTGTAAAGCGAAATCCACCTTTCTTCGCGCGTGTATTCGCCGTCCTTTTTCCTGCTACTATATATGCGTCCATCTTAGTTGATTTTATATTAGTTTCTCAATGGTTTTCCTCCAGTTAATATCGATTGTATCCTTTCCAGAGTTTTCTTTTCTCCAGTAAGGGAAACAAAAGCTTCTCTTTCAAGATCCAACAAGTATTGTTCGCTAACTTCCTGGGGCGCGGTCAGGTCGCCGCCGCACATGATATTCGCGATTTTAAGCGCAATCTTTTGATCGTGCTCTGATATGTAATTACCCATACGCATCCCGTGGACGCCCGCCAGGAAAAGTGCTTGTCCAGAACGTCCTAATACTTTGATATTTTTTGCCTGAACTGGCATGGTATAGCCAGCTTCATGGAGCTCGATAGCAGCCGCTTTTGCATCCAGGATCTGCCTGTCGCGATTTAGAGATATGCGGTCTTTGTCCCGAAGTACTCCCATATCACGAGCCTCTTCCGCCGAGAGCGCAACCTTTGCCGTAGCTATGTTCATGAACGCATTTTGTAATGCGTTCAATTCGATGTCGCCTTCTTGAAAGGAATCACTCACACGCTTCGTTAACTCTTTCGTCCCACCACCTCCGGGTATAAGGCCGACCCCAACTTCTACAAGACCGATATATGTTTCAGCCGCGGCTTGCGCAATGTCTGCATGTAAAGTCATTTCGCAACCTCCTCCCAACGTTCTGCCCTGTGGACAAACAACAACTGGAACTGACGAATATCTTATTCGCATTACCGAATTCTGAAATTGACGGACCATAAAATCAATCTCATCGTATTCCTGTTCAATGGCAAACATGAATACAAGTCCGAGATTCGCTCCCAGCGAAAAGTCCGAGCCTTGATGTCCTATAACCAGACCTCTATAATCTTTTTCAGCAAGGTCGATAGCTTTGTTCATTCCCTCAATGACTGAGCTTCCCAACGTATAACTCTTGCTATGCCAGGCGAAGTTTATAATTCCATCTCCGAGGTCTGTGATCTTGGATTCGGCATTCTTCCAAACAATTTTGTCACTCAGGTTTTCTAGGATAATGAATTCGTCTGTACCCGGTATTATTTTGTAGGCCTTAGAAGGAATATCATAATACATCTTCTTGCCAGCGTCAACTTTGTAAAATGATTTGTTTCCAGCGGCAACCATTTCATACACCCATGGACTTGCTTTGTATCCTGCAGTTTCCATCTCACCAAGAGTTTTCTCCACACCCACTGCATCCCATGTTTGGAAGGGTCCAAGTTCCCATCCAAAGCCTGCACAAACCGCATCGTCCACTTTGTATAGCTCGTCTGCTATTTCTGGAATTCGATTTGAAGCGTATTGAAACAATCCGAAGAATGAGTCCCGGTAAAATTCACCCGCTTTGTCTTTACCAGCCAACAGTACTTTAAATCGATCTTTTAGATTTTCAATCGTCTTTGTAGTTTCCAGGGTTGCAAACTTTGACTTTGCCTTTGGTTTGTATTCAAAAGTCTTAAGGTCAAGAGTCAGAATCTCTGTCTCACCCTTCGCATTCTTTGTTTTTTTATAGAAGCCTTGCCCCGTCTTATCACCAAGCCATTTGTTTTGTTCGAGCTTAAGGACGACTTCCGGTAGTTTGAAATACTTTCGGCCTTCATCATTAATAAGTCCTTCATGTAGATTGCCAGCAACTTTTATAAGGGTATCAAGTCCGACTACATCAGATGTACGGAACGTAGCGGATTTTGGTCTTCCAATCACAGGTCCCGTTAGCTTGTCAATCTCATCGATATTCAAGTCGAGCTTGTTCATAGAATCGACCACCTTCATGATCGCGAAAACGCCCACGCGATTTGCGATGAACGCTGGAGTATCTTTGCACAATACTGTGGTCTTTCCTAGGAAGAGATCGCCATAATGCATCAGAAACTTTACGATTTCCGGATCGGTATGTGGCGTCGGAATAATTTCTAACAGCCGGAGATATCGGGGCGGATTGAAGAAGTGAGTTCCGCAAAAATGTTTCTTGAAATCATCGCTTCGCCCGTCCGTCATTAAATGAATGGGAATACCTGAAGTATTCGATGTGATCAATGTTCCGGGCTTGCGATACTTTTCAACTTCTTCATATACCTTCTTCTTGATCTCCAGGTTTTCAATAACAACTTCGATCGTCCAATCGTAGTCTTTTATTCTTGCCATGTCATCCTGGAAATTTCCCAGAGATATTCTCGGAATGAAATCCTTGCTGTACAGCGGACCTGGGTTTGATTTCACCGATCGATCAAAAGAGCTTTGAACGATTCGATTGCGTACAACCTTGCTTTCGAGAGTGAGGCCTTTTGCTTTCTCTTCGTCAGTCAATTCTTTGGGTGCAATGTCAAGCAACAGTACCTGACAACCGATGTTTGCAAAGTGGCAAGCGATGGCTGAGCCCATAACTCCGGATCCCAGAACAGCGACTTTTCGTATAGATCGTTTCATGTATAATGGTGTGTGGGGCTGGCGTTTAGTTTGATGTTTCTTTATTGCGTTAAATTTTTTCGACTTCGGCTATTCCTTGCAGTGCAAGCTGATTTACTTCATTCATTACTTCGAAGAAGATCTTAAGTTTACTTTCGGGTACCAGCTCACGGACTTTGTTGTTGAAGAAAAGAACCGTCTCCCTTGAGATCTCTTTTTTCTTTTTACCCAGTTCAGTAAGAAAGATTCTTACTGATCGCTTGTCGACCGCGTCTGGTTCGCGATAGATTAGCTTCTTTTCTTCCATTGTCTTTAGCATCCTCGTTAAGCTCCGCGCTTCAAGGCCCATAAGGGGCGCTATTTTGGTCGCTGGAGTACCATCTGAGTGGATGTTTAGCAAAACAAAACCGATTGACGTAGTAATATCATGCTTTCCGGCTTGTTGGTTGTACATTCGAGAAATAGCATGCCACGCCGTTTTAATGTTATGATCTACTGTTTCTTCCCTGCGCATACGATTTCGATAAGGCAACGAAGGTAGTAAAATTTGTTATGCATGCATACCATTCGTATAATTTTTTTCGTCGTAAGTATGCTTTAATGACCGTCAACCTCTCGTCATAAATTCACCTTGACTTTAACGACCATATCGCGAACTTGCCCAGGATGAGAATTTTTTTACTTGCGCTGCTAGCACTCCTTTTCAGCGAATCTCTTGTAGCACAGAAAATTAATGAATCTTACCAGATCCACATCCAGCGGGCATCTTCGGCCATCCGCGTTGATGGGGTTGTGGATGAGCAGGCATGGACCGATGCCGAAGTAGCCACCGATTTCTATATGGTACTGCCAATGGACACCAGCAAAGCCAGGGTACGAACAGATGTGAAAATGAGCTATGATGAACAAAATCTTTACCTCGTGGCTATATGTTACCACTTCTTGCCCGGCCCTTATTTTGTTGAGTCATTACGTCGCGATTTCACGTTTGGCAAAAATGACAACTTCCTTTTGTTCATGGATCCATTCGATGACCAAACCAATGGTTTCTCGTTCGGTGCAAACGCTGCGGGCGCACAGTGGGATGGAATGATGTATGAAGGCGGAAAAGTAGACCTCAGCTGGGACAACAAATGGACATCGGTGGTTCGAAAAGAAGAAGATCGCTGGATATTTGAAGCATCTATCCCTTTTAAGTCAATACGTTACAAAAAAGGAATTACAAAGTGGGGGATCAATTTCAGTCGGCTCGATTTAAAGTCCACTGAAAAATCAAGTTGGGCTCCCGTTCCGCGTCAATTCCCAACGGCATCGCTGGCGTACACTGGCATTCTTGTTTGGGACGAGCCGCCACCACAAGTAGGAGCAAACATCTCAATTATTCCTTACGTGCTTGGCGGCGCTGGTAAGGACTACGAAAAGGAAACCCCCACAACATATCGCAGAGAGATCGGTGTAGATGCAAAAATTGCATTGACATCTTCACTCAATCTTGATCTAACAGTTAATCCGGACTTTTCCCAAGTTGACGTTGATCAGCAGGTCATAAACCTGGACAGGTTTGAACTGCTTTATCCCGAGCGACGACAGTTCTTCCTCGAGAACGGCGACTTGTTTGCAAATTTTGGCTATCCCACCATAAGACCATTTTTTTCGAGGCGCATCGGATTAGGCCCTCCGATCGAATACGGAGCGAGGCTGAGTGGAAAGCTGAATAAGAATTGGCGTATCGGTGTGATGAATATCCAAACCGATAAAATGGAGGACTCAACTCAGCTTCCCCGTCAAAACTTTACTGTGGCTGCGTTACAGCGACGCGTTTTCAAAAGATCAAACGTAGGATTGATCTTCGTGAACAAGACATCCGTTAATTACGAACCGTCAGAAGATCCAGACGTACCAGTCTATTCCAAATACAATCGGAATATCGGACTCGAATACAACCTCGCTTCGTCTAACAACTTATGGACCGGCAAAGCACTTTTCTTAAAGTCATTCAGTCCCGACAAGGAAAACAATGATATAACCGCAGCCGCGAACTTACAGTATAATGACCGGCGGTTGCTCGTGGCTGGTCAGGCAGAATATATCGGCAAGAATTATAATGCGGAGGTTGGATATGTACCTCGAACCAACATCATAAAACTCAATCCTCAAATAGGGTACTTATTCTTTCCGAAGAGCAAGAAGATACTGAGTCACGGACCTAAGTTGACGTCGACACAATTCTTCGATAATGCCTTTAACAAACTGGACAATGTTACTTTGCTTACCTATGCAGTAACACTTAGAACTCAAAGCGTGTGGACAGTATGGACGGCACATGATTATGTAAAGTTGTCAAAGCCTCTTGATCCAACTAACTGGTGGGATCCAATCGATACTCTTGCGACCGGCTCAAAGCATAGTTGGAATTCTGTGGGTACGACATTCACGTCAAAACCTCAAAGCGTGTTGACTTATTTATTTTCAGCTCGTTTCGGTGGCTACTATGCCGATGGCTCTCTCACAACAATAAGCGGCGAAGTCGGGTATCGTATTCAGCCGTTTGTTAGCCTTGTAGCTACGTTCAGCTATAATGACATGAGCTTACCAGAGGAATGGGGAAGAACCAAATTTTGGCTTATTGGTCCGCGACTAGATGTGACGATGACTAACAAACTATTCTTTACCGCCTTCGCGCAGTACAATGAACAGAAGAATAATGTTAATCTCAACACGCGACTTCAATGGCGTTACAGGCCGGCTTCCGACCTTTTTATTGTTTATACAGACAATTATCTCCCAGATACATTTGGTGTGAAAAACCGTTCCTTGGTATTGAAATTCACATATTGGTGGAATATCTGAGTCTCGTCTAAAATTTTCCTGCCCTTTTTGTGCAACCCGGTAACGAGGGAAAGCGTCTATGCATAAGAGAATTATGTATTAGACTTTTATGCATTCACCTGAATTATTAAAAGGAACGCTGCAGACCATCGTTCTTAAAGTCCTCCACGATCACGGCAAGATGTATGGGTATGAGATCACCCAACGCGTTAAGGAACTTTCCGACAACAGGATATTCTTAACTGAAGGAGCCCTCTATCCAACATTACACAAGCTGGAAGGTGAGGGCTTGTTGAAAACTGAGACAGTAAACATTGGCCGGCGAGTGCGAAAGTATTACGCCCTTACATCAACGGGAAAATCCCTTGCGAAAGAGAGAGTTTACGATTTCGTTGACTTCATAAGAACTATGGCCTCTGTTCTCCAGGTAAATATGGCGTGATGTCATTGTTGAACGATCAACATATAGCCCACATCATTAAAGATCTCGACCATCGCGGGATCATAGCCGAGGGCGTGAAAGATGAATTGATCGACCATATCTGCAGCGCGGTAGAAGAGGAAATGACACAAGGCACAAGATTCCTCGACGCTTATCACAAGGTTCTCCGATCTTTTGGACGCAATACCGGTTTACGCAAAACACAAAAAGAAATTTTAAGAGTAGAAAATAAAACAGCGAGGCTTATGCTAAAGAATTATTTCACCATCGCATTGCGGAATCTGAATAAACATAGATTCTATACTTTCATCAATGTTAGCGGCCTTTCAATCGGCATAGCTTCTTGTTTGATTATTATACTTTACGTGTTGAATGAGTTTAGCTATGATAAACATTACGAGAATGCATCTCGGATTTACAGGTTAAATGGAGAGATAAAATTCGGCCCGAATCACTGGAAGTTAGCTGTAGGCCCGGCTCCTCTTGCCTCTGCATTATTAAGTGAGTTTCCCGAAGTTGAAAATGTGGTTCGATTCAGATCGCAGGGTTCTTATCTCGTAAAGGCAGAAGGCAGTACAACAAGTATAAAAGAAGTAAGTGCCAATCGAACGGACAGTACTTTCTTCAAAATATTCAGCGTCCCGGTACTGGAAGGGGATCCGAATTCTGCCTTAAGAGAACCCAACTCTGTCGCTGTAAGCCAGAGGCTCGCTGATAAATATTATCCTGGAGGAAATGCACTTGGCAAAACGTTGATACTTGACAACCAGACGTCGGTTAAAATAACTGCGATCTATAAGAACATGCCATCAACCGGTCACTTCCAGTTTGACCTGCTGGTTTCTATGGCCGGCCTTGAGGAAGCACAATCAACCAATTTCCTCAGCAACAATTTCAATACATACATCCTACTGAAGGAGGGTACGGACGCCAAAGCGCTTGAGGCTAAGTTACCTGCCCTCGTTGAAAAATACATTGGCCCACAAGCTGCTCAAGTTGTTGGGGGCGAGTTTACGATGGAAAAATTTAAGGCCGCAGGCAACATATTGGAATATACGTTAATGCCGATGACTGACATTCATCTTCACTCCGACCGCACAGCAGAACTAGCACCCAACAGCGACGTCATTTATGTGTATCTGTTTATGGCCATCGCAATGTTTATTCTTTTCATCGCATGTATAAATTTCATGAACCTTTCAACAGCGCGGTCTGCCAATAGGGCCAAGGAAGTTGGCGTACGAAAAGTAATGGGTTCGCTACGATCGCATCTCATCAGACAATTTCTAACGGAATCGGTTCTTCTCAGCATTTTTTCATTTGTTCTTGCAATTGGTCTTGCCTATGTCCTCTTACCGATATTTAACGGCCTTTCACAAAAGACATTAACGCTTCCGTTCGGGGAGTTACCTTTTTATGCAATTCTGTTTTTAGCGGCGCTCCTTGTTGGCTCACTGGCTGGATTGTACCCATCATTCTTCTTGTCCGCCTTCAAGCCCGTGAATGTCCTAAAGGGAAATGTTGCTATGGGAATGAAAAGTGGAAGGATAAGAAGTGCGCTTGTGGTTTTTCAATTTGTAATCTCCATACTACTTGTGATCGGTACCTTCACAGTCAATCGGCAATTGGATTATATTCAGAATAAAAAAATAGGCTTCGAGAAAGATCAGGTAATTGTAATCCAAGACGCATACGCGCTTGGTAAAAATGTTCAGGCTTTTAAGTCCGAAGTGACTCGAAATAGTTTTATCGAAAGCGGTACGATATCTGGCTATCTGCCGGTATCAGGTACCTGGCGAAATGATAACACGTTCTGGCCGGAAGGTGTCCAGCCTACGGAAGAAAACATGGTGGGCCTTCAAAATTGGTCGGTGGATTACGATTACTTAACAACGTTGGGAATAAAACTAAAAACCGGCCGGTTCTTCTCTGAACAATTTCCATCTGATTCTACTGCCATTGTCGTGAATGAATCAGCGGTGAAACAGTTCAATCTGGAACCAAATCCGATCGGTAAAAAGATCTCTACCTTTAATGGCCTAAATCCCGACGGGTCGCCCGATCGCAATTCAATCATCTCGTATACTGTAGTTGGTGTGGTCGAAAATTTTCACTTTGAGTCACTGAAACAAAACATAAGCGCTCTTGCATTCTTCTTACAACCCAGCAATGGCAATGCGGCGTTTCGGTTTAAAGCGGCGAACGCGCAAGATGTTATTAGTACTATTGAGAAAACCTGGACAATGTTGGCGCCGGGACAACCATTTCAATATTCGTTCCTTGACGAAGATTTCGGCCGGATGTATTCGGCAGAACAACGACTTGGAAAGATCTTCGTAATCTTTGCTGGCCTCGCCATTGTCATCGCTTGCCTGGGCTTATTCGCGTTGACCTCCTTCACTGCTGAGCAACGAACCAAAGAGATCGGTATCAGAAAAGTCCTCGGCGCTTCGGTGGGCAGCATCGTCCTACTTCTTTCAAGAGAGTTTGGAAAGTTGATAGTGGTAGCGTTCGTAATAGCCGTTCCGTTGGCATGGTACGGCGTCAGCTGGTGGCTTGATAACTATGTATACAAAGTGGAAGTCGGCGTGCTGGTGTATGTATTAGCAGGATTAGTCTCGTTCCTCATCGCATGGGCAACAATGGGCTATCAGTCGATAAGAGCGGCTATGTCGAACCCCGTGAACTCCCTAAGAAGCGAATAGCCTCTGAAAGGTTTGTCGCGACTAGAATTGTGGCTGAGTCTGTTGGCCGGAGAAATCTCCACGAAGTTGACGGTATCGTTTCCGGGCCTCGGCCGCATAAACACTTCCGGGAAATTTAGTAAGGAAATTACGATAGATTTCCATGGCTTTGTCTTTGTCACCTAATTGGCGTTCATAGATTTCACCCTGCAAGAAGTATGCGTCGTCCGCAAGTATGTCTTCACCGTATTCGTCCAGTATTCGTTGTAGCAGCGCCACAGAGTTGTCGAATTCTCCGCGTTGCATTCTGATGTTCGCCTCGAGCCAGTATACATCGTCAAGTATGGTCCGATTTGAAATAGATGTTCCACCTATAGAAATACCTTGTTTAAGATCTTCGATTTTTTTCAGCGCCTCATCGGTTTTGTTTTGATATAAGAGCAGTTCAATGCCGGCGTAATCTTTAAGTGCTGCTCCGACGGAATCAAACGCAATGTTTTCTTTAATCCTCATGCTGAGTTCAAGGGCGTCGTTGGCAATCTCACGGGTTGTTGCCTGCTTTAAAATATCAAGATGTTCCTGCGCAAGCCGGAAATCACCTTTGTAATAAGAGAGTTTTGCATTCCGCAATTTTGCTTCGTAACCAACAAGATTTTCCTTTTGCGTTTTCTCCACCTGCGAATATAACAAGGTCGACTCCCAAGGTTCTCCCTTGAGTATATAAATATCTCCCAGATCTAATTTTGCTTTTGCCTTCAGATATTGTGATGCCTTGGGGTTAGCGATCAACTTGTTCAATATGTGAATTGCCGAATCTTTTTGATCGAGATAACCGGCATACAACAAGGCCTGGCTCTTCGACGCCTCAAGTGCATTAGGATTGTCCGGATATTGTTTTATAAAATTTTTGTAATCCGCAATAAGGATAGCGACCGAGTCTTTTTTAACCGGGAAACTTTTCTTCACTCTTTCTTCCCTGGTTTTAATTAGACCTAGTCTGGCTAGCAGATAGTTCTGAGAGTTGGGGTATTCTCGTATCAGGTAACGATAGATTTTCAGCGCGTTATCGTAGTCCTCATTGTCCAGGGCTACTTTCGCAACTTCCATGCTTTTCTCGCCTTCGCGTTTATAGCGTTTGTCATAGGCCCTGGCTTGAATAAACGATGCATAGAAATTTTTCTGTTGCATCGTGACCCAGATCAATAAGTCGGCGTAAACTTCAACGTCGGGAAATTGCTGGACTTTTTCGTAAAGCAATTTTTCAAGGCTCTCAAGTTCTTCCGGCTTCGTTAAGAGGGCCTGGAGAACATTCTTAACATATTGGATGTTTGCTGAACTTTGCGTGACATAGGTCAGATATTCCTGAACCATTTTGTCCTGGTTTCCCTTCACGCGATACAACATCGCAAGGTCAAGGCAGAAGAGATAGGGATTGCCCAGGACTTGTCTGCTTTCAGTAAGCGCTATAATTCCATAGTCAGGGAGTGATCGCGACATAAAATAATCAGACATAACTTTTATCCTCTGCATGTTGCCTTTGTTTTCGGCAATCAACTCCTTGAAATATTTATCAGCTTTAGTCATGTCTCCGGCTTTGATAAAAGTCAGTCCAAAGTCGAGGCGATATTGCAGATTCTGAGGATCATGGCGAGAGACCTTTTTCAAAAAATTCTGTGCCTCGTCATAAAACCCAAGGTCAAGAAGAACATTCACGTAGTTGTTATAGATGAATGAAGTGTTCACGTCGTTCTTCGCAAGATCCCGGTATAGCTCTGCAGCTTTTTTCTTATCCCCTTTCGCAAAGTATTCATTTGCTAGCTGTATTTGCTCCTGAACTTGTGCTTTAATTGTTAGAGGGATAGCGATCAGAGTAATGCCCAGCATCAAGACACTAATGGTTCTTATATAATATATATTTTTATAAGTATTATTAGCCATGTGGAAATGTGGACTGTTGTGCTGCAAATGTGTTGTGGAATTTATGTATAATTCTTGGACTTCGTAATCTTTTCTTTTTCAAATGGTTAAGTGTTTATGCACATGAAGATTTGGTGTGGAACGTTTATCTGTGGGTAGGGTTAGGATCTTAGCGTGTGGATGATTTCATTTTTATTAACATGCAGAAATGGGTTTAATGGAGTGAACGTATTTGAGGAGGAAAAAGTCTCGTTTATTGAAAGTTATTAACAGGTTG